>BNJS01002908.1_pt1 | contig 12150 bp, 9 predicted proteins | sample 8540461 | NCBI WGS metagenome assembly BNJS01 (sample SAMD00202454, study PRJDB9452) | human saliva metagenome | isolation source: human saliva | place: Japan
ACACCCATTATCTCGGCTACTCGTGCCTTTCCTCCTTTTGTGCCTTTAGTCACATTGAGGTAGGCTTTGCCATCTTTAAAAAATAAATCCGTAGATTCAATTTTAACGAGTTCTGAGCGCCTTAGACCTGTAGCGCTGGTAAAACGTGCTAGACGGCGTTCTGTAGCCTCTGAGACGTGTCTATCGCTCTTTACAGGCATTCTACTACGCTTATACCCTGCACGTTCTCGTGGAGGTGTTTCTAGAAGCATAGTAGATGATATTCCGAAAACTTTTGCCATTGCTGACTTGATAGTAGATAAAGTGCTGGGAGATTCCCCTTTATCCATACGGAATTGCAGGTACTCATTAGCGTATTCTAGGGCATCTTCGATAGTTTCAGCTTCAGGATGGCTCTGTTCGAGCCAGTCGGTAAAGTATCGAAATTGCTTTTTATACGTCTTATAGGTGGACGCTGAGTATATCTTATCTGTTGTCTCGTCTTTCATTTTATCGGAAGAGCGTTTAGTACCTTTTCCAGCTTTGAACAGCTCTTGGAGACGCATTCTAGCTGTATACTTGTATCTCTTCTCCTCTTGGGCTTTCTTTTCCTTGCGCTGTCTGCGTTTTCGAGCCCAACGCCCTTCTTTCTTTAAAGTTCCATTTTCATTAACCATGTTGACCCCTTTCTATAAACAAAAGAATATTGCAACGTTAGACCAATTCTGTTCAGGCAAATTGGCGGGGGCTAGTAGCCCCCATAGGCAACTTTTTTGCGACATGTCTATGCCATGACATAAGCAACCATTTTTCTGTCTTGGTCTTGACAGCTAGTTGAGAATAGCTTCTGGAATTGATTGAGTGATGCAAATCGGTGCGTGATTAACTTCTATGATACTTTAAATAAAGACACGGCGTTTTTTCCTCTTTCCTTTCTTTTTTATTTGCGTCTTAAATTTTTTTAAAGTATTTATTTTTTTTAGTTTATTTTTTTGATTCTTTTTATTATTTTTTTAGATTAGTAATGGTTCGTTTTTTCTATTTTTGATTCTTTTACTTTTGATCTATTACAAAAAGCCTTTGTTTTGAAGGCTTTCTTTACTTATTTTCCTCTTGTTTTTCGTTACTCCACATCAATCAATTTTCTACAATACTATTATGCCATTTTTTTCAAAATAAAAAAAATCAGATTACAAAAAAACGAAATTACAAAAGCAAAAATAATAGAAAAACAATAGATTTGTACTTAAAATCTATTGTTTTAAATGGACCAAAAATAAAAAATAAAAAAAATTTCACGATATGGTAAATTTTTGTTACAAGCCACGTAAGTGGCACTTAACTGTTTACCCATGCAAAATTTCTGCGAAATTTATTACATGTGTAAACAGTTAACGCTTGCTGAAAAGGCTTTGGGCGCCTTTCCAGCTGACGCTTGTTCGTCTCGAACTGCGAGACGAATGCCGACCGCTATCGCTATTGTCGGCATCAATCCAAAAATAGAATAGTTCGCACAAAATAAAAACAAACATGATATAATATTTGTACTCTGGCACTAAGCCTTCGAAAGGAGGTGTTTAGCTTGTTAGAACTCATTACTCTTCTTGTTGTTGTCCGAGTAGTGTTGCCCTTAGCGTACGAGTTGGGGAAAGCCTATGGGATGAAGTGGATTGAAAAGCGCTTCGATGACAACGAGAAATAGTGTCACTTTTCACGAACGCTAGTGTGTTGTAGCTGGCGCAAAAAAAAGCACCCTAAGTCTTGGCGGACAGGGTGCTTTTTCGTTTAGCGTGATGAACTCACTACTCTTGTTGTTGATTAAATTATAACATATTTTTGCTAAATAGCAAAATTAGGGGTAATTTCGGATAGATAGCTTGATTTGTAATGAGGGATTAAAGAAGTTAATAAAATATTTTAGATGTTATTTGAAGGATATATTTTAAAGGAGTATAATGAAAGGGAAGAAAACTTATTTATAGCTAGAAAGGTAAAAAACACGGGAACTATATTGCTAAAATAAGTTATATCGGTTTAAATTTTGCACATTATGGATTAGAAGAAAAATGAAGTATGTAACTTTGTTTCTTGTTTTATTTATGATGTTTGTGTCTGGTATCTACTCTAGCAATGCAGGAGGATGTGTCCATGATTAAGAAAAGAAAAAACATGGCATTGTTTTTAAGTATTGTAATTGGTACTGTTCTGTTAAAACTTTTATTCCCAGGTTTAAGTTATTGGTTTGCTGATTTTTTCAAAAATCTATTTTTGACTAAAAAGTTTTTTAGAGAAAAAAAGAGGGCTTTTAGCCCTCTTTTGAAGTCCTATGATAAGTATTAGAGTTCCAAGGGATTTCAGCTTTTATCGATAACAAAAAGAGAGCTTAAGCTCTCTTCACACATTATCCTCTTCCGATCAAATAACCAATTACAAAAGGTAAAACGGGTAAAATAATCGGGAGCAACAAAAGATTTGCAGGAATACGACGTAAATATTTTTTCATTTACAATCTCCTTTTTTTTTGTTTATTTTAATAACATAATATCATTAAAACAACAAATAGTAAAGCCCTTTCAAAAAAAAGATTTTCTACAGGTTCTTTTAGAACTTTAGATAATTTTAAAGCTATTTCTACGGATGGTATTGTTTTATTATTCTCTATTAAACCGATCATTTGCCTTGAAATATTTATTTTCTTAGCTAATTCTTCCTGCGTCAAACCCTCTCTAACTCTAAATTGCTTTATATTGTTTTGATAATTATTTTTGTCTAGCATAACTATCACCTCTTTTCACACAAATTTTTCTTCGATTACTCATAGTATACCATGATTTAATTAGACAAATGGTATACTATGAGTAGCAAAGTCTTATATATCCATAAAAAGAGGTTTCCTATGAATCAAGAAAAAGAACGAATCTTCCTAGAATTGCAGGCTGAAATTAAAGCAGGTTTAGAAGCATATGAACGAGGCGAGTGTATTCCTCTAGAAGAGGTCAGAGAGCATATTTTAGGATCAGGCTCAAAAATACGATTCGATAAGCTACAGGCTGAAATCAATCAAATTGTTGCAGATATGGAAAGAGGGGTTTATTTTACGAAAGAGGATTTAGTGAAAAGATATGGATTGTAATTAGATAGCACTAATTAGGTTTTAATTTTAACTAATAAATTGATTTATAGATGAGGGGGAATAATAATGACAACATGGTACGATTACATGGTGAGAGCTAGTGAACATGCTGGAAGTGACGGTGATTTGTGGTTTCGCTATCTTTATAAGGTCATTAAAGATGAGGAGACTAAACTAACTACTGATGATGTAGAGCAATTGTTGAAAAATCCTACCTTAACACCTTTCCAAAAAATAACCCTTCAAGATGCTTTAACAGAAGGTACACATACAAGAGAACACGTTTTGCAGGCGAACCGTAAAAGTCAGCCAAAAGATATTTTGAAACTCTTTAGAGAGGGTAACTATGGATAAGAAAGTTTTATTTGAGGCTCAGGCTCAAAAATACGATTCGATAAGCTACAGGCTGAAATCAATCAAATTGTTGCAGATATGGAGAAAGAAGTTTATTTCACAAAAGAGGATTTAATGAAAAGATATGGATTGTCGTTAGATAGCACTAATTAGGTTAATTAGGTTTTAAATCTAATAGATAAATTGATTATAAATGGGGGGATAGAGGAGCGAACGAAGTGAGTCTCCTTTTTATTATATATTTAATTAATGTTTAATATATATTTAGCCACTCCACGAGCCTTAGAGCGCCAAGGAGTTTCAGCTTTTATAGGGTACAAAATGTGCAGTTATAGGGTACAAAATGTGCAGTTATAGGGTACAAAATGTGCAGTTATAGGGTACAAAATGTGCAGTTATAAAAACAAAATATATCTTGTCTTTTTTTAGAAAAAAATGTGGTATTATAAAGACATGAAAGGAATTTGTCTTTATGGTAGCAGAAGTAGTTAAATATCACAATGATTTGAATACCGTGGTTATGAGAACTTGGACATCTGAAGAAATGAATTTTTTCTTCACGATACTTACTAAAGCGAAAGAACAGGGAGTTAAAAAGCTTGTTTTCAATACAGATGAGCTTAAAGAGCTTGCTAGTTCATCTCGTAAGTATCGATGGGAAGAAACAGTAACTAACGCTGCTAAGAAAATAGGTCAATTGACCTATTTTGAGCAATCTGAACGAAAGTTTAGAGTAATGACCTTGTTTGAATTTTTTGAGGTAGACCTAGATAAAAAAATAGTAGAAGTTAAGGTGTCATCTAATTTTGACTATATCCTCAATAAATTAGAAACTCAATTTACAAGATATGAGCTTGAAGAGTTTACTAGTATTAGATCAACCTATGCTAAAACTATGTATCGATTGTTGAAACAATGGAGGACAGTAGGGAGAAAAGAGTTTTCTGTCGATGATTTAAAGAGGATTCTAGACACACCTGAATCATACAGACCAAGCGAAATTGATAGACTTATTCTGAAACCTATTAAAGAGCAACTTTCTCCGTATTTTGTAGATTTAAAAGTTAAAAAAATTAAGTCAAACAAACGCGGAACACCCGTTCTAGGCTATGAATTTACATGGAAAAAAGAAGTCACAGAAGCCTATGACCCTAATAAGTACGATAAGCCTAAAAACACTCCTAAAAAGCCATCTAAAAAGGCTTCTAAGAAAAGCAACGTGCCAAAGTGGAGCAATCCCGACTATGTGAACCCCCTAGACCCGAAAATTATTGACGAGCTAATCGAGTTTCACAAGTTGAACGGCACTTTTGACACTCCTGAAGCACAAGCGGAAATCGCCGATAAGAAAAAAGAAATTGAAGAGGGACGGGCTAATCTGGAAGCTCAGAAACAAGCTTTGCTAAAGCGTTTGGATGGGAAGGACAAATCTAGCGAGCCTGATGTAGTACCAGGGCAGACAGACATCTATGACTTTCTAGGCGAAGAAGAAAAATGAGGTGTAGAAATGGAATACAAACATGTTGCTGAATCAGTTAATTTTAACCTAAAAGAGTTATTTGAAATTTGCGCAGATGTAATCAATAAAGAAAGTGAATTTAGAGAAGATGAATCTAGTCGAGGGGGTATTGAGATTAGCAAAAGCTTTGATTATGAATACCTCGTATGCTGACGGAAATCATTTTTCTGAAGAAGAAAAACTGTATGAGTTGGCAGATGAACATTTAAGCGAATTTTACGATAACAACGGTATTGAACGTCTATATGATATTGACGATGCTGAGTATTAGAAGAGGTAAATAAAATGACAATTTACATCCCAACAAAACACTATGATTTCATCAAAACAGATGAAGCAAGAGATATTTTCTTAAATCTTGAAAAGAAGAAATGGCTGATTGAGGAATATGGCGTAGATGAAGATTCTAGTGTATTAGAACATTTTTCTTTTGATGAAGAAAAAAGAAAAATTGTAGAAGCTTTCTGCTCTGATAATGCAGTTTGCAAAAAAGCAAGAAAACTCTTCAAAGAGCAACTGTTTAGCTACGCTTTCTACAACCCTGTTATAGAGCCTTATTTCAAGAGAGAAGAGCGTTTTTTGGATATGCTCAAAACGAAAAATGAGATTGATCCCGAATATATCTATGAAAAATGGCAAGTTGAGAAAGAGAAATTTTTTGACCAGATTGATCTAGTTTGCCTAGATGAGGACTCAATTTATGACACGGCAACAGATTTCATTAAGGCTACCCTATAGCTCCAATAGAAAAAATAAAATCCCACCTCGTTACGAAGTGGGATTTTCACTAATTTTTGCGCTATTTTTCTTTGTATAGATACGATTGAGCGATAACTGAAATTCTGTTATGCCCTAAATTCTTAGAAACTATCGCCATGGCTCTTTTATCAAGAACCTCGCCAGCTCTGTCTTTTCTCATGATATATTTTTCTGATTTTGGAATATCTTTTTCGTTTCTTGCGTAATGCTGATACAATCGCATTGCGTAGGCACCACGATAGTGGTGATTGTCAAAATTTGAATGTAATTTAGGGCATATTCGCCCTTTTTTGGATTGAATGAACCTTATGATGTCTTGTGTCTCTTCTTCTGATACACCCATTATCTCGGCTACTCGTGCCTTTCCTCCTTTTGTGCCTTTAGTCACATTGAGGTAGGCTTTGCCATCTTTAAAAAATAAATCCGTAGATTCAATTTTAACGAGTTCTGAGCGCCTTAGACCTGTAGCGCTGGTAAAACGTGCTAGACGGCGTTCTGTAGCCTCTGAGACGTGTCTATCGCTCTTTACAGGCATTCTACTACGCTTATACCCTGCACGTTCTCGTGGAGGTGTTTCTAGAAGCATAGTAGATGATATTCCGAAAACTTTTGCCATTGCTGACTTGATAGTAGATAAAGTGCTGGGAGATTCCCCTTTATCCATACGGAATTGCAGGTACTCATTAGCGTATTCTAGGGCATCTTCGATAGTTTCAGCTTCAGGATGGCTCTGTTCGAGCCAGTCGGTAAAGTATCGAAATTGCTTTTTATACGTCTTATAGGTGGACGCTGAGTATATCTTATCTGTTGTCTCGTCTTTCATTTTATCGGAAGAGCGTTTAGTACCTTTTCCAGCTTTGAACAGCTCTTGGAGACGCATTCTAGCTGTATACTTGTATCTCTTCTCCTCTTGGGCTTTCTTTTCCTTGCGCTGTCTGCGTTTTCGAGCCCAACGCCCTTCTTTCTTTAAAGTTCCATTTTCATTAACCATGTTGACCCCTTTCTATAAACAAAAGAATATTGCAACGTTAGACCAATTCTGTTCAGGCAAATTGGCGGGGGCTAGTAGCCCCCATAGGCAACTTTTTTGCGACATGTCTATGCCATGACATAAGCAACCATTTTTCTGTCTTGGTCTTGACAGCTAGTTGAGAATAGCTTCTGGAATTGATTGAGTGATGCAAATCGGTGCGTGATTAACTTCTATGATACTTTAAATAAAGACACGGCGTTTTTTCCTCTTTCCTTTCTTTTTTATTTGCGTCTTAAATTTTTTTAAAGTATTTATTTTTTTTAGTTTATTTTTTTGATTCTTTTTATTATTTTTTAGATTAGTAATGGTTCGTTTTTTCTATTTTTGATTCTTTTACTTTTGATCTATTACAAAAAGCCTTTGTTTTGAAGGCTTTCTTTACTTATTTTCCTCTTGTTTTTCGTTACTCCACATCAATCAATTTTCTACAATACTATTATGCCATTTTTTTCAAAATAAAAAAAATCAGATTACAAAAAAACGAAATTACAAAAGCAAAAATAATAGAAAAACAATAGATTTGTACTTAAAATCTATTGTTTTAAATGGACCAAAAATAAAAAATAAAAAAAATTTCACGATATGGTAAATTTTTGTTACAAGCCACGAAAGTGGCACTTAACTGTTTACCCATGCAAAATTTCTGCGAAATTTATTACATGTGTAAACAGTTAACGCTTGCTGAAAAGGCTTTGGGCGCCTTTCCAGCTGACGCTTGTTCGTCTCGAACTGCGAGACGAATGCCGACCGCTATCGCTATTGTCGGCATCAATCCAAAAATAGAATAGTTCGCACAAAATAAAAACAAACATGATATAATATTTGTACTCTGGCACTAAGCCTTCGAAAGGAGGTGTTTAGCTTGTTAGAACTCATTACTCTTCTTGTTGTTGTCCGAGTAGTGTTGCCCTTAGCGTACGAGTTGGGGAAAGCCTATGGGATGAAGTGGATTGAAAAGCGCTTCGATGACAACGAGAAATAGTGTCACTTTTCACGAACGCTAGTGTGTTGTAGCTGGCGCAAAAAAAAGCACCCTAAGTCTTGGCGGACAGGGTGCTTTTTCGTTTAGCGTGATGAACTCACTACTCTTGTTGTTGATTAAATTATAACATATTTTTGCTAAATAGCAAAATTAGGGGTAATTTCGGATAGATAGCTTGATTTGTAATGAGGGATTAAAGAAGTTAATAAAATATTTTAGATGTTATTTGAAGGATATATTTTAAAGGAGTATAATGAAAGGGAAGAAAACTTATTTATAGCTAGAAAGGTAAAAAACACGGGAACTATATTGCTAAAATAAGTTATATCGGTTTAAATTTTGCACATTATGGATTAGAAGAAAAATGAAGTATGTAACTTTGTTTCTTGTTTTATTTATGATGTTTGTGTCTGGTATCTACTCTAGCAATGCAGGAGGATGTGTCCATGATTAAGAAAAGAAAAAACATGGCATTGTTTTTAAGTATTGTAATTGGTACTGTTCTGTTAAAACTTTTATTCCCAGGTTTAAGTTATTGGTTTGCTGATTTTTTCAAAAATCTATTTTGACTAAAAAGTTTTTAGAGAAAAAAGAGGGCTTTAGCCCTCTTTTTGAAGTCCTATGATAAGTATTAGAGTTCCAAGGGATTTCAGCTTTTATCGATAACAAAAAGAGAGCTTAAGCTCTCTTCACACATTATCCTCTTCCGATCAAATAACCAATTACAAAAGGTAAAACGGGTAAAATAATCGGGAGCAACAAAAGATTTGCAGGAATACGACGTAAATATTTTTTCATTTACAATCTCCTTTTTTTTTGTTTATTTTAATAACATAATATCATTAAAACAACAAATAGTAAAGCCCTTTCAAAAAAAAGATTTTCTACAGGTTCTTTTAGAACTTTAGATAATTTTAAAGCTATTTCTACGGATGGTATTGTTTTATTATTCTCTATTAAACCGATCATTTGCCTTGAAATATTTATTTTCTTAGCTAATTCTTCCTGCGTCAAACCCTCTCTAACTCTAAATTGCTTTATATTGTTTTGATAATTATTTTTGTCTAGCATAACTATCACCTCTTTTCACACAAATTTTTCTTCGATTACTCATAGTATACCATGATTTAATTAGACAAATGGTATACTATGAGTAGCAAAGTCTTATATATCCATAAAAAGAGGTTTCCTATGAATCAAGAAAAAGAACGAATCTTCCTAGAATTGCAGGCTGAAATTAAAGCAGGTTTAGAAGCATATGAACGAGGCGAGTGTATTCCTCTAGAAGAGGTCAGAGAGCATATTTTAGGATCAGGCTCAAAAATACGATTCGATAAGCTACAGGCTGAAATCAATCAAATTGTTGCAGATATGGAAAGAGGGGTTTATTTTACGAAAGAGGATTTAGTGAAAAGATATGGATTGTAATTAGATAGCACTAATTAGGTTTTAATTTTAACTAATAAATTGATTTATAGATGAGGGGGAATAATAATGACAACATGGTACGATTACATGGTGAGAGCTAGTGAACATGCTGGAAGTGACGGTGATTTGTGGTTTCGCTATCTTTATAAGGTCATTAAAGATGAGGAGACTAAACTAACTACTGATGATGTAGAGCAATTGTTGAAAAATCCTACCTTAACACCTTTCCAAAAAATAACCCTTCAAGATGCTTTAACAGAAGGTACACATACAAGAGAACACGTTTTGCAGGCGAACCGTAAAAGTCAGCCAAAAGATATTTTGAAACTCTTTAGAGAGGGTAACTATGGATAAGAAAGTTTTATTTGAGGCTCAGGCTCAAAAATACGATTCGATAAGCTACAGGCTGAAATCAATCAAATTGTTGCAGATATGGAGAAAGAAGTTTATTTCACAAAAGAGGATTTAATGAAAAGATATGGATTGTCGTTAGATAGCACTAATTAGGTTAATTAGGTTTTAAATCTAATAGATAAATTGATTATAAATGGGGGGATAGAGGAGCGAACGAAGTGAGTCTCCTTTTTATTATATATTTAATTAATGTTTAATATATATTTAGCCACTCCACGAGCCTTAGAGCGCCAAGGAGTTTCAGCTTTTATAGGGTACAAAATGTGCAGTTATAGGGTACAAAATGTGCAGTTATAGGGTACAAAATGTGCAGTTATAGGGTACAAAATGTGCAGTTATAAAAACAAAATATATCTTGTCTTTTTTAGAAAAATGTGGTATTATAAAGACATGAAAGGAATTTGTCTTTATGGTAGCAGAAGTAGTTAAATATCACAATGATTTGAATACCGTGGTTATGAGAACTTGGACATCTGAAGAAATGAATTTTTTCTTCACGATACTTACTAAAGCGAAAGAACAGGGAGTTAAAAAGCTTGTTTTCAATACAGATGAGCTTAAAGAGCTTGCTAGTTCATCTCGTAAGTATCGATGGGAAGAAACAGTAACTAACGCTGCTAAGAAAATAGGTCAATTGACCTATTTTGAGCAATCTGAACGAAAGTTTAGAGTAATGACCTTGTTTGAATTTTTTGAGGTAGACCTAGATAAAAAAATAGTAGAAGTTAAGGTGTCATCTAATTTTGACTATATCCTCAATAAATTAGAAACTCAATTTACAAGATATGAGCTTGAAGAGTTTACTAGTATTAGATCAACCTATGCTAAAACTATGTATCGATTGTTGAAACAATGGAGGACAGTAGGGAGAAAAGAGTTTTCTGTCGATGATTTAAAGAGGATTCTAGACACACCTGAATCATACAGACCAAGCGAAATTGATAGACTTATTCTGAAACCTATTAAAGAGCAACTTTCTCCGTATTTTGTAGATTTAAAAGTTAAAAAAATTAAGTCAAACAAACGCGGAACACCCGTTCTAGGCTATGAATTTACATGGAAAAAAGAAGTCACAGAAGCCTATGACCCTAATAAGTACGATAAGCCTAAAAACACTCCTAAAAAGCCATCTAAAAAGGCTTCTAAGAAAAGCAACGTGCCAAAGTGGAGCAATCCCGACTATGTGAACCCCCTAGACCCGAAAATTATTGACGAGCTAATCGAGTTTCACAAGTTGAACGGCACTTTTGACACTCCTGAAGCACAAGCGGAAATCGCCGATAAGAAAAAAGAAATTGAAGAGGGACGGGCTAATCTGGAAGCTCAGAAACAAGCTTTGCTAAAGCGTTTGGATGGGAAGGACAAATCTAGCGAGCCTGATGTAGTACCAGGGCAGACAGACATCTATGACTTTCTAGGCGAAGAAGAAAAATGAGGTGTAGAAATGGAATACAAACATGTTGCTGAATCAGTTAATTTTAACCTAAAAGAGTTATTTGAAATTTGCGCAGATGTAATCAATAAAGAAAGTGAATTTAGAGAAGATGAATCTAGTCGAGGGGTATTGAGATTAGCAAAAGCTTTGATTATGAATACCTCGTATGCTGACGGAAATCATTTTTCTGAAGAAGAAAAACTGTATGAGTTGGCAGATGAACATTTAAGCGAATTTTACGATAACAACGGTATTGAACGTCTATATGATATTGACGATGCTGAGTATTAGAAGAGGTAAATAAAATGACAATTTACATCCCAACAAAACACTATGATTTCATCAAAACAGATGAAGCAAGAGATATTTTCTTAAATCTTGAAAAGAAGAAATGGCTGATTGAGGAATATGGCGTAGATGAAGATTCTAGTGTATTAGAACATTTTTCTTTTGATGAAGAAAAAAGAAAAATTGTAGAAGCTTTCTGCTCTGATAATGCAGTTTGCAAAAAAGCAAGAAAACTCTTCAAAGAGCAACTGTTTAGCTACGCTTTCTACAACCCTGTTATAGAGCCTTATTTCAAGAGAGAAGAGCGTTTTTTGGATATGCTCAAAACGAAAAATGAGATTGATCCCGAATATATCTATGAAAAATGGCAAGTTGAGAAAGAGAAATTTTTTGACCAGATTGATCTAGTTTGCCTAGATGAGGACTCAATTTATGACACGGCAACAGATTTCATTAAGGCTACCCTATAGCTCCAATAGAAAAAATAAAATCCCACCTCGTTACGAAGTGGGATTTTCACTAATTTTTGCGCTATTTTTCTTTGTATAGATACGATTGAGCGATAACTGAAATTCTGTTATGCCCTAAATTCTTAGAAACTATCGCCATGGCTCTTTTATCAAGAACCTCGCCAGCTCTGTCTTTTCTCATGATATATTTTTCTGATTTTGGAATATCTTTTTCGTTTCTTGCGTAATGCTGATACAATCGCATTGCGTAGGCACCACGATAGTGGTGATTGTCAAAATTTGAATGTAATTTAGGGCATATTCGCCCTTTTTTGGATTGAATGAACCTTATGATGTCTTGTGTCTCTTCTTCTGAT
>BNJS01002584.1_pt1 | contig 12141 bp, 11 predicted proteins | sample 8540461 | NCBI WGS metagenome assembly BNJS01 (sample SAMD00202454, study PRJDB9452) | human saliva metagenome | isolation source: human saliva | place: Japan
GAACACTGGCTTGCGTCACTCGGCCCGGTGACGGCGCTTGGTCAGCTGGACGACGGCGCGCCCAGTCCTCGTCCGCCTTCTGGTGACGACGCCGTGCTCCGGTCACGGCAGGCACGGGCCGCGGTCCTCACGGGCAGCGGCCAGGGCGGCCTGCGCAGCGGGTGGACGGACGCGCCCGCGCAGCTTGGCGGCTCTTCGCCGGGCGGCGCGCTGGGGTTGGGGCGAGGCCGACGACGAGTCCACCGGTCTGACGCTGGTACCGGAGGATCGCAGCGGTCATCGATGAGCGCCCCGCCGTGAGTCAGGAGTGAAGTCGTGAGCTCGACGTCGCTGGGTTCGGCCCGAAGATCGCGCGCTGCACCGCCCGCACCGTGCCGCCTTGTCATTCGCCCTCGGCCCCACGACGACGTTCGGTGGAGCTCGAACACCGACCCAGAAGCGGCCGTCGAAGAAGAGGGCGAACTGGGCTGAGATGTTGGCGGGACGTCGGTCTGGTTGTCTGAGGCGGGCATGTCGGCATGGAGGCTCCTGCGGTGGGTGCGGAGTGATCGCACCCGGTGCAGCAGGAGTCCCCGTGACGGCCGGTGACCGGCCCCCGAGGTGACGAACGCCTGGTTGTCGCTCGCCCACGCCAAGATCGGCGGGGCGGATCCGGGGTCTGCGGCCCCGACGGCGTCATCCGGACTTCCTCCGGAGCCGTGCCTCGTGCTACCGGGTGGCGCGAGCGCGCCGCCCTCAGGCTAGCTGCAGTGAACGCCGCCCCGGGGCACCGGCTGCAGACGCGCCCTGCACAGCAGGGCTCCAGATCGCAGCTTTGGGTGCTGTGCTGGTCTCCTCACTTAGGAGACAACGAGTGTCATGACTTCTGAGACACTCGCTCGGACAAGATTCCCGGATGGTGCTGGTCGTCCTGGAGGCGACGATAAGCCGAGGGAAGAGGCCTCGACGGCTTTGCCGGGTGTCCATGGTGCTGACATTAACCCCGCACCGGCGCTGCATGCCGGAGAGAAACCGCAGGATTCCAACGATCCCCGCTGGGCGCACTGACGCCGGGCCCGCTAATGTCAGCACTGTGGACACCGGGCCGCGCAGGAGTAAGTCCGGAGTTCTTACAGCAGAGCCTGGTGCTCCTCACAGGTCCGGCCACACCGACCCGCGTCGCCTGCCGTATCCAGGCACCCGCCACCCGGGTCCCATCACACGTCACCAAACCAACGTCATGACCTCAAACATCAAACTCTAGCTGGCGCCCACGCGAAGGCCCGCAGGCCATGGTTCGACGTCGGCCCCGCCCGCGCACCGAGCCGGCTCCGCCCCGCTCCCGCCCCAAGTCGGCCTACTCCACGAGGGTCGGGATCCACTGGTCGAGGGTTGTGCGTACTCGCACGAGGTCCCCACCTACGTAGAGTGCGCACAACCCTCCTCCCAGTAGAACCCCTCGCTCGTGCAGTGCGCCCAGACGACACCGGCAGCCACCACAGTGACCGGGTCAGCCCCGCCGACAAGGCGAGCAACAACTCTCACGCCTCGAAACCCGCCGCACCGGCGTCTTGAGATGCCAAGACATCCGAGACTCCAGAAGTCATGAGACAACACAGGTGTTAAGGGCACGAACCGGAGACTTGCCCTGCGAACGCGCGGTCAGCAGCTGAGCGAGGTCTGCTCACATGACGCCGAGGATCTCCGTGACGAAGACGAGGGTGTCGCCGCCGCGGATGCCGGCCTGCGGACGCCGCGGTCGCCGTAGCCGAGCTCGGAGGGGATGGACAGCAGCAGGCGCGAGCCGACGCGCTGGCCCACGAGGCCGTCGTCCCAGCCGCGGATGACCATGCCGACGCCGACCTGGAAGTTCAGCGGCTGGCCGCGGTCGTAGGAGTTGTCGAAGACATCGCCGCCCCAGATCCGGCCCAGGTAGTTGGCCACGATCGTGTCGCCGGCCTCGACCACCTGGCCGTCGCCGGCGTCGAGCACCTGGACCTGGAGCCCCTCGGGGGCCTCGGTCCCGGGGAAGGTGAGCGTGGGCTTCGTGCCCTTGGCGCCTCGACGGAGGGCATGCTGAGTGTTGATCATGCGGCGAGCCTAGCGTCCCGCGAGCGGCTCCCGGTCTGCGACGACGCACGCAGCGGGTGCTCAGCCCAGCGCGGACCTGGCAGACACAGTTGGGCCGGGACGCATCACGCGTCCCGGCCCCAGCCGAGGTGGTAAAGGCGTCAGGCCGGACCGGGCCCGGCCCCGCGCCGTGCGCTCAGTCGCGGAAGTAGCTCAGCAGGCGGAGGAACTCCACGTAGAGCCACACGAGGGTGACGACCAGGCCGAAGGCCCCCGCCCAGGCGTAGCGCCGGGGCAGCCCGTTGCGGACCCCGTTCTCAATGGACTCGAAGTCGATCGCCAGGAAGAAGGAGGCCAGGATGACCGCAAGAATTCCCAGCGGACTCCCAGCGGAATCCCCATGATGGTCAGGAGCGCAGGCCCCTGCAGGCGCCGGTGGTGGCGCCGGTCACCGAGGAGACGAAGTTGATGAGGCTGAAGATCACGTAGCCGAAGGTGGCACGACCACCACTCGACGGAACCTGCCCCTGGACCCGGAAGCCGCCATAGGAGTAGGCCGCGAGCATGGCGCCGAAGGTGGCCAGCGTCGCGAGCACGGCCTGGACGACGATCCCCTCGTAGCGGGCCTCCATGACGCCGGAGACGCCACCCAGCATCAGTCCCTCAAAGGCCGCGTAGGCCAGGGATGAGGGCCGGGGAGGCTCCGCTTGAAGCTGCTGACCAGACCGAGGACGCCGCTGCCGACGATGCCGGCGAGCACTGCCGCGGCGCCCATACCGAAAGTCGCCTCATTGGTCACCAGGCTCCAGGTCAGAGCGCCCATGGCCAGGATGACGGCGAACATGCCGGCGGTGCGGATGATGATCGTCGTCGTAGGTCATGCGGCGCATGTCCGCGTTGGTGGGCTCGACGGCGCCTGGTACTGGGTCTCCAGGCCGGCCATCTGCTCGGGAGTCACCTGGCCGTAGCCGGCCACCTGCTGACCGTACTGGTTGCCGTACTGGCTCGGCCGCCTGACCGTACTGCTGGCTGTAGCCGCTTTGCCTGCTGGCCGTACTGACCGGCCTGGTAGCCGGGCATGGTGGGGTAGCCGTTGGGCGTCTGGGCCGGGGCGGTCCCTGGCGCATGGCCGCCCGTTCGAAGGCGGTGCTTCGGCATGAAGAAGGTTGGACATGTTCCTCTCATCCTCTCTGAGGGGCTGGGACCGTCGGCCCGGAGGCCGCCGCTCGCAGTCCGGTCCAGCCGCCACGGACCGGCACCGGAAACTGCGCTATTATGCGCAGCCCCCGCCCGGTCAGGGGGAACCTATTTCCCTCACAACGCAGCCATGTGGGAGAGATCCCCACTGCGCACCGAGTGCCGCTGCTCCTCGACGCCCTACGGCGTCACATCGACCGATCGGTTCTCATCCTCCAGGAGGACCCTCCTCCCCTGACGGACCCGCCCCGGCCGAACCCGGCTTCGTCACCTCGGCCGATTCGCCGACGACGGCGCATTCCTAGGCTGGAGCCATCCGTTGCTCCGTGGGGAGCAGCCCCTGGAGGAACCACAGGGAGATCCATCCATCCCTGCCCAGAGGCCCACGTGGAAGAGAGAACATCATGATCGAGGCAGTCAATCTCACCCAGCGCTACGGCAAAGAAGACCGCGGTAGACAACATCTCCTTCACCGTCGAGCCCGGCACCGTCACCGGCTTCCTGGGCCCCAACGGGGCGGGCAAGTCCACCACGATGCGCATGATCATGGGCCTGGACAAGCCCACCAGCGGCAAGGTCACCATCAACGGGCGCCCCTACCGGCAGCTGTCGGCCCTGTGCGAGGTCGGCGCCCTGCTGGACGCCAAGGCCTGCACGGCTCGCGCAGCGCCCGCAACCACCTGCGCCAGCTGGCCGCCTCCAACGGCATCCCCGCCAAGCGGGTCGATGAGGTCCTCGACATCACTGGCCTGACCTCGGTGGCCAAGAAGCGTCAAGGGCTTCTCCCCTGGGCATGGGCCAGCGCCTGGGCATCGCGGCAGCCCTGCTGGGCGACGCCCGGTGCTCCTGTTCGACGAGCCTGTCAACGGCCTGGACCCCGAAGGGGTCAAGTGGGTGCGTGAGACCTGCCGCCGCCTGGCCGGCGAGGGCCGCACCGTGTTCATCTCCTCCCACCTCATGAGCGAGATGGCCCCAGACCGCCGACCACCTCCTGGTCATCGGCCGGGGCCGGATCCTCACGGCCGGCCCGGTCGACGACGTCATCGCCTCAGCCACCACCGACCGAGTGCGTGGCCTCCCCTCAGGCCACCCAGCTCGCTGAGCTCATGGCCTCCCGCAGCCTGGCCGCCCGGCCCGTGGCTCAATGTCCTGGAGACCACCGCGACCACCGCCGCCACCATCGGCGAGCTGGCCGCCCAGGGCGGCATCGTCCTGCACGAGCTCACCACCATCCACGCCAGCCTCGAAGGCCTACATGACTCTGACCAGCGACTCTGTGGAGTACCGCGCCGATCCCACCTCCCAGAACCAGGTGCAGCAGGCCGTGCCGCGCCTCTGCCCGGGCTGAGGCCCGAGCCCTCAGCGCGCCGCGCTCGCCATCAACCGCTCCATTCGTCTCACTCCAGAAGGCACAGCTATGAGTACCCACGTTCCAGCACACGCATCCGCCACGCCCGCAGGCCCCACACCGGCACGCACCGCCGTCAGGACAGCCCCGCAGGTCTCCGCATCACACCCAGCCGGCCCGGGCATTCAGGGCCGCCAGACCCTCCTGCGCCCGTGCACTCGGAGTGGATCAAGTTCTGGACACTGCGATCGACATGGATCACCTCCTTCATCGCCATCGCCCTGACCGTTCTGTTCGGCGCCGGCCTCACCGCCGTCCTCGGACGGACTGAGGAGTACCAGGACACGGCGAAGAACCTCATCACTCAAGGCCTGACATTCTGGGCAGGGTCGTGGTCGCGATCCTGGGAGCCCCTCATCATCACGCGGGGAGTACTCCTCGGACAGATCCGTTCCTCCCTCGCCGCCGCCCCCAGGCGCAGGCAGCTCCTGGTGTCAGGCAGTGGTCCTGGCCATCGTCTCCTTCCTCCTGGGAAGCCTGTCCGTCTTCCTGTCCTGGGCGATCTCAAGCCCTTCATCGGTGAGCACGCCGGTTCTCTCACCGACTGCACTCACATCGGCTACATCTGGGGCTCTGGCCTGTTTTCGCATCGTCATCGCACCTCGGCCCTGAGGCTCGGTTTCTTGATGCGCTCCACCGCCGGCACTATCACCGTGATCGTCTCCATCCTGTTCATCATCAGCGGCCCCTCCAGCTCGCCGCCAGCCAAGTGGCCATGGCTGTTCAAGATCGTCGGCTGCCTTCCGGCATCGTCTCCGAGGCCGTCTCCGACCCGTTCCAGCTCACCACCGTGTGGGGCACGGAGGGACCCCAGTTCCTCACCCACGGCCAGGCCATCGCGGTCTTCGCCGCCTGGGCGCTCGTCCCGCCCATCGCCGCCTGGTTCGTCTTCTCCGGCGCGACGCCCTGAGCGGGCGACTCCCCGCCGGCAGCCCGGAGGTGATACCCATGTCAGCCCCCCGCGCCCCTGACCGACCCCGCACTTCTACGAACTCTCATCCGCTCTCTGCCTGCGACGCCCTCCCCCGGTCCGGCGATCCCCGCCTCCGACCAGGGCGGGAAGCGCCCTCATCCTCGCAAGCGGGTCCCTCAACCGCACACGTCAGCGTCGATCACGACCCCCTGGAATGACACACTGACTCCTATGTCCAGCCAGCTGCCACCCCCTCAGCCCGGCCGTGCAGCACCACCATGCCCGATGAGGACGACCTGGAGCTCGCGCCCGAGCCACGGGGACTGCTGCGCGCGATCCGCTCGTGGTACCACCGCCACCCGATGATCGTCGACATCTCCATCGCCGCCGGCGTCATCGTCTACACCCTGGTCACGGGTATCGCTTTTTCTCCTGCGGCCGAGTAGCCCGGTGAAGACCTACCCGCATCCTGCCCCTGGCCTTGATCGCGATCGCGCTGTTGGGAATTGCGCTGGCACTTCGCCGACGCTCCCCTGTGTGGAGCTGGGCCGCCATCCTCCTGATCCCGGAGGTCTATCAGTTCGCAGTTCTGCGGTTCTTCCACTCACGACGGAGCAGCAGCTGTACGCGACCCTCGGCGTCAGTGGTGCATGGGCTGATGTCACTCCCCTTCGCCCTGGGCACCATCGCCTCGCACCGCAGGCCGGCCGCTGCATGGACCGCGGGGCCATCTCCTGGCGGTTCTCACGGCGGACCTCGGCTCGACGACCCCAGCATGACGGTTGGGGAGCCCCTGCGCACCACCGTTATCCTCGTTCTCTTCATCCTGGTCGGCATCCTGGTCGGCTTCAACGCCCGCTCCCGCCCGCCTGCGGCTCAAGGCCATGGAGCTGCGCTCGACCCGCATGGCTCTGGCCAGTGAGCAGGCAGCGCTGCTGGCGGCCGCTGAGGAGCGCGAGTCGCATCGCCCGGGAGATGCACGACGTCGTCGCCCACTCCCTGGCCGTCGCAGATCACCATGGCCGACGGCGCCGCCGCCACCGTGGAGCGCAACCCGGCCACGGCCAAGCAGGCCATGGAGACCCCTGGCCGAGGCCGGACGCAGTGCCCTGGCCGACACCCTGCCGCCTGGTGGGGGTCCTGCGAGAGGACCCCTCAGTCGCCACGGGGCAGACCACCGCCTCGAGGCCCTCATCGGGACCTGCTCCTCAACCGGCGTTGACAGCGCGCGCGCTCTCCGACCAGCCCGACCCCGCCGGCCGCCCCCGCTGGAACCTGACGGGCAGGAGTGCGCAGTCCCCGGAGCCCTCAGCCCCCTCAGAGGGCTCCTCGTCGTCGGCCCACCAGCACGAGGTCCGCGACCTGCCAGTGCCCGAGTTCGCCCCCTGGGGACGGTGACGCCGGTCGAGCCCAGCGCCCCTATCGCCAACCTGCGCCAGCAGGCCACGCAACGGTGCGGGCGACTCGCCCCGCGGCGACCTGCCCCTGGCCCCTCCCGAGCAGGCCGACATCACCGAGCTCGTCAAACGTTTCGAGGCAGCAGGGGTGCCGGTCACCTACCGGTGGGTGGGCGCGGCGCTCCCGGAGGACAAGGCCTCCAGCTCACCGTGTTCCGCATCGCCCAGGAGGCCCTGACCAACGTATTGCGCTACGCGCCCACGACGCCGGGCCGTCACGTCGACGTCGAGCGCGGCACATCGGCACCGTGGTTCTCACCGTGGACAACGAGGCCGCCCCGGCACGCGCCCGATGCACTGATCCGGTAGGCTGATCGGCATGCGCGAACGCGCATCGGTCTATGGTGGGACCGTACAGGCTGGCCCGACTCTACGGGTTGGCGAGTCCGCGCGGTCCTGCGCTGGGACGAGCATGACGAAGGGACTTTCTCATGGCAGACGCCCCTGTGAGCGGCGACCCTCTCCAGCCTGGAGGGTCGGAGCACCGGCGAGGTCAGCGGCCCGGTCGGCGTCGTGCTCGCCGACGACCAGGCGCTCATGCGCGCATGGGCTTCCGCATGGTGCTGAGGCCGAGGAGGACATCATCGTCGTCGGCGAGGCCTCCGACGGCACCTCCGCCTGGCCCAGGCCAGGGCCCCTGCACCGACGTCATCCTCATGGACGTGCGCATGCCGGGCATGAACGGCATCGAGGCCACCGAGCGCATCGCCCAGGGTGCCCGGGCACGCGCGTACTCATCCTGACCACCTTCGACCTGGACGAGTACGCCTTCGCCCGGGCTGCGCGCCGGAGCCTCCGGTTTCCTGCTCAAGGACACCCAGCCCCACTGAGCTCGCTGAGGCGATCCGCACCAGTGTCCCCAGGAGGCGGTCGTCTCGCCGCGCATCACGCAGCGGATGCGGAGATGTTCGCCGGCCCCTGCCGAGCTCGGATGCGCCGGAGCGGTCCTCCTCGGATCCGCGGATCGAGTCACTGACCCCGCGCAGAGGAGATCCTCGTGCTCACGAGTCAGGCATGTCAGACGCGGAGATCGCCGCGCACCCCGTCGTCTCGGCCACCACCGTCAAGACCCGTGGGCAACGTGCTCGCCAAGCTCGATGTGCGCGACCGGGTCCAGGCCGTCGTCGTCGCCTACGAGACCGACCTCCTGGCCTGAGGGACCACCGTCGGCGGGGGCGTGGAGGCGCTGCTGGGCGTCGTCGAAACCGAGGTGACGACCTGCTCGACGGCGTCGGCGGCCTGCTCCAGGGTGACGCCGAGTCAGCTCGCTCGCGGCCGGGAAGTCGGACAGGACGAAGTCGGAGGGTCCCTGGCGGCCCGGCGGGCGGCGATGCCTACGCGCAGAGCGCGCGCGAGTCCTTGGTGGAGATGGACTGCTGATGGAGCGCAGGCGCCGTTGTGACCGCCTTCGCCGCCGCCGCGCGAGGCGCAGCTCGTGGGCAGGGCAGGTCGAGGCTCGTCGTGGATGACGAGCGAGCGGCTGGCGGGTCGATCCGTAAGGAGACGAGCCGCCACGGGCCGCCGGAGAGGTTCATGAGCACCGAGGCTCGGCCAGGATGACGCGGGGCCGGGGAGCCCGCCGGGCATCATCCCAGCCTGCCCTCGGCCACGCGGGCGCGGGCCTTCTTGTGCTGGGGAGGAACCGGGACCCGGTGCGCTCGGCCAGGACGTCGAGGCACCATCGCCTGGCGGCACGTGTGTGGCGGTTTGCGGGCGTGCCGGGTCCAGATCCCTAGCCGACGACAAAACCAGGCCTCACTCATGCGCCCGCGGGGTGAGCCGCGCAGGCGGCACGGAGGTGGTGCAGGGAGGCGCCTGCCGGCGCAATCGTCGTGGCTGGTCATGTCGAGTCGCGCGATTCACTCGCCCTCGGCCTCGGCGTCGCCACCTCGGCGAGGGACGACCTCCGGGACCTCGGAGGCGACGGCGTGTCGTTGGCCACGTTGACCACGGCGGTGTCGGCGTCGGCGGCAGCCTCGGACGCCTGCTGGGCAGCGTGTCGGCGAGGGTCGGGACGGTTGCCAGCGGCGGCGCCGGTGATGTCGTTACCTCGATGGCCTCGGGCGCGGAGACGGCCGGGGCGGAGACCGCGGATGACGGTGGCCGCCTCGATCGTATTGCATGGTGCCCGGGCGGCCTCCACTGGTGGCAGTGACGACGACCTCGACGTCGACAGCGCTCGTTTGCAGGTTCACGGAGGAAGTCGACGGTGCTGCACGCCGCCGCGGATGGGGGTGGCGCTGCGTGCTTGGCCAGGAGCGGGAGAGGTCTCGCCTGCCGCCGGCGATGTCGAGCTCGACCAGGCGTTGTCGTTGCTGCGCAGGGGCCGAGCGGGTGGCGACGCTCACTCGAGCAGGGAGGTGGCGGGGAGCTCGGTGCCGTGTGCCGCCGAGCGAGCGGCGGGGACCTGGCCGGCGCGGCGGGCCTGGCAGACGCGAGGCCTTGCCGGAAGAACTCGGTGCGGTCCTGGGCGCGAGGGGTGATGGCGTTGTTGGCCATGTGCTGGCTCTCGCTTGCGGATGAGGGCGGGCGGTGCGCGGCGGCTGATGGTGCCCGGCTGGGCGCGACGACGCAGCGGTACCGCGGGTACCACCACGTCGATCACGGATGCGCGCCGTGCTGGCGCGTCCACTCGCCGGGGCGGCGTGGGCGAGAGACTACGCCATGGGCGGGGCGGGCGAACAGCCGCGCAGCCGGTGAGAGCGCCCCACCTGGCGAGACGGCGGCGGGCGCCGGATGGCTCGTCGCCATCTGGACGCAATGCACTGAGGTCAGGGAGCTACTGGAGGAGGGTCAGCGCTCCATGGGGTCGGGGGTTCAGTGCGGTACGCACACCCTTGACAGGTGGTTCCCCCCACTCGTGAGTGACCCTAACTTGGGGGCAGAGCAGGCCATCGGCCCAAAGGTATCACAGCGCTGACATTAACAGCCGGCGTAAAGCGCCCAGCGGGATCGTGAATACGCGGTTTCTTCTCGGCGTGGGACACCAGTGCCTTCAACACCAGCACGCCGGGCACCGCCGACCCGCCGGGCGCATGGCGAAGCCTCAGCAGCCGAGCAGGCTCGCGCGGTCGATCCCAGGTCGCGCGGTTGAGGGTTAAGACCTCGACACATACCTCTACGATGGCGCGGATGCATCCGACCTGCAACTGGTCAGCCGCGTCACGTATGCCATTCCGTGCGGTGAGGTCCAGGAGGTTGGCGCAGCGCAGATGGCAACCTGCTCTTCTCAAAGCGGGGAGAATGGAAACGACTCAGGTCATCCTCCATCATGTGCTCGATATGAGGATCGCATCAGCCTTTCCTTCCGGACCGTGGTGAAGACCTTGCCCTCGGGACACCTGGCGCAGGTCAGTAGATACCGGGGAGCGGATCATTTCCGGCTGAGGCCCCGGCGAGGACACAGCTGCCGGCGGGATCGAGAGTCATCCGTATCCCTATCGGGCGGTCACTGAGGAGGCAGGACCTCGCGTTGCTCCTGCCGGTACTGAGACGGTGGGCCGGTGTGACGCCCGGCATGCATCTTTCAGGCGTCCCAGATCGGTACGATCTCCAGCGTCACGGGACGTACTCGGTAAAACTCGCGAACCGGCCATCCGACGTCGCGTGCCCCGGCCGTGACGGTCCTGCGCTGGGGCGCACCCGCCCAGCGCCAGTGCCGCCCGCCGGCGGGCCCAGCCGACGACACCGCGCCGCCCGTACTCGGCCATGCGCCGCCCTCCTTCGCCCCGCTCCCGCCCGCGACCAGGCGTCGCCAGGCACTGCAGGTGCAGCGAACTTCCGCGCCGCGCGTCCGAGGCTCCGCCCACGGCAACCGGCGGCGGGGGACTTGTCTATCCCAGCTAAGTGGACACTCAACGGGTGAGGAAGGATCATCTGGTCCGCGGCCCGGAACGCCGCAATGGTCCGCGCGGTGTACTACAGGTGCGGATCGTACCCTTACCCTCGACAGCGCGGCCCACCTACGAAACGCGGGCCACGGACATCAGTCAGACCCGCAGGGCTCAAGCAGCGGCGCGTCTGGATCGGCAGCTGGCCGGGTGCGGAGGCGGGCCTATCTACTCGTCGGGGACGACGGCGAGTCAGCGCCGACCCGAGGCCGGCGCCACGGCTGACCGCGAGCACCCCCCCAAGGACATGGCCGCCACGGCACAGACGTTGCGCCCCGCGCCTGCCGTGGCCCGCGCGCACGCCCAGGAGGCGGGCGACGTCGTCGAGTCGTAGGCCACACGGCGATCTTGGCCAGGTCCGCACCCCCGAGACCATGCAGGCCGGATCTCACGGGACTCATCGGCGAGGTGGCCTCGAAGTCGTGGAAGGAGGCGACGACGTCGATGCCCAGTCCGTGGCCGCGTGCAGACCTGAGGCAAGCGGCCGCGCTGACCTCGACGTCGATGGCGACCGGGCGACACTCGGGCGAGATCCGATGAGCCTGTCGAGGACGGAGCGGAGAAGGGCCGCAGGCGGCGTCGTCCAGACGGGCCCGCCCCCTCAGCGGCGGTACGGCAGGTGAGCAGCAGGCAGAGCGGCGGCATCGCGTCAACGTCGGCGGCAATGGCCTCCCCAGCCCCCGCAAATCTCCAGGACCCGGGCGACCGCAGCGCTCCATCGGTGCAGAAGCCAGACAGCACCCGGCCTCTTCGAGCAGGTCGACGCGCAGCTCGGGGACGTCGGCACCGGCGTCGATGGCGCAGCAGGCCTGGGTCACGCGCCGGAGAATCAGCGGTCAGGAGACGGCCCACCGCGGGTAGCCGCCGGGGCGGGATGCTGCGCCCGTCCCAGGTCAGCGACGTCGCTCACACCCAGAGGTCCTTCGGTCCGCGCTCGGGCACGAGCGACAGGGCGTACGTCGGGGATGTCGTGAAGGCTGGTGTGACCCGCTTCGGCGGGCGCCCGGCGGTGGTCCGCTCCGACTCGGGTGACTGACCTCGCTCCACACGAGGGCGCCCGGCAGTGACGTCATGACGGCCGAGGCCAGGCCAACCCAGGAGCGCGCTGCCGGGCGTGGGAGGATGATCGCCTCGCAGGAGGCCAGGACCGCCTGCGGGCTCAGCCTCGGCACCGTTCAGGGCCTGCGGGTCGAAGGACAGAACCAGGCGTGGGCAGCAATACGTAAC
>BNJS01003321.1_pt1 | contig 12065 bp, 18 predicted proteins | sample 8540461 | NCBI WGS metagenome assembly BNJS01 (sample SAMD00202454, study PRJDB9452) | human saliva metagenome | isolation source: human saliva | place: Japan
AGGCATTACCAGAACCAATAAGCTCCTGGTAATGCCTTTTTCTGAATCTAGTCCCTAAAATTAGACTCATACTCAATGAAAATCAAAGAGCAAACTAGGAAACTAGCCGCAGGCTGCTCAAAGCACTGCTTTGAGGTTGTAGATGAAACTGACGAAGTCAGCTCAAAACACTGTTTTGAGGTTGTGGATAAAACTGACGAAGTCAGTAACCATACCTACGGCAAGGCGACGTTGACGCAGTTTGAAGAGATTTTTCGAAGAGTATTAAAAATTTTATTGATAACCTTCTTCTATCGAACGTGGTTAGCCAAATCTTCTTGGGCTTTTTTATTAGACTCAGCTTTTTCTTTTTGCCATTTTTCATAAAGTTCTTGATACTGTTTAGCAGTCACTGGTTCCTTTTGCAATTCAACATATTTGTAGTTGTCCGCATCTCCTTTGTGCCCAACAAATGAGAAGGCCCCTGTAAACGGAACAGTCTTACGGAAGATAGGATTAGCTCCTCCACTTTGAACTGGTAGGAAGAGAGCACTATCTGTCAACCAAGCTTGAACTTCGGCAAATTTTTCATAACGTGTTTGCGTATTTTCATTCTCTTTATCTGCCGCATCCAACAACTCCTTATAGGTAGCTAAACCTAGTTTTTCCTTGACTTCATTGTCTTTTCCTGGAGTCAAGCCAAGATTTTTCAACTGAGAACCAGAGTCTGGATCCAAGAGATCAAGATAGGTCTTCGGATCTGAGAAATCTCCACTCCAACCTGAGATATCAATGTCATAGTCCTTTTGATCGGCGGTATCCGCAAAGAAGGTGGCATTGTCTTTCTCATCTGGTGACAATTGAATGATATCAATAACCACATTATCTGAACCAAGCGTTGCTTCAACGGTCTGTTTGAAGGAGCTTGCCTGCTGAACGTCCAACTTAGCAGTTTGGTCTACCAACATGTCCAAGTGGATAGGGAAGGTCACGCCTTCTGCTTGCAAACTATCTTAGCCTTGGCAAATTCAGCCTTGGCTTTTTCAGGATCCAAGAAAGCAGCTTGAGCATCGTTCAGATTGATATTAGACCACTCTGTACCATAGTTGACCATCTTTTCATTGACCGCATCTCCAAAGTTTTTTCCACCGATTTGAACAAAGTTACTTGGTGTGACTGTATTTCGAAGGATTCGATCAGCCCCATCTTCTCCATTTGTCTGGGCAGCATAGGCATGACGGTCAAAGGCAAAGTTAATGGCCTGACGGAAATCTTTATTTTGCATAGCTAGACGAGAATCCGTCTTTTCTTTGTCCGTCTGTTTCATGGTTTGCTTGTAGCTTTGACGGTTGACATTAAAGAGGTAGTAGAAGGTTATAGCATTTTGAGGGGTATAGGTAATCTTATCTTCATTCCCTTTTTTCAACTGGTCAAAGACTGAGCTTGTTGGGAAGATACGCCCGTCTGTATAGTTGCCTTCCAAGAATCCTCTAGCCAAACTATCTTGGTCTGAACCGTCATAGAAGGAAAGTTTTACTTTTTCAATCTTCACATTGTCCTTGTCCCAATAATTAGGATTCTTTTCAAACTCAATTAAAGATTTTGATGTGAATGATTTGAATAAGTATGGCCCATTTGACAGGATACTAGATGGAGTTACACTTCCAAATTCGTCCCCCTTAGATTTCAAAAAGGCTTCATTGACTGGACTTAAAATTCCACCTGTTGTCTTAGAATTCCAATAGGACTCCGGCTTGTTCAAAGTATATTGGAGAGTATAGTCATCGACTGCCTTGATACCGACAGCCTCAAAGTCTGATGATTGCCCCTCAACATAGTCCGCCAAACCTTTGATAGAGTCTTGCACCAAGTACAAGTTTTCTGCCTTTTTATCCGCAGCATACTTGAGGCCTGTCACAAAGTCATGAGCTGTTACTTCAGCATATTCTTCTCCTTCAGAGGTATACCACTTGACACCTTTACGGATTTTATAGGTATAGGTCAAACCATCTTTTGATACTGTCCATGATTCAGCCATGGAAGGAACCAGATTGCTATACTTATCATTTTCCAACAGTCCATCAATCAAGTTTGTCGTAATGCTAGACGTCGAGCCACGTGTCGAAGTAATGTAGTCTAATGTATCTGGATTGCTAGCAAATACATAAGAGTAGGTTTTATCAGATGCATTTGACTGTGTCGAGCTACAAGCTACCATCAAGAAGCTAGCACTCAAAATTCCAACCCCTAGTAAGAGAGCTTTTGATTTTTTCATAAATATTCTCCATTTATATAGTATATGAAATATTATAGAAAAAATAGAAAGCTTATACAAACTATTATTTTAGGGCAAAACAAAAGCCAGTAGACTCGAGTTCCTACTGACTTCATTGTTGAATTCGTTTGGATTATGCAGCCAAAACTTTGCGTCCTTTACGACGACGAGCTGCCAATACGCGACGACCGTTTTTAGTTGACATACGGTTACGGAATCCGTGTTTACGCGCACGACGTAGTTTACTTGGTTGATAAGTACGTTTCACGATGAATACCTCCTCATAGATTTTGTATTCGTTTAGCCGGCTATAAAGTGATCAGTTACTAAACATACTTTACTATTCTATCTGATTCTTTTGCATTTGTCAATAGCTCTGACAAATGTTTCCAGCTTTTTTGCTGAGGGAAACTTCTCAAAGTAACTTCCACTTTCCTGACCAAAGTGGAAATTAGTCTAAAACGGATTTTAGAAATGCTTACATGAAGAATTAAAATAAGTGATAATCTTTTTTAGAAGTATCATATCCAAAAGCATACCACGAATACCACTTGTAATATGTGTGAAGTGGGTTTAGAAAAACTTCTTTTGTGTTTCCTGCCGAATTAGTATATATAAACTTTATGGTTCGCTGTTCTTTTATCGCTTTATTGATTAAGTCTACGCATTTCATAATGTGTGGGTTTTTCCGTTACCACATAGAAATCAACATCTGGAAGTGCATTGATATTAACATCACTATAAAGATGTTTCATTTTCTCGTAAGTTTCAATGACCTTGTTATTTCCGTAAACAGTCCTTAGACTATTTAATGCAAGCAAAATATATTCTTTATTGTTGCTGTCAATAATTTTTTCATCAACCTTAAAATCTTTATTTATTGCATACCCACCCTTTACACCCAACTCAGAATAAATCGGAATGCCAGCAAGTGTTAGTGTATCAATATCTCTTAAAATCGTTCTACGAGATACTTGAAACTTTTGTGCTAATTCATTTGTTGTTACACATTCTCTATTTATCAAATAAAAGATTATTCCTATCAGACGTTCTATTTTCATAATTTCAGTCCTTTAACGGTTTTTTTGAAATTTGCCTGCACTTCTGGGGCGGTACTGTTCATGGCTTCATCAATCGAGGCTTCAATATTTTCCCGAACATCAGCTAATGACATACCGCTATCCTTTGCGCATGCTTTTAACGCTTTTTTAATATCTCGTTTTTTTAGTCCTACCATAATACTCCTCAACTTATTTTGAAATTAAAAATATACTATTTTTTCAGATTGAAGACAAAGTCCTTGGAACCCAAGTTTCTATGGACTTTTCTTTGTGTAAAGTCATATAATAGAGATAACGTTGGCCTTACTTTAGCATGCTTAAATATCAATAAAATTGGTGAAATGGATAGCAAATATCCCTTTTTATTACTATAATTTAAAGGAAAATAATTCTTCTTATTAACAACTATTGTAGAAAAGAATTTCTTTAAATCCAAAAACTATGGTTCAACTATTTTTAATTAAATAATACTTTTTATATTTTTAACTTTATGTTTTAAAAAGATTCTATTCCACCTTCAAGATAATCAACAATATATTTTTTTATTTTTATCTTCACTTGGATATCCGGAGTTTTTCAATCCAACCATGTTCACCATTAGATTTCATTAATATAACTAAATCTGACAATGCATTTGTCACAATTGTAGCATTATGTGTGGCAATAATAATTTGACGATTTGATTTTTACATCTCGTAATATTTTGACCAAATTATTAAAAAAATGTATCTGGAATCTAAGTTATCCTCTGGTTGATCAATTAGCAATGGACGATTATCATCAGTTAATTCAGAATATGCAAGAATAAAATCAAGCATTGCAACCACCTTTTGACCTAAACTTAAGTTAGTAACATCTTTAAAAAAATTGCTTTCTTATTTTTTTATCTGTAACCTTCGAGTTAATATTGAATTCTAAATAGAGCTTTTTCACAATTATTATATGTATCCTTCAAGTAGTCTTCTATGCTAAATAGATCTAGTTTGTCCCAAATATTGAAAAATTTCATCAAAAACATCATGTACATTTGATTTTTTTAACCGTTATTAAAGACAAGTCGGGATAAATTGAATTAGAGTTCCCCTGATTTGCAATTTGAATTAGTTGATTCTCATAAAAAAATTTCCCTATCATTCATCATTTTTACAAAAATTTGTAAATCCTATCTTATCAAAAACAAATGATAAGTAGTCAATAATATCTTCACAGGACAGCATGTACCCTTTGAAAGGCCTTTTTTTAAATTTTTTTCCTGGTGGGAAAAAAACCATGTTTCAAAAGCTGTCCGGTAAAAAGATACTTAAGTTCCTGCTTATAAACAATTTGTAAATTCCCCGTTTGTTGTTTATTAAAATCATCAATAATTGAATTTATAAAAATTATATTGTTTTACTTAATTTCTCATCAGCAGATTCAATTGCTGGAATTATCTTTTTCTATTTTATCAATTTTTTTCGGAGAAGATATTTTTTTGTTCTTTCTATCCTTGAAAAGTGTACCACGTAGAAAATCATCTATTTTGCCACTACTCGCAGAATTAACTAATTCGTTAACAGAATATCTACTATCAAACATTTCATTAAGTAATGATTCTCTCTTTCTTTTTTTGGTACATTAATAATTTTTCATCATCTAGAATTTCATAAATTAATAAATGATTTTTCTATTATCTTTGATTTTTATTCTATTTTCATGAAACCAATATTTATCAGTACTTCTTGTTCTAACTTGATATAAATCATAGATGTCTTCATTCTCCTTTTGTTTAGGAAGATTCAACTCAATTATGTATTGTTTTTCAAGCATTTCATACCATAAATAGACTTTTTGAATGTTTTAGATAAAAAAATTCTAACTTCTGTTTTTGAGTCAGCTTTTTTTGTGAAAGAACAAATTGAATTAATTCTAAAATAGTACTTTTTCCCGGTCCCTCTTCCTCCTATAATGCTATTTAATGAGTCGGAGAACAAAATTTTTAAATTTATCATTACTTGACAAAAAGCCTCTTTATTAGTAGGTAAATACAGACCTCGTATAACTTTTTTTATTTTTTTATTTGGTTTGTCTAATTTTACTGTAACATCATACTCTGATAAAGATTCTTTCAATTGTTTATAACTTCTCTTACTGAATTTTTATCCACATGGGATTAATAGAATGATTTTTCAATATAATGTGAATCATTATCCAGAATAAAAAAATGGATTCACACCTTTATTTATTTTTGGAAATGTAATTTCTTACATTTGAAATACTGTCTTTATTTGAAACTCCAATATACTTCAAATATTCTTTCGAAAATAGTTTTTTTCTTATAAGCATTAGTAAAGAGTTTTTCCATCTTTAAATATATCCGAACTATTTATATGAGCAATATAAGTGATAAATTCTTCCTTATTAAAAGTGTCAATAACATCTAAACTAGCTTTTATATGAACCCTCTTTAATACCCATAAGGTTTTCTTCTAGCCATTTTTTAACAATTTCACTTTTCTCATTCGGAAAAGCTACAAGAACATGTATTCTATCAGCACATGAAATTTCCACCCCATTTATTACCTCAATATACTCCTTACCTTTATTGATATTCAATTCAGATACAATTTTTTATAGCTTTCTCCATTTTCTTAATTCCTGAAATTGTATTATGATCAGAAACCACTATTGTTGAAATATTTTTCTCGATATAAACTCTGAGCAACTGCCAAAAAAATGATATTTGCTCTTTTTTTCATCTTCAAAACCATTTTTTTGATAGTTATTATAAATAATACTATCACCATCTTTTGTTTTAAAATATTCCTCTGGAAAAAAAGCTTATTATTTTTTTACTTCTAAAAGATAATCTTCTATAGCTAGTTTGTTCCATTCTTTCTCAGATAAATCGTTCCAAACTTGAAACAACCTGTAATCATGGGATGCTGGGGTATGGATGTGAAACAATGTTTTACTATATTTCCCACATTATTTTTTTAGTTTTCAGTAATTCATCATATGCCTTTTTTATTTCATTATTTTCTTTTTTCATTTTCAATCTCCATAAACAAAAAATAGTACACTATTATTATTTTACATCAACAATATTACAGTTCAACAGGTAAGAAATCCCCAACAATAATCCCTACAATTCTAGGATCTTCATCATACGAAAGAAAAATATCTCGATATTTTGGATTGATAGAAACTAACCTTAAGCCCTGTTCTTCCTGGTAAACTCTTTTAATGTATGTCTGATTATTGCAGACTACGGCATAAACTGCACCATCATAATCAAATCCTGTCTCACGAATGAGAGCCACAGACCCATTTTGATATTTGGGCTCCATCGAATCTCCAGATACCCATGAAGCTAAATCATGTGCCAGTTCTTTGTCAAAATAGACAGTATCATAGTTATGATCATTATAAACCGATGATCCAATACCAGCAGACATTTTTTCGTAAACATGGTATTCGTATAGTTTTTCTGATATAGGAACAACATTCTTACATTGTTCTTTTTGAACTAGGCTTCTGACATAACCAAGTGCTTGATCCTTCCCTTCATCTGATAGAGTATTATATAGCCGGACGATTTCAAACTCTGTAAAATAACCTGTTGGGACATCTAAAATATGCTCCAACCGCTTTACTTTTTCTCTAGATGGTTTTTTTACTCCACGTTCCCATGCTGAATAAGCTTGATAACTAATACCTAAACGATCCGCAATATCTTTTTGAGTCATTTTTAGCTCTTTTCTACGAGCTTTTAGTTTTTCTGGTTGATACATCGCTTTCCTCACATTAATAGTAATTTCAATTCAGCTTTTTGTTTTGCCTCTTTGTCTGTTAGCTTATTTTTATCCCAAACATAAGCTATAGATTTTCCTTTATCATAGATAAGCCATACTTTTAAATTGTCACGGCTAGCCTTTATTGTTTTCTCTTGATTCAGAAGTTCAGGATACTCATGACTAGTAACAAAGCCTCGTTGGTTTAAAGGTTGCTCTATCTTATTGATTAGAGAAGTCTGGTAGTTGTTAAATTCCTTTATAATTCGTTCTTTAATACTATGGAATAAAAGTAGTAATGGAGCATTTTGTCCATCGATATAAGCCTCGATAGCCTGCTTAATGCAATCTTCTTTTCCAGAACAATATTCTCGTAAGAAATCTAAAAGACGAAAAAACAGTGCTTGCTTTGAAACATTCAGACTATTCTGAATGTTTCAAAGGTATCGCAACTATAATAAATCTTTGACAACAAAACAATGTCAGTCATTAATACTACAGCAGAGAAAATATTCGCTTCTCGCTCTAGTAGGTTCTCCTGATTATCAATAGATTCAGCAAAATAAGTGCCTTCATGCTTAAGGATGAAGTGTCCTAATTCATGACATAGGGTGAAATTTTGCTTCACAATGGGGTTATCCTTCTCATAGGAAAAACTAATTCCTAATTCATCAATGACAGTTAATCCTTCAATCTTATGATTTGAGAAGTGATGACTAATCACTTGAATTTGATATTCATGAATACAATGTTGAAAGAAGTAGTTAAAATTATAATTTAGTAACGAAATATCATGATCCTTCATGTACTGGTATAACACATGTTTTGTAGACTTACTTATTCTTGTATACAATTCATCCAAAGAATGATACCTCCTCCTTTAAGTATAAATCGCAAACAGACTAAACCTAAATGGTTTAGTCTGTTGTATAAAGACGTATCTCCTCGCCTTTGTCATCATAAATCTTTAATTCGCCATTTTTCATTGCTTCAACCTCTTGGAGCATCATCTGAGTATACTTATCAGGGTGAACATCCATTTTTTTGTTAGTCCATATAAGACAATTCTTTGAGGAACATTTTTTATGTTCTATGCTAGTGCTTAAACCATAATCATAATTCAATTTTTGAAGTTCAGTAAAAAAAATTTTTTCTGAACATTCGGGGCATTGAAGAATGTATACCTCTTCCGTTTTTTTGCCATGTTCTATTAATTTTTCTATCAAATAGCATTTTTGTTAAAAATAGTAAACTAGACTTAAATATAAATTAATAACTTTTTGTGAAAGTTCCATGAATTTATCAAATTCACCTTTATCATAAATAGAACCATTCGTAGAAAAAGATTTTTATTATACGATCCATCACTATCGAACCTATAGCTTTTGATTATATTTAGAAAAAAATAGACTGATAGTGAGTCTCATAATTCCTTAATATGCTCATCGATTGGATTTCATCTTCGCCTAAAAATTTTTTTCAATTGCATCGAAGTATTCATTTGTTTGATACTTACTTTTTTTATTTTCTTGATAACTGTATTAAGACTCACTGATTTATATTTTTTTATCAGAATCTTTAACACCATTTATTGCTTGAGTAACAACTCCTTCTGAAAAATATATTGGGTGCAATGTCCTTTCTGAGAGGATTTAATTCTAAATCATAAAAATTATTTAAAACTTGTGCATATAAGTCAAGAAATGAACCTAATAATCTGACTAGTGTATTTGCATAAAATGCCTGTTTATTTTCTGAAATACTAAATTCCATACAAAAAAATAACAATATAAAATATCTGAAATTAAATAATTCTCTAGTATTATGTCTTTTCGATCAAATAAAGGAGGCAAATTAAAATTAGAAATTTTTTTACTCTCGTCTAGATGTGTTTCTATTAGATATTTTCTTTTTATATGCTGTTTTTTTATTTTTGTATAAACTTATTATCTCTCGAATTATGTTATCGCGCTTCTTCAAAAACCTTTTTCCTTTCTTTCATAAACTCAATCAACTCGTTTTTGTACTGACCCCAAAAAGTTAGACAATTAATTTACCCAAAGGATTTAGTTCTGTATTGTACAGGACTAAGTCCTTTTCTACCATTTGTCAAGTATATCAAGGTATTTGATGAAAAGTAGTTTTAGTTTTACCTTAATTCGTTTGTTGTTGTAGTAATCAATATAGTCTACAATAGCTTGTTCCAAGTGCTCAAGTGACTGAAACGTATTCTCATAACCATAAAACATTTCAGACTTAAGAATGCCAAAGAAAGATTCCATCATACCGTTATCTGGGCTATTCCCCTTACGTGACATAGATGGTTGGATTCCCTTATTCTTTAAAAAATGATGATAGAAATCGTGTTGGTATTGCCAGCCTTGGTCACTATGGAGAATTGTATTTTCGTAATGGTTCTCTGTAAAGGCTTGTTCTAGCATAGCTTTCATTTGTACTAAGTTCGGCGAAGTAGAAAGATTGTAGGAGATAATTTCGCTGTTAAAACCATCTAAAACTGGTGATAAATAAAGCTTTTGACTGCTTGCTGGAATGGTAAATTCTGTCACATCTGTGTAGCACTTTTGCATTGGTTTGGTTGCTTCAAATTGACGTTGAATAAGGTTATCTGCTTTCTTGCCAACCTCTCCTTGGTATGAAGAATACTTTCGTTTACGGCGAATTCGAGCCGTTAAACCAAGTACTTTCATCAGACGCTGCACCTTCTTATAGTTCACTACGAAGCCACGATTTCGTAATTCTAGAGTCATGCGACGATAACCGTAATTTCCTTTATGCTCAGTATAAATTGACTGAATTTCAGCTTTAACATCAACATCCTTATCGCTTTGATCCAGCTGTTTTAAGTGATAATAATAAGTTGAACGGGCAAGCTTAATAATCTTTAGAAGAATCTCTAAAGAAAACTCTGTTACCAATCCTCGGACAATTTCCGTTTTTCTTCTTGCTCTTTTTCGTCCCTCAATCGGAGTTCTCTCAACTTTTTTAGAACAGCATTCTCCGCTCTCAGGTATTCATTTTCTGCTTGAAGACGTTCTAACTCTGTCATCTCTTCAGGTTTCTTCTTTGACTTACGTCCCATTTTAGGTGGTCTCCCTCTTATTTTCTCAACAATAGTATACCCGTTTTTATTGTATTGTGCCAGCCAATTCGAAAGTAATCCACTACTTGGAAGAGCATAATCCAGAGACACCCTAATTTGTGAACGACCTTCAAGAAGAACTTTATCAATGATCTCTTGTTTTAGTTCAGGAGAATAGTAACAATTCTTTCCTTTTTTGACAATTTTTATCCCATAACGATCAATCAATTTAATCATGTACTGAAGATTAGAAATGTTTATCCCAAATTGATTTGAAAGCTTTCTGAAGCTCTCTCCTTTCTTTCTTAATTCATATATTTGAATTTTATCTTCATAAGTTAATTTCATAATAAAAACACCCCAAAAGTTAGATTTTTAGGCTCTATAATTTCTGTAGTGGGTAAAACCACCATAGGAATTATGGAGCCTATTTTGTTGTAGAAAAAAAGTCCCATAAGACCTATAATGAAAAGCAACCAAACCATCATTAGAAAGAATCTTATGGAACAATTAAATTTTATCACAAACTTGCTCGGAATTAAAGACAAGAACATCATAATCTTAGATTATCTTGATGCTGGAACGCATAAAGAAGTCATCGCTAAACTCGATTATCCTGCCCCTAAATGTCACAACTGTCAAGGACAAATGGCTAAATATGACTTTCAAAAAGAATCTAAAATTTTCCCTACCTCGAATGTGCAGGATACAAGACTCTCATTCGATTGAGAAAACGCCGTTTCCGTTGTAAAGTCTGCGGGAAAATAGCTGTTGCAGAGACTTCCTTAGTCAAAAAGAATCACCAAATCGCGACCATCGTCAACCAGAAAATCACTCAAAAATTAATCGAGAAAGTCCCTATGACGGCTATCGCAGAAAGTCTATCTGTCTCTACTTCGACAGTCATTCGTAAATTGAAAGAATTCAAATTCAAGACAGATTTATCTTTCCTTCCAACTCACATGTCTTGGGATGAATACAGCTTCAAGAAAGGTAAGATGAGCTTCATTGCACAGGATTTTGATTCTAGAAAGATCGTAGCTATCCTGGATGGGCGAACTCAAGTGACTATTCGCAATCATTTCCTTCGCTATTCTAGACAGGTGAGAAGCCGCGTGAAAGTCATTACAATGGATATGTTTAGTCCCTATTACGATATTGCCAGAAAACTTTTTCCTAATGCTAAAATCGTTCTCGACCGCTTTCACATTGTCCAACATCTCAGTCGAGCTATGAATCATCTTCGCATCCAAGTCATGAATCGTTTTGATCGGAAATCGCACGAATATAAGGCACTAAAACGTTACTGGAAACTCATTCAACAGGATAGCCGTAAACTTAGTGATAAACGTTTTTATCGCCCTACTTTTCGCTCACACTTGACCAATAATGAGATTCTCGAAAAACTCCTTGCATACTCTCAAGAACTTAGAGAGCATTATGAACTCTATCAACTATTACTGTTTCATTTCCAAGAGAAACAAACAGACCATTTCTTTGAACTGATTGAAGAAACGATTTCTTGTGTAAATCCTATTTTTCAAACTGTTTTTAAGACCTTTTTGAAATACAAGGACAAAATCATGAACTCACTGGAACTGCCCTACTCAAACGCGAAACTAGAGGCTACCAATAACCTCATTAAGGTCATCAAGCGCAATGCTTTTGGCTTCCGGAACTTTGAAAACTTTAAAACTAGAATCCTCATTGCTTTGAATATCAAAAAGGAGAGAACCATGTTGGTCCTCTCCAGGTTATAACTTTTCATCAACCCACTACAGTTGACAAAGAGCCGATTTTTATGTCTAACTTTTGGGGTGCAGTTCAAAATCAGCGTTTTTCTTATGTATTGATTCGTATTGAATGCTTACTTCACTTCT
>BNJS01001147.1_pt1 | contig 12014 bp, 26 predicted proteins | sample 8540461 | NCBI WGS metagenome assembly BNJS01 (sample SAMD00202454, study PRJDB9452) | human saliva metagenome | isolation source: human saliva | place: Japan
CACAAACAACAGCTAATGCTAAAAGACTTAAGAAAAAGTACTAGAATTTTTCATAATCAATCTCCTTTTTTAAAAATTAATGCAATCTTATTATTTAAGAAAAGATTTAGCTTCATCTAAAAGATTAAATAATTCATCTTCAGATAATTCTTTATCAGAGCCCAATTGAAACTGCTATCATTAATTCAGTCTTACTGTCATCAAAGTTTTGTATATTATAAGCATAACTATTATCTTGTGCTAAAACTAACACTATTATAGTACTTTCATCTTTATATATGATTTTCACAATTCTTTCCAAGATAGAACTCTTCCAATGTATCAATCTTTTTAGGATTTTTAAAGTCTACACTTTTTCATTTTTGAAAATTAAAAATTCTATATGCTGATCTAGATTCATCTTTATCTGTAAATTTAATCTGTTCCTTATCTTGTTTTTCTATATTGAATTCAGAGTTAATTCTTTCCATATCCAGATAGCTTTCTATATCTTTATCTTTTCCACAAAGCAACAAAAGTTAATGCCAAAAACTGCTAAAAAGAAATATCAAAAAATTTTTTCATAATTTTTATCCCCCATTTAAAAAATGTTAATAAAAAGTATATTGCTATTAGAAAGTATAACATACTTTTCATAATAGTTTCAATAATTTTAAGGAATGTTTTATATAATTTTATAGTTTTTGTTTGAAAGCTAATCTTAGTTTTAACAATTGAAAATAGCTAGAAAAATATACTATAATTATCTAACAAAAGATAAAAGAGAATTGTATTATTTCTACAATAGGAATAATACTTAATTTGAAGGAGAAAAATGCCAATTCGTATGCAAATGATATACCGACTAAAAATCAATTAACAGAAGAAGGAATTATTTTTATAGAGGAAGCTCAGTGCTAATACGCAAGATATCCGATCCATTAAACATTTTAATATTAAATCTAATGCCTAAAAAGAAGAAACTGAAACTCAATTACTTCGTCTTATAGGAAATTCACCTTTTACAAATAAATGTTGAATTTCTTATGGTGAAAGATCATGAATCTAAAAATACAAATTTAAGCCATATGAAAAATTTTTATCAATATTTTGATGATATAAAAGATAATTTCTATGATGCTTTTAATAATTACAGGTGCTCCCTGTTGAGCAGATGGAATATGAAGAAGTAGATTATTGGAAAGAATTACAAAAAAATATTTGAATGGAGTAAAACTCATGTTTTCTCATGTTTACATATATGTTGAGCAGCACAAGCTCGTCTATATAATGACTACAAGATTGCTAAAACAATACAACCTGCAAAAAGTTTTTGGAGTGTTTGAACATGAAATAGTTGAGTCAGGAAATCCTTTAATTCGTGGATTTAGTGATGTATTCTTAGCACCTCATTCAAGACATACTCATATAGATGAAAATAAACTAGCTTCAACAAAAGAACTAGAAATTTTAGCAAAAATCAGAAGTGGGTTCTTTACTTATAAGTACTGAAGATTTAAGAAAAATCTTTATTACAGGACATTTAGAATATGATAGAGAAACTTTATTAGGAGAATATAGAAGAGATAAGGATAAAGGGACTAGAAATACAAGTACCTGTAAATTATTTTTCCAAATGATGACGATACTAAAAAACCTTTACAAACTTGGAAAAACAACAGCACATTTATTCTATCATAATTGGTTAAATGCTGTTTATCAACTAACACCTTATGATTTAAAAGACTTAGCTAAATAATTTTTACTTTGGGGGATTTACATGAAAAAAATTTTTTTGTTACTTTTAATTTTAATGTTATCTGTATTTTCTATTGCTAATGCTCATCCCATTTAAAAACTGAAAAAGAATTGAATAACTTTTTAGTAAAATTGATCAACTGATAAAGGAAGAATTAAAAAAAGACTATAGAGAAGAAATGACTAAAAAGAAAAGGAACAGCTGATAGGGAATATACATTTGAAATGGAAGATGATAGAACTGTCCTTATTACAAGAAGTATTGCTGGTATAAAACCAGAAACTGAAATCACTCAATATTTCAATAGTGAGGGAAAATTGTATATGATTTCTTCTCTTACTAGTGAAACAGAAAAGGATCTTTATGCCTTATACAGAAAGTATGATAAAAATGGAAATCTGTTTATATATAGTTATGCTATTGATGGAAAAAAATACAGATAGAGGCTATTATAGTGATGGAAAGTTGGCATATATTCTAGAATTAAAAATTATAAAAGGACAACCTCCTATTCCAAATGGAAAATACATCGAGTACTATAAAAATGGACAAATAAAAAGTACAAGGAAATAATAAAGACGGTAAAAAGAGATGGAGAGTTTAAAAGCCTTCCTTAGAAATGGTAAAAAGTGCAGGTTCTGTTTTCTACAAAGATGGAAAAATTATAAAATCTACTTTTAGTTAAAAGCTATGAAAGATAATGCTAGTTTTTTTCTTTAGTAACTGATAAGAGCTATGATTTAAATTTATATGAAATAATTACTGAAGAATTTAAAAAAATAAGCTTTTTAGAAGGATACTTAATTTTTTAAAAAGATGGTCTTTTTAATGGAGAAAAAGAGAATACTACGAAGAAGGAGAAATAAAAAGCAATAACTCCTTTCAAAAAAATTCTCTTGCTGAGGGAACATACATTTCATATTATCAAAATGGGAATATTAAAGTAAAAAAATACTTATAAGAATGGAAATGAAGAAGGTGAAGGTCTATTTTATTATGAAAATGGACAACTTGAAGAAAAATACTTTATGAAAAATGGAAAGTTAGATGGAGAAGCAATAAATTATTTTTGAAGATGGTAAAATAAGAAATAAAGCTATTTTTAAAGATGGCATTATATTAGAAGAAGAAGTTCATGAAAACAATGAGATCAAAAAATATCTTTAAAAAAATGAAGAGATTGTTCAACAAGATATATATACAAAAAAATAAGATATTAAAAGCTACAATATTCTTTTTAGAGAATGAAAAAAACAAAGATAATAACTTACCATAAAAATGGGAATAAACAAGAAGAGGTTTTTTTCTATAGATGGACTTTTTGGATGGAGAGGCTTTTATATATTACCCTAGTGGAAAACTTGAAAATAAGTCGTTTTTTTAAAGATGGAAAAAGAGAAGGAGAATCTTTAACTTACTATGAAAATGGAAAGTTAAAGAAAAATTCTTTATAAAAATGGCATGAAAAAAATGGCATTGCTATTGTATACTATGAAAATGGTATGATAGAAGAAAAAAAGCATATTTTGTTGATGATAAGAAAGAGAATGAACGTCTATATTATGATAAAAAGGGAATCTAATCAAAACTGAAATCTATAAAAATAATGTGAAACAATAATTTTCGGGGGCTAAGTATGAGAAAAAAAGTTTTTAGTATTAATTTTTTTATTTTTATACCTTTTTCAATATTAAATGCAAAACCTTTAAAAAAACTGAAGCAGAACTTCAAAATATTAGAAATAAGGCTGATAAAATAGTTCAAGAAGAATTAAAAATGATTATAAGAAAGAATACTTAAAAAGAAAAAAACAATTTAGAGAAAATTGAAGGGTTAAAGAAAAATGTCTTTAGTGATGGAGAATTCAAATTTCGGTTGAAAAGACGGTGTAGTTACTGAAGCTTTAAAAAAACAATAGAAACAGCACACAATACTACTGTTGCCAAAAAAATTTGATGAAGAAGGAAAGTTATTAACTGTAATTTTTTTAGTAATGATGAAAATTTGCGTTTCTATAGATATTATGATGAGAATTTAAATCTCGCTATAGATATAAACTGTATTGGTGGGAAATGTATACAAAAAGGTTATTATAGTGATAAAAAAATTAGCATATATCAAAGAAGGAAATTAACAGAAAACTTAGATATTCTTACAAATGGAAAATATACAGAATACTATAAAAATGGACAAATAAAAAAATACAAGGTTCATATAAAGGAAGGTATGAGAAATGGAGAATTTAAGACCTTTCTTAAAAATGGAAAAGAGTGCAGGTTTTATAATCTATAAAGATGGAAAAATTATAAAATCTACTTTAGTTAAAAGCTATGAAAGATAATGCTAGTTTCTCTCCAATAAGTTATGCCAATTATGATTTGGATACTTCTTACTCTATAGGAGGAGTAAATTTCCCGAATAAACTTTTTAAAAAGATATCGTATGTATGACAAAAAAAGGAGTTCTTAATGGGAATAGTATAAGCTATTATGAAGAAGGAAATATTCAATCAATTTTTCCTTATAAAAATAATCTAATTGAGGGTCTAGTTATTAGATATTATGAAAATGGGAATATTAAAGAAGAAGTTAATTATAAAAACGATAAAATGAATGGTGAAGCGAAAATCCTATGATGAAAATGGTAAGTTAAATGGAAGAACTATTTTTTTAAAGACGATATCAGACTTGAAGATGATGTTTATAAAGAAAATGAGATATTGAAAAATACTTTTTAAAAATGGAGAACTTGTAAAAACAAGATATTTGTGAGTTGAATGGGACTTTAAGAGAAAGAAGAATATTAAATGGAGATGAAATGGAGTATTCAACTTTTTATCCAAATGGAAATGTTAAACAAAAAAATTCTAACTAAAGATAAAATAATAATAAAAAGAACAAATTTATGCTAGAAGTGGCAATATTATGTCTAATAGTTTTTTTCTCTGATGGAAAACCCGTAATAGAGTATTTTGAATATTATCCAGATGGAAAACTTTTTAGAAAAATAGTTGGTGTTGATGGAAAACTAAATGGAGATTCAATTGAATATTATCCTAGTGGAAATATTAAAGAAAAAAATTTCTTTTTGTTGATGATAAAATGAATGGAGAAGACATTGAGTACTATGAAAATGGAGTTGTGAAAGAAAAAAAGCTTACTTCATAAATGGTAAACAAGAAAAAGAACATTTTTTTCTATGATGAAAAAGGAAAACTAATCAAAACAGATATCTACAAAAATGATATAAAAGCAATAATTTTAGTGGGATAAGGAGAGAATTTCTATGAGAAAAAATTTTTATTATTCTATTTTTTTGATGTTATCTATTTTTACAGTAATAAATGCTCATCCATTTAAAACTGAAAAAAAGAACTTCAGGATTTTTATGCTAAGATTGACAAAAGAAGTTGATAAAGAATTAAAAAAAGATTATATAAAAACTTTTTGAAGAAAGAAAAAGCTAATTTAAAAAGAAAAAAAGCAAGTAATAATGATACCAAAAAAATGTTAGAAGATAATGAGTATCTTTTTTTGTTTTTTTAAAAACGGAAAAACTAGAAAAAAAGTTTTTTAAAAAGGACATCCTTGATGGAAAATTTATAATTTTTAAGTTATATATATGAAAATGGTAAAAAGGAAAATAGTATGTTTAAATAAAGAGAATTCTCATTATTATGGTACTGTTAAAGGTTTTGAAGAAGATGGAAATCCTTTATATAGTGGGCAATTTTTATGATGGGAAAAATGGAAGGAATATATAAAGAATACTATGAAAGTGGTAAGATTTTTAAAGAGATTAACTTTATTAATGATAAAGAAAATGGACAAGAAAAATTTATTATGAAGATGGAAAGATTTTAAGGATTGTAAACTTAAAAAAATGGAAAAGAGAATGGTGATGTAATTGACTATTATCCTAATGGTAGAATAAAAAAATAAAGCACATTTTTATTGATGGAGAAGTTATTAGTTATTCTGAAAATGGAAATATTATAGAAAAAGGTTTTATGAAAGGTAAATTGCTTAATGGTGATGCTTTTGCATATTATCCTAATGGTAAACTTAAGGAGAAAGATTCTTTTAAGAATGGAAAAGAGAAGGAGAATCTATAATTTATTATGAAAATGGAAATATAAAACAAAAAGTCTACTTTTAAAAATGATAAGAGAGAAGGAGATTGTTTATCTATTATCCTAGTGGAAAAACTTTTGTCAAACAGAAAAATTTATCAATGGAAAGGCTGAAGGAGAAGTTATTGAATACTACGAAAATGGAGTTATAAAAAGAAAAAAAGCCTACTTCATAAATGATAAACAAGAAAAAGAACATTTTTTTCTATGATGAAAAAGGAAAAACTAATCAAAACAGATATCTATAAAAATGGAATAAAAACAATAATTCTATACATAAGGAGTGATTTTTATGAAAAGATTTTTGTTACTTTAATTTTAATGTTATCTATATTTTCTATTGCTTCTGCTCACCCATTTAAAAGTGAGAAGGAGCTTTATAACTATTATGCTGAAATAGACAAAAATTAATGAAGAGTTAAAAAAACTCTCCTGAGAAAAATTTTAAAAAGATAGAAAAGATACTTTAAAAACCTCTATCTATGAATGTCTTTGGTGCAGATAAAGTATTAGGAGACAATAGCTATCTATTTGGCTTTGATAAAAACGGGAAAATTATGTCAATGATGAAAAAGAAATGTACTAGATACACCTTCAATGATAGCTAGAATTTACTATTCTAATGGAAATTTAAAAAGAATTATACTTAATGGATGATGATTTTGTAACAGGAATTGTTAGAACTTACTACGAAAGTGGGAAAAAGCATGAAGAAATTCCTTATTATAAAAGGAAAAAAAGAGGGGCTAAGAAAGATCTATTTTGAGAATGGTAATTTATCAAATGAAGTTCACTATTTTGACGATTCAAGAGAAGGAAAACTACAGATTATTATAGCAATGGAAAAAGTACTTCGTGTAAAAAAATTATAAGAATAATATGATAGATGGAGAGTTTACTGAATATTATAGAAATGGTCAAATAAAAAGTAAAAGGAACTTACAAAGATGATTTAAGAGATGGTGAATTTAAGTTCTATTCAGAAAATAATAAATATCTTGGTTCAGTTTTTCTATAAAGATAAAGAAATCATAAAAAGTACTTTAAGTGAAGAGGATAAGGATGAATTAGATGATAGCTTTGAATTTTGCCGATATGTCTTCATTTCTTAGAGCTGCAACTGGAGATATTGTAGGGCAAGGGACTGATAAATATCCTAATGGAAAAACTAGAATTTCTATGCCTTATAATGTGAATGGAGAACTTCATGGGAAATTTAAAGAATTTTATGAAAGTGGAAAAAAATTTCTTCTGAAACAATTTATGAAAATGGAATTAGGCAAGGAAAATCTTTGGAATATTTAGAAAATGGAAAAATTGTAGAAGAAAAATTATATAGATGGTAAAAAGAAGGGAAAGCTTTAGAAACCTTTGAAGGTATGATACAAATGAAGGCTAACTACAAAAATAATAAAAATTGATGGGGATATGTTTTTATATTATCCAAGTGGAAAGCTTTTACAAAAAAAGAAATTTTTATTAATGGAAAAAGCAGAAGGAGAGCTTGTAGAATATTATGAAAATGGAGTTGTAAAAAGAAAAAGCTTACTTCATAAAATGATAAACAAGAAAAAAAGAACATTTTTTCTATGATGAAAAAGGAAAGCTAATCAAAACAGATATCTATAAAAATGGAATAAAACAATAATTCTATACATAAGGAGTGATTTCTGTGAATTATGCCAGAACACTCGCGACTCTAGCACTCGTAGGGTGTTAGTCGTGAGATGAATGGCATATTTTTGTTTACAAAAAAATTTGAAATAGTTAAATATATATAGTATAATAAAAATGATAATAAAAAGTATCGAATATTAATTTTTGGAAGAGGATATGTGTATTCAATTCAATATCATATAGTGTGGTGTGTAAAATATAGAAGATACATCTAAACTCAAAAAGAAAGATGAGAAGGAGGAACTATGGCGAATTATGTATTGACATTAGCTTTTAAAAAAACTGAACTATGGCAAGAACATATTTTTAGAAAAAGAGACTAAACATAGCCAGAATAATATATAATTCTTGCCTTAGTGAAATTCTTAAAAAGACATAGAAAAAAATGATAAATTCTTCTGAATATAAAGAAGTCAGTAATTTAGATAAAAAGAGCAATCTAAAAAGATATAAAAGAATTAGATAAAAAAATATTCAATATCTAAATTTGAATTAAATAAGTATGTAAAAACCTATGACACAAAAAAAATTTAATATGAAGAGCTTACTGATAAAGGTTATAATACTGTTGGAGAGAAAGAATTAAAAGATTTCTATAATAGGAAACAAGCAGAAATAGAAGAAAGAAAAAAATTAAAAATACTAATTTAAGATAGGAAGAGGGGGAATGTTATGCGAAAATATTTTTTTAAAAATTTTATTAGTTATATTAGTAATATTAATAATATTATTTTTTAAAAGCTTGTGTTACATATAGAACTAAGGGTAAGTATACTATAAATAGCCATGAAAAAAATATAACATAGAGAAATTTACAAAAATACCAAATTTAAAGAGTGTTGATATTTTTATATTCTGGGAAAATAAATTTTTATATTATATGATAATACATGCAATTTAGTTTTAAGAAAAAAATTGAGATATACTATAAAAAAATAAACTTTTGGGAAGAACTAATATTAATATAAATATATGTAAATTAGAAAATTTAAATGAGAGTGAAAAATAGTAAATTTTATTCTCTTCAAAAATTTTCTTTTAGAAGTTTTTTTGGTAAAAGAAAATGAAAAAAATAGAGTTAGATCATACTAATACAGGGGAATATTATTTTTTATATTTATATTAAAGATACAAATATAAATAAAGAATATAAAATAGAAAAAAATAGAAAATATATTTTTTTGAAAAAAAGGTTTTGATATTTTTTTGTTCCTAATATTTAGAAATAAATTTAGATATCTTCTTTGGATGAAATAAATGATATTGGAAATGTTATCGCGAATACCATAGATAATAAAGGTGAAGATAAAAAGAAACTTTTTGGTATATTAAGAGCTCAAAGAGGAGCAACAGATTTATATAATATATCTGGAGATAGCTTAAATTTATTAAATGAAGCATATAAATCAAATAAAATAGGTGCTGATGAATATAAGGAAGGTCTAAGAAATATTATTGAAGCTACTGGAAATGATTTAGGGTTTAAATGTAAGTTTAGTATATTTAGATACTTCAACTATGCCAAAAAGATAGTAAAGGTAGTGTTGGTGCTGCCTATATTGATAAGGAAACTGGAAGAACTCTAATTCCAATAAATACTGATAAAATAGGTAGTATATCTGAATTATTAGGAACAGTATTTGAAGAAATTTCGCATATTAGAGATGGACTTGCTGGTAGACAAGATAAAAAGTTGCTGATGATAAAAAGTAATAATGAAAAAGGACTTGAAAGTTTAGGAAGACCTTCTAATGACTATGCGAAAAAGAAATTTGAAAAAAATGATAGTTCTATAAATTTAACAACAGATCAATATCATATAGTGTGGTGTGTAAAAATATAGAAGGAAAGTATTAATTGATGATATTGAAAAACTTTTAAAAGAATTACTAATTGAAATTTCTAATGAAAAATAATATAAAAATAATAGAAATGGAAACAGATTTAGACCATATTCATATATTAATTGAGTGTAGTCCTCAACATTTCATACCTAATATTTTGAAAATATTCAAAGGAATTTCTGCAAGAAAAACTTTTTTTAAAAACATCCTGAGATAAAAAAATAAGTTATGGAATGGACACTTATGGAATCCCTAGTTATTTTGTTGCAACTGTTTCAGAAAATACCGAAGAACAAATAAAAAGATATATTCAAACTCAAAAAAAGAAAGATGAGAAGGAGGAACTATGGCGAATTATGTATTGACATTAGCTTTAAAAAAACTGAACTATGGCAAGAACATATTTTTAGAAAAAGAGACTAAACATAGCTAGAATAATATATAATTCTTGCCTTTAGTGAAATTCTTAAAAAGACATAGAAAAATGATAAATTCTTCTGAATATAAAGAAGTCAGTAATTTAGATAAAAAGAGCAATCTAAAAAGATATAAAGAATTAGATAAAAAAATACTCAATATCTAAATTTGAATTAAATAAATATGTGAAAACCTATGACACAAAAAAATTTAAAAAAAGAATATAGGTTCTCAAATGGGACAAGAATTAGCTGAAAGAGCTTTTTGCGACTTATGAAAAAAATTTAAGTATGGTAAAGGCTAAAAAAAGTATATTTTTAAAAAGTTATGGAAAATTTCTATTCTGTTAGAGAAAAAGGTAATATTACAGGACTTAGATTTTTTTAAAGAAGATTGTTGCATATCTTGGTTAGGGCTTAAAAGATTCCTGTAATAATAAAAAAATAATGATAAATATGCACAAAGTTGTTTTTTTAGATAAGTTATTGTATTGTAGATTACTTAAGAGAGTTGTAAATGGAAAAAAAATAAATACTACGTTCAAATAACTTTTGAGGGGACACCTCCTAAAAAAACATAAAGTTGGTGGAGAAAATGAAATTGGAATTGATATAGGAACTTCAACAATAGCAATCGTTAGTGATAATAAAGTAGAATTAAAGATTTTTAGCTGAAAAATATAGAAATAAATGAAAAAGAAAAAAATAAGGCTACAAAAGAAAACTAGATAGACAGAGAAGAGCAAACAATCCTAATAAATACAATGCTGATGGTACTATTAATATAGAAAATAAAGAAAAAAATGGAAAAAAAGAGCAAATCATATGTAAAAACAAAGTTAAAACTTTCAAATTTACAGAGAAAAAAATCGCAGAGAAAAAGAAAGCAATCTCATAATATTTTTAGCGAATAGTATACTAGAAATTGGAACAATAGTAAAAGTTGAAAAATATGAATTTTTAAAGCTTTACAGAGAAGAAGCAAGAAAACTGAAATATCTGAAAAAAACTGGAAAATTTAAAAAAAGAAAAGAGATTTCGGAAAAATCTTTATCAAATAGAGCACCAGCATTATTAATTGAAATAATAAATAGAAAACTAGAATATATTGGAAAAAAATATAATAAAAATTGATACTTTTTAAAGTAAAAAGCTAGTCAACTAAATCATAGTACAAATGAATATGAAAAGAAAAGTCTATCAAAAAGATGGGTAGAAATATTAGGAAATAAAAATACAAAGAGATTTGTATTCTGCATTTTTTAATAAAGAATGTAAAAGAAAATTTAGAAAAAGTAAATATAGCAAAAAAAGCACAAAAAAAGAATTTAAAAAAATTTTTGTTAAATTGCATAATGAAGAAATTGAAAAGAATAAAAAAAGGAAATGTAAAAAAACATTAAAATGTATGGGATTTTAAAAATAAAAAAACTGGTTTTGAAACCAAGCCAACAGGATGTAAATATTCTCAATGGAGAGTTTGTCCATTAAAGTCTTAAGGAAATTAGCTAGTATTTGAATATTAGATATTCAAAAAGAAACTAAATAGTACTTTAAGAACCTCGCGACTCTAGCACTTGTAGGGTGTCAGTCGTGAGAGGGTCAGTATGAAAGTGGTGCATTAAGAGAAGACTATCATTATTACAATGATAAAGAAGATGGACAAGGAATTGTATATTTTGAAAATAGACAAAAAAATGCAAGTAGAAAAATTATAAGAATGGTTTAAAAGTTGGAGATTACTATCAATATTTTTGAAGATGGAACTCTTGCTACAAAAAGGTTTCTTTTGTAAATGGAAAAAGAAGAAGGAGTTTTTGAACTTTACAATCGTGAAGGTAAAAAAATTTAAAGAGTTAGTTTTTCAAAAAAAGGTAAAAATTGAAGAAAAGAGAAATAAAATAATAAAAACTAAAAAAAGCTAGAACATATAAGTAAAAAAATAGTTCGTTACTGAGTAAATTTCTTAACGATAAAAATCAAGAATTCGCTGTAATTTCGGAAAACTCGCCAACAAGTTGGCTTCAGACACTCCGACAATTACTCGGCTCATTCTATTTGATTTTTTTATCTAAAAATTTCCATTCGTAACTCACTTATTTTTTTAACTTTTTAAACTGAGTGTTTATAGTGTGTTCTAGCTTTTTTATTTTAAATTTTTCCTTTTAAAGTAAATATAGATAAGAAAAAGCAATTGTATTTACTGA
>BNJS01001798.1_pt1 | contig 11954 bp, 17 predicted proteins | sample 8540461 | NCBI WGS metagenome assembly BNJS01 (sample SAMD00202454, study PRJDB9452) | human saliva metagenome | isolation source: human saliva | place: Japan
AAGAAATAAAATCAAAGCCAAAGTTCATCTGCATGGTAAAGTTTTGTTAGCTAAAGCAACATTAATAGCCAAAAGTCATCAAGCTTTATAGCTTGGTCAATAGGCTTTTTTGTTTGCTTTGGGGCATTTTTGGGGCAAAGACTAATACTTTTCCATGACATCTGCAACGGTTGATTTCATTTGTTTGGTAATATGAGTATAGATTTGAGTGGTTGTTTTAGCGTCTGAGTGGCCTACACGATCCATAATAGCCTTGAGCGGTACATTGTTTTCAGCAAGTCGGCTTACAAGCGTGTGACGGAATATGTGACTAGTAAGGTTTTTCTGGATTGGTGTTTCAAGTCTTTCATTAGCTTTTTTTAGAGCCAGGTTAAAAGAGTTTGTTTGCAAGGCACTCCATTTTTTGTTGTAAAGATGAAGCCCATGTCTTTATAGCGAGGATTGGTATTCTTCTCTAGTTCATTCATGAATTCCATCTCTTCTAAAATTTCTTTTTCACGAGTAGTCATGACGGTTTCACGATAGGATGCCAGGGTTTTGGGCGATGTCTTCTCACATTTCTGATATCCATTTGTGTGGTCGTAGGTTCCATGAAGTTGCAGGATGTTAGATTCATAATCAACGTTATGCGGTTCAATCCCAACGGCTTCCCCAATACGGCAACCATTTAGACTCATAAATTCAGAAAGCAGTCCAATCCGATAGGTGCTAGGCCTTCGATACAATTCTTTTAGAAGTATTTTGATTTCATCTTCCTCAAGATATTTTTGTTCTACTTTTTTCCAATCTTCCAAAGATTTTTAAACCCTTGGTAGTTTAGCTCTTCTAGCTGGATTGTCCTTGATAATGCCAAGATCCACAGCATAATCAAAAGCAAGATTGAGCATGGACTTGTTCCGTTCTTTTTTATTTCTGGAGCAGTCGAGTTTATCTAGATAATTTTGAACGTATTTTGGATCAATTTTAGAAACTTTTATCCCTACCCCAAAATCAGATTTTATTTCCTTGATATTGCCACTTAAGGAAGCGATAGAAGAACGTTTAATCTCTTGCTGGTAGAATGCCCACCACTGGTCGAAAAGCTCCGTAAAAAGCATTTCTGAGCTTTCTAGGTCGCTTAGAATATTTGCAATCTTTATTTCAAGTTGTTTTTGAGCTTCTTTTCGGATGCGAGGAGTGTCTTTTTCCATAAGTACTGAAACTCTAGCCCATTTTTCGGTGTAAGGATTTTTATACCTCTCAATAAAATTTACTTTTCCACTTTTATGTTGTTCTACCCACATTGCGTTTACCTCACTTTTTTGATAAAATGGGTATAGTAAAGAGGGCTTTTTAATGCCTTTTACTATCCAGAATATCCTCACACTCAAAGTTTGGCGATGGCGAGTGTGGGGATTTTTTGAGTTGTTTCCATTTTGGAAACAGTTGATTTTTATTTATACTCTTGGTTCATTACGGTGCCAATCATCAGGAAATCCTAAAGACTGGTTGATTACATTGATGTCTATAGAAGGCAACTTTTTCTCTAGTTTTCTAACTTTCTTTCTAAGAGTATTCCACAAACGATTGAACTCTTCTCCACTGATGAAACATTGTAAACTGACAACTGTTGAGTAGACTGATTTTCTGGAATCGTCGTCTTGTAAGTTAAAATCATCATGGATAGGATCAAAGCAAACACTATTGGCGGTACAATTATAATTTAGTAGTCTATTATTGTGAGCACATACGTTTCTTGTTTGGTTGATATTTTTTAAAAAAGAAATCATAGTTTCTGGGGGGAATACACCAGTGAAATTAGGATTGTTTGTTTTTAAAAAACTAACTAAATCCTTTGCAATTTTATTTTGTAGGCTCGTTGGCAAATTTTTGATAATGTTTCGTGTATCACCAAATTCCAAATAGTCAGTTAAAACCCATATCGGGACATCTTTGTGGTTAGTATAGTAGTGGTTGATTGAGGTTCCACGTTTATTTTTATTGTAGTTTACAATTTTGGAGAGTCTAGATACGATATAGCCTACATCAAGGATTTTATCGTTGTCGTAATTTTTAGTGTTGAGATAAGCATATTGTTGATTTTGATAAGCCTCTGCAAATCTATGAGCTGTAATAGATTTTATGTGATGTTCTGCTTCAAGTATAGATTGCAAGATAGCTCTCTTAATATCCTTATCGAAAGTATAGAGAGAAGCTACTTCATCAAAGGTGACGCCCTCTATATAATTATCACTATCTGTTATCTGAAAGAATTTACTGTATCCGTTAATGATATTGTAGTAGTTGTTACTCAATAAATATTTTAATGCACGCTCTCTATTAGTGATAGCAAGATCTCTATCTTCGAGCACATCAAGTTGTTTTTCCAAATCTTTAAATGGTTTCAAAAAAGCCTCCTCCAAGTAAATGGAGAAGACTTTTCCGCATCAGACCCCGTAGAGTTATTGACACTTTTTTCTTAAATTATCTCCATTTTACTGTATTGTTTAAATTTTGTCAAGGTATTTTTGTTAAATTTATTTTTATTTTCCTCTATACACCCCAACTACAGCAAAAATCTTGATATGTGTGTCTTCGGCTGGTGGGAAGTCTAGGATAATGTCTTCATACTTGTCATTGAGCGACACTAGGCGTAAGCGTCCGTTTTCGGTATATATCTTCTTGAAGTAAGAACGGTCTCCGTATGCGATAACTGCTAAATCTCCGTTATAGGTAGTCAGTCCTTTGTCTACTAAATAGAGAATGTCTCCGTCTTGGTAGTCAGGTTGCATGGAATCTCCTCTGACTTTAGTTGCGATATCGTGGCGTGGTGGTCGTTCATGAACCTCTATAGTCTCTCTGTCTGTATCATCGTAACCAAATCCGTAGTTAAATCCACGAGCTGCAGCCGTCTCAGATACTATCTCGACTTGATACAAGCTGATGATGTTTTCCGATACTTCGTTTATCTTCGCTTTTCTTCGTTTCTCTTGTTCGTCACGTAATTCTTCAGCGTATGTGATAACTTTTCTTTGTCTAGGCTGTTCTAGTTGATCGTAGATGGTTTGGATGGGGGATTTTGAAAGAACAGGGGGAGTAGCATTAATTTGAATTTCTTGATCGTCATCAAGCATATCAATTAAGCCTTCAACAGAGATCTGCATACCTTTAGCAATTTTTTCTATTGTTTCATACGAAGGGACGATGGGTTTTTTCGATTTCGGATGTTCATTTTTTTCAAGCATAGAAATATATCCTTTTGTTAAATCAGATAATTCACAAAAAGCATCCATTGATAATTTATGCTCAGTTCTATATGATTTAAGTAATTCTCCTAACTTCATTTAAAAACTCTTTTCTATATATTGTTTAATCTATTATACATCTTTAAATAAAAAGTAAATTTTTGTTTAACATACTTGACATTTTATGTTTAACATGTTAAACTATAATCAAGCTTAAGGAAATAACAAAAACAAACCGGAGAAAAAACATGACTAAAGAATTTACAACACAAGAACAAATCGCACTAGCAAAAGAAATCTTACAAGTTAAGAATCGCAGAGAACGCTCGCTTAAACTTGGAGAAATCCTAGATCGTGAAAAACTATCATCAGATGATATGTACGCATTGTACAATACACTACTAACAGCCATAAGAGTTTACGGCGACGTTATCGTATTTGACGACAAAGACTTTCAAGAAATGGCTCTTACAATATTAGTTCTTGAAAAGGTTGAAGAGGCTAAACAAACTAGGGTAGCGTAGAGAGGCGCGATTCCTCTCCTAGTTATTGCTCATAGAGCGAGAAAAAGGAGAAAGGAGGAAAAAGATGTCAGGCAAAAAGAAAAATACCACGATAGACGTGGTAGACCTGATGAATTGAAGGTTGAAAAAGTTATCCACCTTTCAATTTTGAGAGGTGAAGGAACCGAGACGGATGGCATTAGGGTTGTAGAACAGTATTATAACATGGACGGCAATCTAATATTTGAATTAGATCCTTGCTCTCCGCATTATCAAGAATTTTTAGGCTTGCGTTGATCTTGTTTATCTTTGTCCAAATCTAAAATATCTTGTAGTAATTGCTCGTTGTCATGACGCTCGATATACCATTTTTGCATCAGTAATTCTATAAACTTAAGCAGCTTGTGAGCCTCATTCGGTTCGATATCCACTATAAGATTTATATCTTTTTCTGGATGGGCGCCAATATTCCCAAGTTTTCGTAGAGCATCGAGTACTTTTTTAGTGCTTGGGTCAACAGACTCTTTTAAAGCATCTATCTCATCTACTAACCTTGCTTTAGAAATTCCCCAAAAATCTCTAATCATTCCTTGTAGACAACGTCTAGAGAGGGTAGCAGAAGCTTTGGGGCTGAGATTTAAGATAGCGTGAGCTTCTTCATAATCACTTCTGATAGCCTGAGGGATGTAGTCTGGGTAGACTTTAGCAAGCGAAATAGGGTTGAAGTGCATAATACGATTTGGAAATTGACTTCCTACGCCCACGATGTCGATTGAAACTTTATGACAGTTCGGACAATTCATTGTTTGTATTGTTATTTTGTCGTTCGAATTTTCCTCAACATTAACATGTGGACGACGAATTCAAAAGTAGTGTTCTTCTTCTCGAAATGTATCGTAGTGCTTTGGGACCGAATAACCGCAAAATAAGCAGAATAGTTTATTAGAATCCATAAGATTTCTCCAATCATTTTATTTTGATTATACCATATTTGAAAGGGGGTGAGTAAATGAGACCAAGACGATATCCGTATAACTTTAAACCAAATCGGGTGAATATTTTAGATAGTCGTTTCTATACACGACTAATTGTTGAAACCAGCGATGGAAAGAAAAAAATAGCAGAAGTCACATTGGATGATGTAACTCCTGATGCAGAATATGTTGTAAGTCTAAGACCAAATTATGACTAGCCTTTAGGAGGGAATGGGTCTTTACCGTGGCTGTCACGGCTTTGAATTTTCCCATCTTTGCCATGAATGATTAGTTCGGAACCTTGATTTCGTGAAATCTGTCTAGCAATATTTGTAGCTTCACTCTTTGTAGTAGTATGAGCAGTTGCTCTTGAATTGCCAGCACCTTTCACGTTCCAACCACCATTTTTGGCAGGGACGACATGCTGATTTTTACCCATGATTGTATCTCCTTTCTATTGGAATTTTGACTAAAACGGTGAGAGGTCTTAGTCAAAGATGATTATAACACATATAACAGAAAAGCACAACATATTGTTATATATATATGTTCAACAACATATAGTGTTTAGAGGTGTGGAAATGTGGAAACAATTGAACAGAATCATGCAGGAAAGAAATTTGAATGGTAATCAATTATCTAAGATGTCCGGAGTCAATCGTAGTTTCTTTTCTGATTTGAAAAGTGGAAAGGTGAAATACATTTCTTGGCCGAATATATGCAAAATCGCTGATGCGTTGGAGAACAGCATAGATGAATTAAGATAAGGGGGTAAACCATGAAAGAAGCAGTTAAATAATAACTTTACAAAAAGCCTATTGTATCATGCTTTCCAGCTTGATCGATAGGTTTTTTTGTTTCAGCTTATGATATATATTATCTAAAAGTGAGAAAAAGAAAAGATTTGTAGTCTTCTCTTTTTATATGAGTAGTGATAGAGTTAGGCTATAAAAATACTTAATAAAAATATAGGAAGCCTTACTATCAAGCTAAACTAAAGGCTAAAGGAGAGCCATAATATGATTATTTCAACTACGGAATTGAAGGAAAGATAATCCTAGGATACAAAGGAATTGTCTTGGGCAAAGTGCTTGCAGGGGTTAATATGAAAAATACATGGCGGTTCAATTTATAACGTTTATGGAGGACCTTCAAATTATTATCAGAGAGAGTTTATACAAGTTCCAGTGGAAGTCTTAGTAGAAATGCTGGATAGAGCCATAGTTCTTGTTGATGGAGTAAAGATAATCTATGAATCTCTGATAGTAGAGAATTGTATGCTGATAGTCACCTATGGTGGAACAGCAGTGGTAGTTGATTCCTCATTTGAAGTAACAAAAAAGAACAGTCGAAGCTGTTCTTTTTATTCTTATTTGAGACCGTATTTTTTGTTGAAACGATCCACGCGTCCATCTGCTTGAGTGAACTTTTGACGTCCAGTGTAGAATGGGTGTGAGTCTGATGAAATTTCCACACGGATCAATGGGTAAGTTTCACCTTCGAACTCAACAGTTTCGTTAGTGCGCTTAGTTGAACCGCTAAGGAATTGGTAACCAGTAGTTGTGTCCATGAAGACAACTGGGCGATATTCTGGATGGATATCTTTTTTCATTTTGCAATATTTCCTTTCTGCCATGGTCTCTTTGCGAGCCATAGATTGTTACCTTAATAGTCTATCAGATTATGACTAGTTTGGCAAGTCTTTTATTTATTTTTCAATAAGTTTTTTAACTTCTGATAGATGACTTCATTTTCTTCTAAGCTGTAGGAATTAGCACCGCTGGCTAGTGGATGCCCCCCGCCGTCATGTTCTTTGGCTACTTGATTGATAGGGACTGATTTACTGCGTAGACGAACACGATAATGTCCATCAGCTTGTTCTACAAAGATTCCCCATAGGCTGACGTCTTCTATGCGGCCTGGTGCACCAACAATAGCAGCTGTTTCAGCATCTGTTATCTGATAATGCTGGAGAATTTCATGAGTTAGTAGGATACGGGCAGCTCCATTTTCATCCACTTCCAGATGATCATAGATATAACCTTGAAGTCTGGCTATTTTATAGCTGATTGTATCCATATGACGTGTAAGTTTAGCATAATCAAAATCATACTCCCTCAGTTGACTCGTTATACGAAGCGTACGAGCAGAAGTTGAAGGATATAGGAAGCGGCCAGTATCACCAATGATTCCAGCAGACAAGAGGTAAGCGGCCTGGTCAGATAATTTAAGGTTGGTTTCCTCTGCAAAGATAGCTACCATCTCACTGGCACTACTAGAAGTCGTATCTACCCAAACCAGATCTCCATATTCTTCATCGTTTGGATGGTGGTCAATCTTGATAATTGTCTCAGCATTAAGATAACGTTTATCATCGATTCGAGCAGTATTGGCTGTATCACAAATAATAGCAAGTGCTCCTTCAAATTCATGATCCTCTACCTCATCCATCTTTGCTAACCATGTTAGGGTAGGCAAATCATAGCCAACAACTTTAATCTTTTTATCAGGAAAATTATACTGGAGAAGTTCTTTAAGACCTACTTGACTTCCCAAGGCATCGGGATCTGCTCTCATGTGACGGTGAATAATAATTGTATCGTATTTTTTAATTTGTTCTAAAATTTGATGGCAAATTTCATAAATAACCTCAATTCTTTCTCATATCATTGTAGCACAAGAGTTTTTTTATTTTTAAAATGAAAAATCTGTGATATAATGGAGGAAGATAAATTGAGGAGGACCTTATGGCATTAGCAAAAATTGTATTTGCCAGTATGACAGGAAATACTGAAGAAATCGCTGATATTGTAGCAGATAAATTACGAGAATTAGGTTTAGATGTCGATGTTGATGAGTGTACAACTGTTGATGCTTCTGACTTTTTAGAAGCAGATCTTGCAATCGTTGCAACCTACACATACGGTGATGGTGAGCTTCCAGATGAGATGATGGATTTCTACGAAGACCTAGCTGACCTCAACTTGAATGGGAAAATCTACGGAGTAGTTGGTTCGGGTGATACTTTCTATGACGAATTCTGTAAGGCTGTAGATGATTTTGATCGTGTATTTGCTTCGACTGGAGCAGAAAAAGGTTCAGAATCAGTCAAGGTAGACCTTTCTGCCGAGGAAGAAGACATTGAACGCTTGGAGCAATTTGCAGAAGAATTAGCTGCTAAAGTAGGATAAGCATGAAGTGCACTGATGAAAATTGTCAGTGCAGTTTTTATTAAGCAGGATTAGAACTTTACTAGCCTATTTAGTGCTTTTTTGGTACAATAGTTCAATTAAAAAGGAGACTCTATGGATTTAGATAATATTCGACAAGAAATCGATAAAATCGATGACCAGATCGTTCAACTTTTAGAAGAGAGGATGCATTTAGTTGAAGGAGTAGTTGCCTATAAAAAAGCTTCAGGAAAACCTATTCTAGATACTAAAAGAGAAGAAGTTATCTTTGAGAAAGTCAAAAGTCGTGTAGGCAACAAAAAATACGAAGATACAATTGTTGAGACTTTTTCAGATATTCTCAAACGTTCACGTGATTATCAGGATAAAACGATCAAATGAAAAAAGAAAAATTTTACCCTCTAGGAATCTTTCTAGCTGGTATGCTAGGAGGATTAGTTCGTTATCAGCTATCTAGATGGTTGCCAGCCAGTCCAGACTTCCCATGGGGAACTCTCCTTGTCAACTATCTAGGTATTGTTTGCTTAGTATACTTGGTTAAGGGCTATCTAGTTCATAAAGGAACAAGTAAAGGCCTTATTCTAGCACTTGGTACGGGCTTTTGTGGTGGTTTAACAACCTTTTCTAGTCTCCTATTAGATGCTGTGAAATTGCTGGATACTGGCCGTTATTTGAGCTTGGTAATCTACCTAGTTTTGAGCATTGGCGGGGGTCTCTTATTAGCTTATTACTTGGGGAGGAAGAAATGGTAATCGTTTATCTTTCAATGGCTTGTGGGCTAGGTGCCCTAGTTCGCTATTTCTTTTCGTCCTTTAATCAAGATTCTAAATTGCCTCTAGGAACTCTCATAGCCAATCTTCTAGGTTGTTTCTTGATTGGTTTACTCTATAATCATGTAGAGTCCAAGGAAGTCTATACCATCCTAGCTACAGGATTTTGTGGAGGTTTAACGACTTTTTCAACTTTGAATGATGAGCTACAGAGACTGCTTAGTGACAAGAAGGTATTTTATAGTTATTTATTATTAACCTACTTACTTGGTTTTCTTGCAATTTTTTTGGGAATTTTGCTTTAAATTTCTTTACTTTTTCTAGGAAATTTGATAAACTGTATCTTGTGTGTAATGGACGCACAAAAATACAGTTTATCCGCTGAGGAAGTTTCCTCAAGATTGACAAAGATAGGAGAATAAAATGAATCCATTAATCCAAAGCTTGACTGAAGGTCAACTTCGTACTGATATCCCTTCATTCCGTCCTGGTGACACTGTTCGTGTACACGCGAAAGTTGTCGAAGGAAACCGTGAACGTGTTCAGATCTTTGAAGGTGTTGTTATTGCACGTAAAGGTGCTGGCATCTCAGAAAACTACACAGTTCGTAAAATCTCTAACGGTGTAGGTGTTGAACGTATCTTCCCAATCCACACTCCACGTGTTGAAAAGATCGAAGTTGTTCGTTACGGTAAAGTACGTCGTGCGAAATTGTACTACTTGCGTGCACTTCAAGGTAAGGCAGCTCGTATCAAAGAAATCCGTCGTTAATTCGATAAAAAAACTCTGCTGTAAGGCAGAGTTTTTCTCTAGCTCCCTTAGTTCAATGGATATAACAACTCCCTCCTAAGGAGTAGTTGCAGGTTCGATTCCTGCAGGGGGCATTTTAAGAAGCGTAAAGAAATAAAAAGAACACTGAAAATTCAGTATTTTTTTTTGTTAGTTTTCGCTAGCAAACCCCTCATATCAAATGCTTGTATGGTATAATAATGGAAAACGTTAACATTGATTTTTAAGGTAATCCTATCATTTTGGAATACAAAATTAAAAACATTATGAATGCTCTACAAGTTTATTCTAAAAGAGATATAAGAAAAGGAAGAAAATGAAAATTTCTGGTACAAGGTCTATCATCACATTTGACTATGAAAATGGTTATGTTTTAAAAGCAGAGGGTGAATTGTTGACCGATGGAAGTTTTACTGTATATAGGTCAAGTATACAGAATTGGGAGCCACCATACAATCACATTCGTATCTCACAAAAAGAGATCGATAAACTCATCGAGGAAGTGAACTCCATGACGACTGAGCAAACAGTTCTGATCGAATTTATCTGAGTTAGAGTAGGAGCAGGCCATGAGATTAAGAGATAAATGGGAAGATGATTCAAATCAGTATAGAAGATATAATCTTAAACAAAAGATAAATTCGGTTATCTTTGGTCTAGCTATAGGTGATGCACTGGGAGTCCCTGTAGAGTTCAGAGATAGAGATACCTATCATATTTCAGATATGGTGGGTTATGGAACCTATAATCAACCAGCTGGTACCTGGTCAGATGACACTTCTTTATCCTTAGCACTTATTGAACACCTGTGTGAGAATTCTGATTTGAATGGATTGATGGATAAATTTGTAGCTTATCGTCAGGGCTACCTTACACCTTTTGGATATTGCTTTGATATTGGTGTTGCGACTAATCAGGCGATTGAACGGTATTTGGCAGGAATCTCTCCAGAGAAATGTGGAGGAAGTAGTGAGAGAGATAATGGCAATGGAGCTCTGATGAGGATATCTCCCTTAGCTTTGCTCTTATATGAAAATTTTGATTTCAGTTATAGATCAAAAATAATTGAGCAATATACTAAGCTGACCCATGCTCATCCAAGGTCTATCGTGGCATCTATTCTTTATGTCCAGCTTTTAATCGGTTTTCTTCTTAACATTGGTTTAGAAAAATTACTTTGTCAATCAAAACCTAATTTTGAAGATTACTTCAAGAAAAAACCAGAATACTGGGAAGAGTATCGGGAACATTTTAGAGAAATATTTGATAGAGAATTTTATCAAAAATCTAGGGAAGATATTGCTTCCACAGGCTATGTTGTTGATACCTTGAAGGCTTGTCTCTGGTGTTTAGGTACAACAGATAGTTTTGAAGAAACTGTTCTAAAAGCCGTTAATCTTGGAGGGGATACCGATACCATCGGTGCCATTACAGGTACTTTAGCTGGTGCCCACTATCAACTGGAAGGCATCCCAGAAAAATGGATTCAACAGCTGTCTAATAGAGAATTGATTGATGAAAAATGTCGGCAATTACTGGAACACCTATATAAATAATCAAAATAGTTCTTATTATTGGGCAATAATCATAAGAACTCTCCCTTTTATGATAGAATAAATGAAACAAGAGTTTACTAATGTTTTATTGGTAAACTCTTGCTTTAAATAGAATTCTCTTCAAAGCTAAGTGAATCAACACTACTCCAGCATCTCATCTGCGCAATCACGGATTACGACTATCAATGCGCAGTTGGAACGTCTTCAAACGGCCAAGAAGTCTGTAGGGGAAATTCAAAAAAGGTCCATGATACTAAAAAAAGATTATAAAGATAAGGTAACATTAGTAGACATTTGGTAAATGACAAAGGAGATGAGAATGGAAACTATTCATTTAAGTCAAAAAGACATGTTGTAAATCTGTCAAGATGGTGACAAGTATTTTTTACGTTATCCAACTTTTAATATTACCATGCCAGAAGTGGTTCAAGAAATCCCAAAAGAAGCTGTCGATAGCTATATATCGGGAGAACATACTGGTAAAGAGTTGATGAATTATGCGCAATATGGTTTTTGGAAATCTAAAAAGCAATATACACAGGATGAGTCAGATAGAATTTTTATACGAAATAATCCTGATTTAATTTTTAATGATTTATCTGATAATCAAAAAATATTTTCTTATGAAGAATTTACTCAAATTGTCACCCAAGCCATTGTTTCAAAATTGAAACCTAGCGAACTTGGTGCTATTGGTATTGTAGATAGTCATTTAGAGTTACTCCTTGTGGATCCAATTGGTTGGGAGGAAGAGATAGAAGCGGTTCATTTGGTAATTTTGCAGGAAAAAATTAACAATTATATTCACTTCCTTGAAAGCAAGCAGTATGTGGAGCGATATGGTGATAAGTTTGATAAAAAAATCATCTATATTACTTTCCAATATTCCCCATCTGATAATGGATTGGCCTTTCTCGTAGCAGTTCAGAAAGTGTTACAACCGACTG
>BNJS01002686.1_pt1 | contig 11918 bp, 12 predicted proteins | sample 8540461 | NCBI WGS metagenome assembly BNJS01 (sample SAMD00202454, study PRJDB9452) | human saliva metagenome | isolation source: human saliva | place: Japan
TAAAGCGTTACGTATTGCTTACCAGTGTCTAAATATTTTAAATCATATAAATTATATTTTTATATTTTATTTGGATCAATATTAGTATGTTTAGCAGTGAACAGTAATATATATAAAGAAATATACATTTGATAAACTTATAAATTACTTGTTAAATAATATCAATATATTAAATTTAAGGAGAAAAATGAAAAACTATTAAATAATAGCATTTTTATATAATGTCTATAATATTTTTAATTTTATTTATTTTTATACTAAAAAGTGGAATAAATAATAGTTATATATATCAAAATATATACAAGATGTATTTTGTTATGATAGTAGTATCGATCATTTTAATAGCAACTATATTAAATTCATTTAGATTAAAATTTGCTAGAAAATAAAATATTATATTATGTTTTTATTACAGTAATTTTGATAATAAATATATTTTTGTTATTAAATACAGTAAAATAATTGTACCAGTATCGTATAAGTGCATATCAAAAAGCTATAAGTTTTAATATAGATAAAGGTTATGATGTTTATTATCCTTGGTGGACAAATTATTCTTTATTATTAAAAGGATTATTTTCAGTGTTTGGAAAAATCTTTTAAATGTTGTTTATATTTTGTAATATTATTTTTTATCTTTTTATCAAGTTTATTAATATTTAAAATTTTAACAAAAACATTTTCAAATTAATAAAAACTTTATCTTATATAATTACATTAATTTTTGTACTTTATCCATCTAGATTAATGTTTTTACCATTTGTTTTTCCGACTTTTATTGCTGAATTAGGATTTATACTAGCTTCATATCAATAATATAGATAAAATTAAAATGAAGAAAAGCCATTATTTACCATTATTAATTGCTTTTTATAATAGCTTTTACATCTTTAATTAAACCAGTTCAAGAAATATTTTTGTTCTATTTTTATAATATTATTTGTATTATTACTTGATAATTTTTAAAAAAGTATTATAAAAATATAATTGTATTTTTCTGTCATATTTTTAGTATCTTCTATAGTTTTTACAACAGGTTTTAATTTGTTTTATACTAAAATTACTCATATTAAGTTAAATAAAAACTAATAATTTCTAATAAATTATTTGTAGGTCTAAATAGTGTAGGTAAAGGATATTGAAATCCCATATAATTGCAATATGTTCATTCTTTAGAAATTAAATATAATTATGATGCTAATAAAATTGCAAAATAAATTAACTGAAACTTTGATAAAAGACATAAAAGAACATAAAAAGATTTAAAAATTTATTAATTGACAAATTGAAAGTGGATTTGGTAATGATTATTCGGATTAGAATGAGTTGTTTATCAAAAAGATCGATAAAATCAAGATAAAAATATAATTCTAAAATATCAAAATCAAATTTATATTATTATATAGTCTTGCTTTTTCTACTTATATCTATATATACTGATTTGATAAAAACTAAGAATATAAAACAAATTATATTTTGTTATATTTATTATTGGCTTTTGTATTTGTAATTTTAATTGGCGAATCTCAATCTAGATATAAGCTTTCGTTTTATTTTAATTTTATAATTTTAGCAGGATTAGCTATTAATTATATATATCAATACGATTTAATATCTCAGAATTAAAAATTTATAGGAGAGAATTAATGAAAACAATTTTAAAATTAATGAGAGTAAAACATTATATAAAAATATTTTAATATTTTTACCAATAATATTTAGTTATAATTTAGTAATACTACATTTTTAATAAAAACAATTATATCATTTATAAGTTTTTGGTTAATAGCATCGTGTGTTTATATTTTTAATGATATTCAGGATAAAAGATTTAGATAGTAAAACATCCTAAGATAGACCTATTGCTAGTGGAAAGATTTCTATAAAATTTGCGTATTTATATTATTAATTATTTTTATAGTTTCACATCTGCTGCTATTTTTAATATCATCTATCATTATATGTATATGTATTATTAGATATATATCTAGTAATTAATATTTTATATTCTAGTAAAAATTAAAACATATACCCTATATTGATGTTACAATTTTAATGCTTGGATTTTTAATAAGAGTATTATTTGGTGCTTTTAGTAATAAATGTTTTAGTATCTCCATGGCTTTATTTAACAGTAATTTCATTTTCTTATTATTTAGGCTTTAGGTGAGAGAAGAAAACGAATTAGATAAAAATGGTAAAAATAGTAGAAAAGTATTAGAATTTTTATAATAAAAATTTCTTAGATAAAATGATAAAAGTATGTTTTTATCATCTACAATTGTATTCTTTATGGTGTATTAATGTAAAATATAAAAATTAATTAATTTTTATTTAGCAAGTATACCTATGATAATGTTTATAATACTGCAATATTCTTTGATAATTGAACTCAGTACTGCATGGTGATCCAGTAGATGTTTTGTTAGAAAAATAAAAACTCTTTTAATAAGTTCATTTATTTATGTTATTTATATGGGATCAATTTTATTATCTGTACTGTTTAAAGGAATATAAAATGAGTAATCTATCTAAATTTTTAGTCTTATTGGTAATAAATATATTTTTGATAATAATATATAAACTATTTGTTGATAAAGAAAAGATATTTTATCTTTAAGTTTTATATCTATTATTTCGTATATATTTTCGTTAGTAATATATTTTATAAAATAAGTATTCATAACTTTGTTATATCTAAGAAATTTCATTGCTATATTTTTATTAATTAATTGTGTTTCTTTTATTACTTTCATGTAAAAAGTAAAAATTAATGATGAATTATTAAATATAATATATTGTTTTTAGTATATCTCTTATCTATTTATTAATGTTTTTAATATCCTGCTTTTTTATATATATTTAAATTAAATATTATATATTTTTAATTTTATTTTTAGTATTTTTATCATCTATTATATTTTTAACAATTTTATTACACAGATATTTCCAATTTTTAAAAATATTTTTAATGAATATAATACTTATATTAGTAATATTTTCTACGATATTTGTTTCCATCAAAAATAATAGATGTTACATATGATGGAGATAGTTATCATAAAAACGCTATATATAATCTTAAAAATGGTTGAATCCTATATACGAAGATATAAATCAAAAAGATAAATATCCTTCTTATAATGTATCAAAACAATATATGGATAAACCATTATGCTAAAGCTTATTATATGTATGTTAGCTAATATTTATAAAATAACTAACAATATTGAACTCGAAAATCTTTTGGATTATTATTAATAATTAGTAGTATTTTATTAGTACTATTTAAAAAGAAAATTTAATTTGAAAATGCATTGTTATTTTCAATATTAATTGTATTTAATCCCATAAACTATTAACTCAAAATGGTTACTTATTATAATGATTTTTGTATTAGGTTTATTTTTGACTAATATATATTTTTAAGTTTTATTCATTATGATGATAAATTTAAAAAGATTATTTATATTATGCTTTTATCTTTAAATTTATTATTAGTATCTAATATAAAATTTACTGGTTTAATATATTCACAATATATTTATTTATATATCTTATATACTTATTTATTAATAAGAAAAAGAAGCAAATAATTAAATTAATTAAAATATTTACAATTGTATATTTTATAGCTGTTTTATAGTATGGTTTATCAACATATCCTAAAAATATGTTATTAAAATCAAACCATTTTATCCTCTAATGGGTAAAAACAAAATTGATATAATGACTATTAATCAGCCGAAAAATTTTAAAAATATGAATAGATTTGAAAAATTTATTAGGGCAATTTTTTCATACGTAGATAATAGTATATTATGCTACTGAAAAATACCAAAAATTAAAAATTCCATTTACGTTTAAAAGAGAAGAAATAAAAATCTTGTATTATGTTGATAATAGAATAGGTGGATATGGAATATTTTTGGTGGAATATTAATATTTTATGATCTCATTGATAGTATTATTTATCTATAAAAACTAAAAACTATATATTTATTATTGATTATATATAATTTAATAATAATAGTACATTAAAAGATGCATGGTGGGCTAGATATTTATCCTCAACTTTTATTTATTTTCCTTTTATCGTTATAATGATGATTAAAGAATTACAAAGAAGATAAAAATATTAAAATTTTTAGAACAATTTTTTATTATTATTTCTTATATTTAACTTTTCTTTTACTTTTATATCAACAGTATTTAACCTTAAAACACTATAGCTATTAATAATAAAATAACAACTTTAATAAATAATCAAAAACTAGTATGTTTTAATCAATAGAGATTTATTATCTTCCACTCTATATTTTAGAAGATAAGAAAATTAAATTTGAATTGAAAAATATGTGATAATGAAAGAAAGGAAGAAATAATTCAATATTTTTTATATAATATAGTGGAATAAAAATTATGAAAATTATTATTAAAGAGCGAAAAAAATCAGCATAATAATAGCTGTATATAATACTGAAAAATATTTAAGAAAAATGTTTAGATTTCGTAACAAATCAAAATTATAAAAATTATGATATTTTAATAGTGAATGATGGTTCAACTGATTCTTCATTAAGTATTATTAAAGAATATCAAAAATAAAAATAATAATATAATATTTATAGATCAAAAATATGGGTCCTAGTATTGCTAGGAATAATGCAATATAAATAGTGAATATTTTTAATAGTAGATAGTGATGATTATATGTTTTAGATACACTTAAAAATATTAAATGAAAAATATAACAAAAAGATCTTGAAATTTTTAAGATTTTCCAGTTAGTTGATATAGTTGATGATAAAGAAATTCATTTATATCTTTTGATACAATGGACGGAAAGCTATAAGACCACTCTAATTGATTCATATTATACTGATCCAGCTTGTGACATTTATACGAGTACTAGATAAAAGAAATAATTTCAAGTTTATGGAACATCGTTATTATGAAGATTATGGTATAATTCCATATGTAATTATAAAATCTACTAAGGTAAAAAGCTAGTAAGAGATGAATTTATATTATTATGTTAGAAGAAAAAGGATCAATTACTATTGATAGTGATAAAGAAAAGAAATTATGATGATGTAAAAATTCAATATTTCAAATTTATTAAGTTTATTAGAAAAGGAAAATTTTTGATAATAAAAATTATTTAATTAGTTTTTAACAAATAATTTAATTGATAAATTAGTATTACTTAAAAAGATATTTTATAAAAAGAATTAATTGATTTAAAATAGTATTTAATAATTTATTGTCGATACATTATTTAGAAAATGTAAAAATTTATTATTAAAATTTAGTCCTAAAATTATATTATAACTTGATAAAATATATACTAAAGAAAGATTAATATGTTATTATTATGACAGTGATGTTATATAAAATATAAAAATTAAATGGAGGAAAATGTTATCTTTTATTCAAATATAATTAACAATTTTAAAAATATTTATTTTTATTAAAACAACTTATAAATAGAGATTTTAAAGTAAAAATATAAAAGAAGTATTTTTAGGAATCTTTTTGAGTCTTTTATATCCTATATTAATGTTAATAGTAATGACTATTGTATTTTCAAATATGTTCAAGTTAGGAAAAGGAGTGGATAATACTAATTATATCGTTTACTTAATGATAGGAATAGTAAGTTTTAACTTTTTATCCTGAATCTACTCTTTATCTCTTGGTAGTGTAGTTGATAATTTTCCTTTAATAAATAAAAAATATATATACCAAAATATATGTCCTTTATCTAAAGCATTGTTTTCAAGTATAAATTTTATTTTGACATTAATACCATTATTTATAATTATTGTTTTATCTAAATTTGGATTAGGTACTTATGCTTGTTACATAGGATGGGAAATATATTTTTATTATATATTTTATCTTCTTTTTATTTATTATTTATTATAGAATAAGTTTAATAATCTCATGCTGCTTCCGTATTTTTAAGAGATGTTGTATATATTTATGGTATAGTATTAACAATTTGGAATTATTTTACCCGGTATTTTATGATATTTCTATAATACCAGCTAATTTATTTCATATTTTTAAATTAAACCAATGTATCCATAATAACTTCAATTAGAAAAATTATTCTTTATGGACAAATACCATCAGTAAGTCAATTTTTAATTGTAGGATTTATTGAATTTTTACATTGTTATTTTGGTATTTTAATATTTAAAAAGAATCAAGATAAATTTATATATTATATATAGGAAGAGTATGTTATGAAAAACTGTAATAAAAATTAATAATGTTTCTATGAAATTTAATTTAGGAATTGAAAGGAACATCAATTAAAGAAATTATAATTTCACTATTTGACTTTAAAAAGAGAAAAGAGTTACAAAGTATGAATTATGGGCATTAAAAATATTGATTTAGAAATTAAACAAGGTGATGTAGTAGGTCTATTGGAGCTAATGGAGCAGGTAAATCAACATTATTAAAAGTAGTTAGTGGTGTTATGAAACCAACTAAAGGAAAAGTTTTATGAAGGTAATATATCACCTATGATTGAACTTGGAGCAGGATTTGACTTGAATCTAACAGCTAGAGAAAATATATTTTTAAAATGGTGCTATACTTGGCATACTGAAAATTTTATAAATGATTTGAAGAAATAGTAGAATTTTCTCAATTAAGAGATTTTCTTAGATGTACCAATTAAAAATTTTTCATCCGGCATGGTTGCAAAATTAGCATTTTCAATAGCAACGATAATTAACCCCTGAAATTTTATTAGTAGATGAAATTTTATCAGTAGGTGATATTAAATTTCAAGAAAAGAGTAAAAATAAGATGCTTTCTAAATGATAAAAGGTGGTACCACAGTACTTTTATGTATCACATTCATTAGAAAAGTATAAAATCTTTATGTAATAAGGTAGTTTGCTAGATCATAGGACAAATTGTAAAAATAGGGAAAAACGAATCTCATTTTGTAATGAATATTATGTAACTAGTACATGATTAGGAGTAGAAGAATATGAATAGAATTTTAGTTATTGCATGGTGTTTTCCTCCAAAACAAGACTCGTAATCAATAGTTACTTCATAAACATATTCTAAATATGTTTATGATATTGTTACGTGATACAAATAATTTGAAATCTAGCAATAATGATTTTGATTTATTTAATATTATAAATGTTAATAAAAAGGATTTTTATGATAATCCATTTAAATTTGTAGATTTTAGTATTCTATTTTTATGACTAGATCAATGCCGTAAGATGGACATAGTGGTAGGGATTAAAAATATATATCCTAATTTAAAATGGATAGCATCATATAGTGATCCTAACTTTAATAGTCCATACATAAGTTATTTATATGAAAAACTAAAAACAAAAAATATATTAAAAGTTACCAAAAATTTATATATCTCATTGGTATTATTATAGTAAAAATAGATATTATAATAATGAATTTAAGAAAATAATAGATATGGCTGATTGTATTATATTTAAGAATAAATACCCAAAAAGATTATATGTTAGAGATATAAAAACATATTTGATATTACCTCATTCATTTGAAAAATATGAATTGAAACAGCAAAACAATAATAATGAAAAATAATAGTTTCGTATTTAGGAACATTAGATAAAGTTAGAAACCTGCTTTTTATTTGAATCTTGTATAAAATAGAAAACTTTGAATTAATAAAGAATATTGTATTTCAATTTATGGTTCTATGCCTGAAGAATACAAAAAGAATATGCTAATAAAAATTTAAAAGAAATAGTAAAAATTTATGATGAAGTTAGTTATGAAGTTACTAAAAAGTTATGAATAATAGTGATTATTTATTAATAATAGATGCAAATTTAAAAAGAAGTATTAAAAATCAAATATTTTTTTACCTCGCTAAAACATTTGAATATATGGCAATGAAAAATATGATTGCAATTACTATGAAACATGGACCAATTGCAGATTTGATGAAAGAATTTAATCAAATATTAATACCTTATGATTATCAAATATTATTAAATTCACTTAAAAATTAAAACATAATAAAAATAATAGAATATAATCCATCGTATTATGATTCTAAAAATATCTCAAAATTAATGGATGATAAAATAAAGTGAAATTATTGGAGGAAAAATGTATAAAAATAAGTAAAGAAGATATTGAAAATTATAAATTTAAGAAAAGATATATATAAGATATTAAATAGTAAATCATTGTTACAAGCATTAAATCGATTTTATTAAAATATTTTGATTAATGGTATTATAAATAAAGCTTCAAATAAAATAAAAGATTTTTTAATTCTAGTAAAAACGAAAATGATTTTTAAAAATTATTAACATTAACAACAGATTAATTGTTTTGGTATTCGATAGTAGGTTGGGATATTCCATTATTTCAAAGACCACAGCATTTATTTAGATGTTTTGCAAGAAATAATAATAATTTAGTTTTTATAAATCAATGCAGAATATGTAGATGGAAGAGGTTTCTTTTTAAAAATTAGAAGATAATCTATATTTAGTTAATTTTTAAATTCCACTAGAAATTTAGTATTTAAAAATAATAAGTAAATATTTTAAAGGTAATAAGTATATTTATATTCCTCTACAAGTTCTTTAACATCTTTAAAAAGAATTGAAATATTATGAAAGTTTAGGGTTTTAAATTAGTATATGATTATATTGATGATTTAAATCCTGCATTAGATAATAAAGAAAAAAATTAGATAAAAATTTACTAGATATTCATAAATATGCACTTGAACATGAAAATATTTTAACTATTTGTACTGCTAATTTATTATTAAAAGATTCTATTAAAAAGAGAAAAAGTGATAAGAATATTATTTTTCATGTAATGCAGTAGATTATGAACATTTTACAATTTTTAGATAAACACATTAATTTATCGGAAGATTTTGAAGATTTATTAAAAGAAAAAGAAAAAGATTATAGGATATTATGGAGCAATAGCATCTTGGTTTGATTATCAAATGTTAATTAATGTTAGCAAAAAAATTACCGGATTATGAATTTGTTTTTGATTGGACCGAATATGATCATTCTATTAGTGAAACTAAAAATTAAAAATATAAGTAATATTCATCTTTTAGGTCCAAAAAAATTTGATGATTTACCATATTATGCAACAAAAATTTGATATGTTTATTTTGCCATTTGTAATAAAATGATATTACGAATGCTACTAATCCAATTAAAAATTTTTGAATATATGGCAATGGAAAAACCAATTATTACTCGATTTACCAGAATGTAGAAAATATAAATCTTGTTTTAATATATAAAAATGAAGAAGAATTTGTTAAATTAATAAAAAAATAATATAAATAATAAAGATGAAAATTATAAAAATATATTAAAAAGAAGCTTTTAGAAAAATACATGGAAAGAAAAAGCACATATTATTGAAACAGCATTAGCTAGTATGGAGAAAGAAGATGAATAAAAAGCAAGAAATTAATAGTTTAAAAATATTCTTTAAAGGAATTTAATAAAAAGAGCAGGATTAAAAAGAACAATTGTTAATATTCTTAGATTAATTAAAAGAATACCCTTTACACTAAAATTTAAAAATTACTAAAAAGAATAGAAAAATTGTGGTTCATCTAGCAGTTATTAATTATGACAATATTATGAAACAAAGACCACAACAAATAGCTTTATCATTATCTAAACAAAAGATGTTTTATATTTTTTATGTTTTTCATGATAATTTTTGGTTATATGAAAAATAAATTCTAATTTGTACTTAATTAGTGACTATTATTTAATTAAAGATTTATTACCAAAAACATTTTATACATATATATGCTAATTTAGATCATTTTGATGAATTTGATGTTAAAGAAGCTATATTAAATGGAAATAAAATACTATATGAATATATTGATGCTTTACATGAAGATTTATTAGAAGTAAGAGATTTAGAATTAGATAGACACTGCATTTATTGGCAGAGTGAAGATATACCTGTTTTTGTACTGCTAAAACTTTGTATGATGATATTATAAGTTTAAGAAAAACGAGATGTTTATTTAACTAGTAATGGTGTTAACTATGAAGATTTTTCAAATTAAAGGTGATGTGATACTCCGTGATAAATTATATATATAAAAAGATAAAAATATATTTTTATATTATGGAGCAATAGCTAAAATGGTTAGATTATGAATTATTAAATAAAATAGCATATAAAAAAACTATGAAATCATTTTAATTGGTAAAAACTATGATAAGAATGACGTAGATAAAGTATTAAAAAGAAAAATAAAAATATTAATTATTTAGGTTACTATTAATTATCAAGAATTAAAAATATTATGGACATTATGCAGTGTATTTATAATTCCATTTATTATAAATGATGTTACAAAAAGCTACATCACCTGTTAAAGTTTTTGAATATATGGCAATGAAAAACCAGTTGTTATAACAGATTTACAGTAATGTCATAATTTGAAATCAATATATATTTCTAAAGTCATGAAGAATTTTTAAATACTATTGAAATAGCAATTAAAAATAAAGATGATGAAAAATGAAAAATTATTAACAAAAAGAAGCTTTAAATAATACTTGGGATGAAAAGTCTAAAGTAATATACGAAAATATTAATCTTGATTAAAAACTTGTGTTATTATTAATTTAAGGAGTTTAGATATGAAAAATAAAAAGTAATGAGTGTATTTGGGACAAGACCTGAAGCTATAAAAATGGCACCATTAGTAAAAGAGTTAGAAAAAGAAAAGAAATAGAATCAATAGTATGTGTTACAGCTCAACATAGAGAAATGCTAGATCAAGTATTAGAAACTTTTGATATAAAAACCCGATTATGATCTTAATATTGTGAAAACAAGGACAAACTTTATCAGGAAATAACAGCAAGAGTTATTATGGGAATAGAAGAGTCATAAAAGAAGTAAAACCTGATATAGTATTAGTATATGGAGATACAACAACAACATTAGCAGCTGGAATAGCAGCTTATTATCAACAAGTTGCTGTTGGACATGTAGAAGCAGGACTTAGAACGTATGATAAATATTCACCATTCTCAGAAATGAATAGACAAATGGTAGATTGTTTTACTGATATGTATTTTTGCACCAACTAATTTATCTAAAGATAACTTATTAAAAAGAAGGAGAAGAAAAATATATATAACTGGAAATACAGTAATAGATGCAATGGATAGAACAGTTGATGATAATTATAAAAATGAAGTTATTGATTGGTTTGGAAATGATAGAATGATTTTACTTACTGCTCATGAAGAGAAAAATCTAGGAGAACATATGTATAATATATTTAGAGCAGTAAATAGATTGACTAAAAACATTTGATGATGTAAAAGTAGTATATCCAATGCATTTAAAATCCTAAAGTTAGAGAAATAGCAAGAGAAGTATTAGGTGATAATGACAAAGTAAAATTAATAGAACCTCTTGAAGTATTTGATTTTCATAATTTTCAAAAATAAATCATATTTAATTTTAAGTGATAGTGGGGGTATTCAAGAAGAAGCACCATCACTTGGAAAACCAGTTGTAGTTTTAAGAGATACAACTGAAAGACCGTATGAATAGAAGCAGGAACTTTAGTATTAGCAGGTACTGAAGAAGATAACATTTATAATATTTCGAAAGAATTACTAGAAAATAAAGAAAAATATCAAAAATGAGTAAAGCTACTAATCCATATGGAGATGGTACAGCTAGTAAACAAATAGTAGATGCTATTATAAATAAATTTAAATAAAAATAATAAATGAATAATCGATTATATGAAAGATGAAAAATGAGAAAAGTAATTAGTTGGGATGAATATTTTATGTCTTTTAGCACATCTATCAGCCGTTAGAAGTAAAGATCCTTCGACTCAAGTA
>BNJS01001760.1_pt1 | contig 11902 bp, 13 predicted proteins | sample 8540461 | NCBI WGS metagenome assembly BNJS01 (sample SAMD00202454, study PRJDB9452) | human saliva metagenome | isolation source: human saliva | place: Japan
ACTATGCGGGGAAGAAACCCAAAGTGCGGATCCCTGGTATACCGAAGACTTCGATACTGCTTACACTGAAATCTATCGTGGCTGCCAAGCTCTCTTGGCTTTCTTACAAAGACGTTATCAGTTTAACGAAGAAGCCCCTACGATTTAATTTCTGAACTTAAGGCCTCCTGACAAGCTTGCCTGTTCAGCCAATCCCCTAGACGTGTCTCTGTAAGCCGACAGAACCACCCTAGCATCGGTTGACTGCCCAGCAAGCCCTCAGGGGCTTTTTAGTTTTGAATAAAAAGCGAGCCCCTTTTCCTGCTATTCAGGAAGGGAGCTCGCCTCTTTTACAGCTTGCTTCAGATTAGAAGTCTTTAATTCTTCGCTTTGACCTTGCGATCTAAAGCTACAATGGCCATGGCTAAGCCCATGAGGCTGGCAGCTAACCAGAAGAAGCTGTCGCTCTCACCAGTCTTAGGCAATTGACGTCCACCTGGACGGTTATTTTTGGCCTCGAGAACCATTGCCACCAGAATGTTCGTTGGATTGACTAGCATCCGGGTCGCTTGATTCTTGGCTTGAAGCAGGATCATTTGAAGTTTCACTAGAGCTTGACGCGCTAGACTCACTTGAAGCTTCGCTTGAGCTTGACGCGCTAGACTCACTTGATGCCTCACTAGAACTTGACGCACTCGATTCACTTGAAGTCTCGCTTGAGCTTTCTGAGCTAGACTCGCTTGACTCTTCCTTAGCCTTAACATTTGGTTGGTAACGTGCAGTGACGCTAATACCAGATTCATGTTGGAAGATTACCTGAGCAGCTTGTGGTTTACCCACAAAGTCCTCATTTGGTTGGAAGGTCACGAGGCCGGTTAATGGATCCACAGTGTAAGTCCCAATTTGCTTGCCATCTGCATCCAGAGCTGGCACAGAGCTTGCATCGGTTGGTGCTTGAGTTGCTGGATCTACTAGGCGGGCTGGTTGGCTAGCACTTGGCGTGATAACTTAGCCGCTGGCTTGATCTCTAGCTCCTAGCTGACCAGTTTGAGCCTTACCTTGCACATCTTCAGATTCAGCGTCAACTGGTACGATATCTAAGACATGCGGTGTGTAAGTCCCTTTGGCTGGAGTGCCGTTAGTATCCACACGGACGATGACAACTGGACTTGCCGTTCCGACGAAGTTAGCTTCTGGTGTGAAGGTAATGGTCCCGTCGTTGGCTACTTCATAAGTACCTTGGTCCTTGACTGTCAACTTCTTGCTGCCATCTTCGAAGGTTGGCGCGACCGCTGGGATCCATTGGCACTTGGTCGTGACCAGGCGTAAAGCTTGGCTTACCTGTTTGGACTTGGCCCTTGTTGCCATATGACTCAACTTGGTTACCAGTTGGCGTTACAGGTGTCACAGTAGGTGTGTAAGTGGCAACAACTGCAAGGTCTTGGTCATTAGTAAATTGAACCTGAGCTGGAAGAGGAGTTCCAACAAAGTCCTTATTCGGTGTAAAGGTAACTTGACCAGTTAGGCGATCTAGGACATAGGTCCCAACTGCCTTACCGTCAGCATCCTTAGCCTCTAATTGATCATTGGCTACTGGCTGTTGAGTTGCTGGATCTAATAAACGAGCTGGTCGCTCAGCACTTGGTGTCAGCGCCTTGCCTGTCGTTTGATCTTTGGCACTTGGCTTGCCAGTTTGTACCTTACCTTGGATGTCTTCAGAAGTCGCATTTTCTGCTACTAGGTCTGAGACATGTGGCACATACTTACCTTCTGCTGGAGTCCCGTTGACATCGCGACGGATGATGGTCACTGGATCAGCAGTCCCGACAAAGTCAGCTTCTGGCGTGAAGGTAATCACGCCCTCTGGCGTTACGGTGTAGGTTCCTTGACCGGCAACTGTCAATTGGTTCTGACCGTTGCTGAAGATGGCTGGCACGCTATCATCCATTGGTACGCTAGCGTCCCCTGGGGTAAAGCTTGGCGTACCTGTTTGGGCTTGACCTTTCAGGCCATAGCTTTCTACTTGGTTACCGCTTGGTGTTACGCCCGTTACACTTGGCGTGTAAGTAGCAGTAGCTGGGGTGCCGTTAGCGTCTTTCACTTGAACAGTAACTGGATCTGGAACTCCTACGAAGTCTTTCTTAGGTTGGAAGGTAGACCGTGCCAGTCAGTGGGTCCAAGGTGTAGGTCCCGACTTCTTGGCCATCCTTAGTAGCTGGAATGCTGGTTTCAGTGACTGCTTTACCTGCCACTACAAATTGAGCTGGTTGATCTGCATCAATCTTGATTGGCACGTCAGGGTGTCCTGGTGTGAAGCTTGGAGTGCCAGTTTGACTTGCTCCTTGTAAGCCACTTGAAGTTGCTGGGCTACCACTTGGCGTTACCGCCGTAACGATTGGGGTGTAAGTAGCAGTAGCCACCGTCCCGTTGACGTCTTGGCGCTTAACAGTTACTGGGTCTGCCGTCCCGACGAAGGATTTTTCAGGCACGAAGGTTACTGTGCCATCTTTGGCAACCGTGTAAGTCCCTTGCCCTTCTACCTTCTTCTCAGTAGAACCATCTTCGAAAGTAGCGGCTACCGTGTCATCCATTGGTACCTTATCTGACCCTGGTGTAAAGACGAGGGTAGCAGATTGAGTCTTACCTTGAATGTCGGTTGTAGTTTGATTGTCACCACGTGGTACGACGGCAGTGACGGTTGGGGTGTAGCTTGCCTTGGCTGGTGTGCCGTTAGCATCTTTAACCTCAACTTGGATTGGTTCTGGGGTGCCGACAAAGTCCTTGTTAGGTTGGAAGGTGACGGTCCCAGTCTTAGGATCAATGGTGTAGGTCCCGACGGTCTTGCCGTCCTTGACAGCTGGTAAGCTAGTCTCATTGACTGCTTGGCCACTTGCAGGATCTACTAAGCGAGCAGGTTGCTCATCATTGATGGTGATTGGCACATCTGCATGTCCTGCTTCAAAGGTTGGCGTACCTGTTTGAGCTTGACCTTGCAAGCCTTCTGAAGTGACCCCAGTTCCGGTTGGCGTGACAGGTGTCACGGTTGGCGTGTGTAGGTAGCAGAAACGGCTACTCCGTTAGGATCTAGTACTTGGATGGTAGCTGGTTGAGCTGTCCCGACAAAGTCCTTGTTAGGTTGGAAGGTAATCAGGCCTGTCTCAGGAGTGAGTGTATAGGTCCCGATAACCTTGCCATCTTTATCCTTGGCATCGATTTGGTTAGCGTCTGTAACCGCACCATCTACCACGAATTTAGCTGGGTTTTGCGCAGAAACTTGGATTGCTTGATCCGCTCCACCATTGTTAGGGTCTGGATTATAGGTGAATTCTGGTTGGCCAGTTTGAGCCTTGCCTTGGATATCTTGACTTACCTTGTCAAGGCCTTGACGGCTAGTTGGTAAGACAGTTGGCGTGTAGTTAGCCTTTGCTGGAGTCCCGTTGGCATCCTTAACTTGAACTGTCACAGGATCTGGTGTCCCTACGAAATCAGCTTTAGGTTGGAAGGTTACTTGACCTGTCTTAGGATCTAAGGTGTAGGTCCCGACTTCCACGCCATTTTGCATAGCTGGCAGGCTGGTTTCAGTCACTGCTTGGCCACCTACAAAGAATTGTGCCGGTTGCTCATCGTTAATGGTGATTGGCACCTTGGCATCCCCTGGCGTAAAGACAGGTTGGCCAGTTTGGCTAGCCCCTTGGAGGCCACTTGAGCTAACGTCCTTACCTGAAGGTGTCACGGCCCGTTACATGTGGTTGATAAGTGGCGGTAACTGTCACATCATTAGTGTCATGCGCTTGGATGGTAGCTGGAACTGGGGTGCCAACATAATCCTTATGCGGCGTGAAGGTCACTTGACCTGTCTCAGAGTTGAGCTTATAGGTCCCGATGGTTTTGCCATCCGTATCCTTAGCATCAATTTCTTTTTCTTGAACCACTTGACCGTCAACTACAAAGACTAGACTGTTCTCTACCAATGGCACAGTGACAGCTTGGCCGTCAATTTGTGCTTGGCCTGGTGCAAAGCTTACAGTTCCTTCTTGGACTTGACCTTGTACATCAGTAGTTTCAGCATTGGTTGAAGTTGGCGTCGCATCGACAACAGTTGGGGTGTAAGTTGCTTCAGCTGGTGTGCCGTTCTTGTCCACACGGACAACGGTTACCGCTTGGGCTGGGCCTACAAAGTTCTTCTCTGGAACGAAAGTAACTGTTCCATCAGCTGCCACAGTGTAAGTCCCTTGGTTTTCTACCTTGAGGCTTTCGACCAATTGACCTTGAGCATCCTTCAATTTAGCAGGCACCTGATCATCCATTGGCACATCTGCATGGCCTGGTTGGAAGGTTACTTGCTTGCTTTGGCTAGCGCCACGAATACCGGTTGAGGTCGCAGGTAGCCCGACTGGTTTTACGCCCGTTACATGTGGCGTGTAAGTTGCCACAACAGGCGTGCCGTTCTCGTCCTTGGCTTGGACTTGAACTGGTACTGGGTCACCTACAAAGTCCTTGTTAGGTTGGAAGGTTACCTGACCATTTTGGTTGAGCGTGTAGGTCCCGATTTCCTTACCGTTAGCATCTTTGGCAGGGATGGTCGTTTCGGTTGAAGCCTGGCCATCTACCAAGAATTGGAGAGAGTTAGCAGCCATCGGCACTGAATAATCTTGGCCATCTACTGCGGTCGTCCCTGGGGTAAAGGTTAATTGACCTACTTGTTCTTTCCCTTGGATATCGGTGGTTTCAGCATCCTGTGCACTTGGTTTAACGGCTAGGACATGTGGAATGTACTTGCCACGTGCTTTGGTGCCATTCTTGTCGACACGGACAACGGTCACGCCGGTGCCGTCGCCAACAAAGGTTTTTTCTGGAGTGAAGGTGACGGTCCCGTCTTTAGCAACACGGTAGGTCCCTTCTTTAGGAATGGTGATTTCTTTCTCGCCATTGTCAAAGACTGCATCCACTTGGTCGTCCATTGGCACTTGCTCATTACCTGGTGTAAATTCTACCAAGCCTGATTGCTCATGACCTTGAACGTGAGTGGTTTCCTTGGTGCTGCCGTTTGGCACAACGCCTACAACAGTAGGAGTGTAGCTAGCATCAGCTGTCATGTCGTTCTTATCCCAAGCCCGAACGATAGCAGGTGCGGCGGTCCCAACAAAGTCCTTGTTAGGTTCAAAAGTGACTTGACCACTTGCTGGATCAAGTGTGTAACGTCCGATTACCTTACCGGCTGCATCTTTGGCATCGATTTGGGTTTCTTCGCTTACTGCACCATCTACTACAAAGCGTAGGCTATTGTCCTTAAGTGGCACTGTATAGTCAGTTCCCCCAACATTGGCAGTCCCTGGAAGTGAAGGTCAAGGTAGTGCTTTGAGTCTTACCTTGAATATCTTGGGTCTCTTTGTCTTGACCACTTGGCTTGGTCCCGACGACTGTTGGCGTGTAAGTCGCAGTAGCTGTCTTGTCATTGGTATCGCTGACTTGAACAGTCACTGGATCTGGCGTGCCAACGAAGTCTTTCTTAGGTTGGAAGGTCACTTGACCAGTCGATTGGTCTAAGGTGTAAGTCCCGACTTCCACACCACCGCTCAGGGCTGGTGTTGAGGTTCCGTCAATGGCTTGCCCATTGACTACTAGACAGTAGCTATCAGCCTTGAGTGGCACTTCTACCTCCTTACCCCCAATGGTTACTTTACCAGGTGTAAAGCTTGGCGTGCCCGTTTGGCTTGCGCCTTGAATCCCTTGTGAAGTGACATCTTGCCCTGTCGGTTGTGTCCCTAAAACATTTGGGGTATAGGTCGCAGTCGCTGGCGTACCGTGTTCATCTTCAACCTGAACCTTAACTGGGTCTGGTTGACCAGTAAAGATCCTTATTAGGTTGGAAGGTTACTTGGCCTGTTGCTTGATCAAGTGTGTAGGTCCCAACTTATTGACCATTTTTCAGAGCAGGTGTTGAAGTGGCTTCCGTTGCTTGGCCATCTACCACTAGGCGATAGCTGTTAGCCTTGAGCGCCACCGTAATAGGTTGACCATCAATGGTGACGGTCCCCGGTGTGAAGTTAGGCGTCCCGGTTTGGCTAGCGCCTTGGATGCCTTCTGAGGTCACATTCTCCCCAGTAGGTAAAGGTAATTTGTTAGTAATCGTAGTGGTGTTACCGTTAGATACGACTTCCTTGTAGTAACCAGCTGGTACATTAAGCTCATCCGCGCTGTACTCAATCTCTTTAACATTGGTGATGATTGGTAAGTCTGGGATGGTAATTTCCCAACGGTCTGCTTCCGTAATATCAAGTGGGTCACGGTAGTCTTGGCCGTTTTGCTTGAGCTGAACCTTGATTGGAACCCGTTTGCCTAGACGGTTATTGTCGTCTTCCCACTTCTTAACGACATAGTAAGGACGAACCTTACGTTCATTGGTAATCTCGTAGACATGCTCGTCTTCATCTGAGCCAGGGTTAGTAGCATCATAAGAAGAAGTGATATTGTAGTCCAAAGCATAACGTTCTGGCAATACTTCACGCACACATCGTAGTCAGTCACGTTAGGATCTAACAATTGGCCGTTGTCCAGACGCTTGAAGATCCCCTTCCAGCCATTGGCTTCGTTCAGGGTCATGCTTGCTAAAACATCGCGTGGTTGACTCTTACGGAAGAGTTCAAAGACTACTTGGTCTAAGTTTTTCTCTTTGACCCATTTCTTAGCAACTGGAATATACTGTGGTAATTGGTTAACAACCGCATTGGTATCCCCGAAGCTAGTCAAGTCATTGGCATCGCGGTTGGTTGAGAAGAAGTTAGTTGCCTTCTCACGGTTAATGTAGCCGTTAGTGTAGGCAGGCGCCTTCATTGGCACATTGAAGTTGATGATTTCACCCGGCTCTACCACTTCCCCTTGGTTTAAGACAATCTTGATAGCTGTTACCTGGGTAAAGTCAGCGACTTGATCAGCCGTCATCCAGCCATCACGCCCTACTTCTTGGCCTGCATTCTTGGTCATGTCAGCAGCGGTATGGTAGTAAACCGTGTATTTCTCTGGTACCGTCAGCGGACCAGTTAAGAGGTTAGAGAATTTACTTGTATTAACATCCCCACTATATGGTAGGCGGTCATACAAGACAAAGTGTCTCATTGGCAGAACGGAGAAGTTCCGTGTTTGCAGACGATAGTCAAAGGCTTCGTCATAATCAGTAATAACTGGTTTGGTATGGAAGCTTTCCCCTTTGCGGCGAATGTATTTAGTAGAAGCAATTTCGGATGGTAGGTTAACTGTTGTTACAGAGGAAGCTCCAACTAATTGAGCTGGTGTCTTACCATTAACTTGAATACCGAACTTATTATCTACTAAAGTAGTAGACTTGATGCCATCAGGGATTGGGTCATATTCATCAGAAATGAAGTAAGCATGGTTATCTTCATTATTATTAGCATTCTGAATCTTACTTGGAATGGCCCCTTCGTTGATGGTCCCTTCTACTAAGATTGGGAAGTTAGGTTTTGTGTCTGAGAAGGCTGGGATGGTCCCTAAGTCAATAATGACAGCCGTCCGACCCGAGTTGTTATAGTTTTCCACTACTTCAACATTCTTAATCTTGCCCTTATCTGCTGCTTCTTCTTCAGTCACACCCTTGAAGGTCACCCCTTGAGGCAAGACATCAATGAATTTAGCATTACGGTAAGCGCGGGCTGGCGACACAACGAAGTTAGAGAAGACTAGACGATAAACAACTTGCTCACCTAAGGTACCTGTTTGGTTGACTTTGGTGGTTTTGCTGAATTGAACTGTCTCTTCAAGCTTATCCGCGATAAAACGAGCTGATGAGGTCAACTGTCTAGGTCTTACTTCTGAGCCGTCCTCTGTTTCCAAGGCCACATCTAAAGTAGCCGTGTTGTTATAGAACTTTTCGTCTGTTAGAAGCTTAGTGTTATATGGGTCTAAGAGGCGAGTCCGGTACTACAAGGCAAAACCTGTGGTTGGCATATGTTTCTCACCCGCAGGCAATTTAATCCGAATCCCCTTGTATTTACGGGTAGCGGCTACAGCCTCGGTATCTTTAATTTCCCCACTTTGGACCTTGGCAACCTGTTCTTGAACTTGGCCCCAAGCTTGGTCGTCAATATTCTCAATCGAACGTTTGGTACGCGACAGGGGTATCGAGGTGGGTCTCACTGCCATCTTCCCCAACCCCATAAATTTCTAGCGGGATACTCAAGGTCCCACTCACGGTCAAGCTGTAGGCGTACATACGTGGATCCAATTGAGTATCTTCCATAACCAGTTGCGTTACCGGCAGAGCGGATGTATTCCGGAAGGCTAAGCTCCAGAAGGCTTCCACCACATGGTTGGCTTGTGGCTGCAAGCGGAGTCGGCTAGCATTATTGGCAATCTTCCGGAACATGCCGGCAGGCACCAATTCACTCGTTAAGGTAAAGGGTACATCATCATTCAAGACAGTAGCAGGTTCCGATGGTCCTTGTTGGTAGGGGGTCATGGTTAATTCTACATTGTTCTTGTGAACGATTTGTTTGTTACCATTTTTATACTTAGCATTAGGGAAGGACAAACGCAGACGCACATTCCGCAAGGTTGTCTCTGCCCCACCTGAAGCTGGGTCTGGGTTGGTTACCGTATAAGAAACCGTCCCATCGCCATTATCAGTCCAGCCTGGGTTTTTAGCTGGATCAAAGGTTGCAGTTAAGGTTTGTACCTACCCTTCATAAGTAGGAAGGGTATCCTTGATGACAATGGTCTCATAGGAACGGTAGGTTTGATTAGCTCGGTATTCCTGAATAGTTTGGTTGGTAATCCCTTGTGGTGACAGGAAGAAGTAGAACGGCACGTCAGAGGCCTTACTGTTAAGGTAGTCCCCGCCATCAGTCTCCCCACCATAGACGTCTTGTTGGACGAACATATCTAAGGTGTTACCTTTGACTAATTTTTGCAGTTGTGGCTTATCTGCTTTGACATTAAAGGTTAAGTCAGAAGATGGACCTGCAATGACACGACGGTCTGCTTGGCGAATGGCCACCCGAGGTTGAACACTATAACCGTCTGGTGTTAAGCGATCCTTAAATTTAATACTAAATGGGAAACTCCCTGAGGTTGTCCGATCAATGGCGTTAAGAGGCACCGTCAAGAGGTAGTTGTCCCCATCTTGAGTCAGAACCCCAGCTGCCTTAGCCACCCCACCGGCCGTTGCTGCCATGGTCTCCACATACTTAGCAGGGACCCGAATCTCAACATAGGCACCCTCTAGGGTATCATTGAGACCTGAACCATCGACTGCCACTTCCCCTACGTGGGAGTTAGTGGTGTACTTAGCATCTGTCCCCGTGTTGTTGTTGAGGCTCATCTTTAAGACCCCGTTGACATCTGCGGAACGAAGACCAGTTGAACCAGACTCACTACTTGATTCCTGACTGGATTCTTCTTGAGTTGGAGCAGCTGGCGTTGGACTGGCTGGCGTTGGATTTGGTGTCACCTCCTCCGGCTTGATTTCTTCAGAGCTGACAGGTGCTACGATAGGGGTCGTAGCGGTCTCTTCAGCACTGGCTTCTTGCGCATAAGTAACCACAGTTGGTAGAAGTGTCCCCATAATTAAAAGGACTACCGCCAAGAGATGGTAGAACTTACGCATAAATTGACTCGTCAATTTCATTAAATCCTTCCTTTCTTTCAAAATCGTTACGAACAATAAATTCTTTCGACAACTCATTATACACTATCAGAATGGGATTTCCAATAGCTTATATTAAGATTTCAAAGGCAATATCTGCTAGTTATTTTTATGAATTATTACGATATTGTTGCGGCAGTAATAGTCTATACATGCAAAGTGAGCAAGACCGCCTTTTATGCCTCTTTTTTTAAAATGATTTTTTGACAACCCAAACAAGACAAAGGCGCTCTATAGCCCATTGTCGCTATTTTAGACCAGATAAAAAGCCGAGACCTAAGTCTCGACTTTTTCTTAGTTTTCCTGATAGAGGACGGTCAATACCGCATCAAAAGCATTCTGGGCAGCTAGCGCCAGACTATCCTTGAAGAGTTGAGGAGCATGGGCGCCCACATGATCTGAGATACCCCGAATGTTGAGGACCTGACAAGCTGAACTTGCCAGAACCTGAGCTAGAGCAGCACTTTCCATATCGGAAGCTAGGAGGCCTGGTTGCCGTTCCAGGATTTCCGCTACCCTCTGAGGATCGCTCATAAAGGAATCGGACGTCGCAATGGTGCCCACATGAACCTGATAGGCCTTGCTTGCCCCTTGGAAATGAGCCAGTACATTAGTCAGCAAGTCAGCTGCTACTGGGTAATCAGCCGGCATTTGGGGGACCTGTCCCCAGGCGTAATTGAAGCCTGTGGCATCCACATCGCTATAGACAAAACGGTCGCTAATCACCACGTCGCCCAAGTCCACACTTGGCACGAAAGAACCGGTTGAACCCGTATTAATGACTAGATCTGGCCCCACTTGGGTCAAAAGCCAAGCAGCGCAGGCGGCCGCATTGGCCTTACCAATACCCGATTCCACTAGATAAAGCTGACTAATGCCGGTTCCCCTCGGGCGGGTTAACCGCTTCTATACGGGTTTTAGCTAGTTCAAAAACGACTTGCTTGGCCCCAAAAATGTTGGCGGAAAGGCGCCAACTCTTCCTCATAGCCGCTACGATGGCTACTTTCATTATTCAGCTTCCTTCCAGACATCTTTAATGTCTTTTTTCACTTCTACCTTGGTACCCTGGAACTTTTCCTTGATGAATTCTTGGACCTTAGGAGTGTGGTAGAGTTCCACTAGTTTAAGCAGATTCTCGTCTTTTTCGCGGCCTTTCTTGACGGCGATAACGTTAATGCGTGACTTGGTTGAGTCGTTGATTTCTTCCTTGTAGATGGCATCCTTAAGGACGTTGAGGCCACCTTCCAAAAGCAATGGTGTTACCGATAATGGAGAGGTCCACATCGTCTAAGACACGAACCGCTGTGGTGTCATCAATCAACTTAAATTCTAGCTTCTTAGGGTTTTCGATGACATCATCGGGTGTCCCCACGCCATCATCAAAGTCAGGTTTGAGCTTGATTGGGCCAGCAGACTCCAGCAAGCGCAAAGCTCGAGTAGTGTTAGCTGGGTTATCGGCCAAAAGCCACCACAGCTCCCTCCTTGACTTCCTCAATCTTCTTGTATTTCTTAGAATAAATCCCCATTGGCTCGATATAGGTGGTCCCAATCGGTACCAAAGCATTGTCGGATTCCTTGTTGAAGGCGTCTAAGTAGCCCAAAGATTGGAAGGCATTGGCATCTACGACGCCATCTGCTACGGACTTGTTAAGTGGCAGGCCCCCATCAATTTCTTTGACCTCAATCTCTAACCCTGCTTTCTTGGCTTCTTCTGACTCAGCAATGAACTTCCAGACATCGTAGTCAGAGCCAATACTGCTGACCGTGACCTTAGTCGCAGCAGATGCAGGCAGGGCCGCGCCAAATAGGCTAAAGGCAGCGAGTGTGGTAAGGGTAACTTTCTTGGCAAAACTTCTAATGGACATATGTGATTCTCCTTTAATGGCTAATTTTGACGGGAGAAGACAAAAAAGCCCGTCCTCCCCTAGGGAAAAGGACGAGCGTCAGTCGTGGTACCACCTTCATTCACCCTGCCGTCACCGACAAGGCCTCTGTGAGTCCGTTAGGACTCTGCCATGGTAACGGGTGCCCCCGTGCGCTAGTTGTAACCCAGCGCCCACTCTGAGACCATTTGTAAGGAGATCCTAGGCTTGCTTCCACCCGCTACAAGCTCTCTAGACAAGGATTGATCCCTACTCTTCTCTTCAACGTGTTTCCTATGTTTTCACTATACCTAAGTCCCAAGCCAGGGTCAAGCTATGCTGTTAGACGAAAAATCTAGCATGTGTTATAGGGAAAAATTATAACCGCTCCATAAACTAA
>BNJS01001892.1_pt1 | contig 11893 bp, 18 predicted proteins | sample 8540461 | NCBI WGS metagenome assembly BNJS01 (sample SAMD00202454, study PRJDB9452) | human saliva metagenome | isolation source: human saliva | place: Japan
TTTCCTCGTCTTTCATTTTACATGCTCTTAGTCTGCGGGTCTTTCCTAAAAGAAGCCTAAACTTTTTCTGAAAGTTTTCTTAAGTTTAGTTTCAATTAAGTTAAATTTAACAAAAGTTTTAGAAACCTCTAGAATTGTAGACAAGCAAGTTCACCTTGTTTAAAAATAGTATAACTGAAAGCATAGAGGGAGAAAGACTTATGAAACCATTAGAAACAACTTTTAAACGGATTGAAACCAAATATATTGTCTCCAAAGATAAAATAGACAAACTAATCCAAGATTTAAAGGAATATTTGGTAGAAGACGACTATCCAATTTCAACTATTTCAAATATCTACTTTGATACGGAAGACTTTGATGTGCTCCAAGATGATGATTTTGGAGATAAGCGAAAAGAAAAGGTTCGGATGCGGACCTATCTCAGCCAACCCCAAAGCAGATAGTCAAGTATTTTTAGAAATCAAAAACCAAGGACCAAGAAGGAGTTGGTCGCATAATTTAGACTGCTCTCAACTCCTATTTCTATTCTTAATTTTATGACCAAAGGGCACTTGGATGCTAGCATTACTGATACAGTCGTCATTGAAAAAGTGAAAAAGCTTCACCAGGATTACAAGCAGGCTATCAAGCCTCGTATGTACATCTACTACGATCGTTATTCATTAAAAGAAAAAAAATACATCGAGGGCTGCAACTATAATAAAATTCGTATCACAATTGACCAAAATCTAATCTATAGAGATGAAAATGTCAGTCTCTTTCGCTGGAAATCAGGGGATGCTCTACTAGATGACGATACTGTGATTATGGAGATTAAAGGCTCCTGGAAACAAACCTCAGTGGTTTGCAAGACATTCTAGACAAAGTATAGTTTGATGGAGCACAAATTTTCAAAAATACAGTTGTGCTTACCACAAATCTCAAGGGCTTCCTTATGCACCACGTCCCAGTATAGAAAGCGCAGGTATCGCTTATGCTTAATCTTTTTAATTCCATTTTCAACAACGCCACTGCAAGTGCAGATCCCTTCCAACTACTGCTGTCACTTCTAGTCAGTCTAGTCCTCGGTTTGGCACTTACTTGGACCTACAAATATCGAACCCTCTACACCAGAGAATTTGCTATCAGCTTTGACTCTGCTTCCTTGCCTTATGACCTTGGTTATTTTTCTGGTCAATGGGAGCTTGGGTACGTCAATTGCTGTAGCCGGAACCTTTAGTTTGATCCGTTTCCGTTCTGCAACTAGTGGTTCAAGAGAACTGATTGCGATTTTCCTAGCCATGATTATCGGTCTAGCTTGTGGAACAGGCTATCTCTTCTTGGCTATTCTCTTCACCCTCTTTATCTTGGGTGTTTGGTTCCTTTTGGAAAATCAACAGGTCAAAACTGACAATCAACGCCGTAGACTTTTAACAATCACGGTAACTAATCAAGAGAAGATTCAAGATGCTATCCAATCTGCTCTTGACCAATTCTGCTCAGAAATTGACATGATTACGATCAATAGCACAAATGCAGGGGACAACCTTAGCATTGTCTATGAAGTCGAGCTAAAAACAGATGCCGATGATTTCCAAGTGACTAGCTATCTTACACAAAATATTGATCAATGCGATGTGGCATTGACTAAAAAAGCTAAAAAGAGAAAAAATCTCTAAAGACGAAAAACGAGGCTGGGATAAAAATTCCGACCTCGTTTTTTGCTAGCAATAAGTTTTTGATACTGATACTGAGACTGGTTAGGCTATTCGATTTCAAAGAGCTCTTTTGAAAAAGACTTCACTTTCTCTTTCTACAACTTTTAATTTCCTTTAACTGGAATCTCTTTGATAACTCGTGCTGGATTTCCTGCTAGAACTACGTTGTCACCAAAGGATTTTGTAATGACCGCTCCTGCTCCTGCAACGACATTATCCCCTAAAGTAACACCCGGAAGGACAATGACACCACCACCTGCCCAAAAGTTCTTACCAATCGTGATGGGTTTGCCAAATTCTAATCCCGAGTTTCGTTCATCGGGATCCAGCGGATGAAGAGGTGTTAAAAACTGACAATTAGGACCAATCATGGCATTATCACCAATAGTAATCGGACATACGTCCAACATGGTCAGATTCCAATTGGAATAAAAATTTTCTCCCAAATGAATATTGACACCATAATCCACCACCAATCGAGAGTTGACGCAAAGAGTTTTCTCCAGTGAACCAAAACCATCCTTTGATGATTTCCATGCCTTTACCGCTGGTCGACTTCTTCATTAAAAGCTGCTTGCTTTTGTCGTGCTGTTTGTGCTAGAGAACGAAGGTCTGGGTCGAATGGGTGATAGGGTTCTCCCGCGATCATTTTGATGTTCACTTTTCATGTTTTACCCTCTTGCTTTTTAGATGATTGTGCATAGTATTGCATCTCGAGCAAGTTAAATAAGTCGCTCTTTATAGATAAAAATGTAGGTAGAACGCAAACTTAGCATCACATCTAAAAGCGAAACAAAGCTATGATCACAATCAGTCTTCGCACGATAGAATGTTCCTGTCGGGTTCTTTACCTAATATGTAGTGCTTAAGAATCTATAGTGAATGATTAATCTTTTCATCTCAGATCTTTTCGTAGTAACATCTACTTGATTTCTTTATTTCGTGATCACGCGTTCGTCTACAGATTTATGAAAATTCATAGTCTATCAAGCGCTAGGAGACTCTTCAGATAGACTGCTTAAGTGATAAACGTTTCGTTATCGACCCTGTGCTCAGCTGGGACAAATCACGGAGACGTCCTTACACTTGAGTATGGACTTGGTTTCACCAGATCTCTAGTCGGTCTGGCTCACGCAGAGCGATGACCGAAACATCCGGATATTGAGGGACAGCTTAAAGGATGGTTGACCAGTCGCTGGCATCCTGCGCACATCCTTCATCTTAGAGTTACCCATGAGAAGATCTGTGTCACCTGGATCCATGACACGGACTTTACGGATCATTTGACGAACCATTACCTCGATGTGTTTTGTCACCGATTTCTACCCCTTAGCTACAGTAAACTTTTTTTGTACTTCACCGAGAAGGTAAGTTTCAACTGACAAGACATCACGAACTGCAAGGGAGACGTTTTTGGTTGGATAGAACCTTCTGTAAGAGCAGCACCACGCGCTACTTGGTCTCCCAACTTCGACACGCATACGAGCGGTAAATGGAACGACATATTCCCCTTCACCAGTTTCACCCTTAACAAAGACTTTCTTAGTACGAGTTGATGCATCTTCTTCGATAGCAGTAACTTGTCCTTTAACCTCTGTGATAACCGCTTCCCCTTTAGGATTGCGGGCTTCAAAGATTTCTTGGACACGAGGAAGACCCTGAGTGATATCGGTATTTGAGGCAACCCCACCCGTGTGGAAGGTACGCATTGTAAGCTGTGTACCAGGTTCCCCGATAGATTGGGCAGCGATTGTACCGACTGCTTCCCCAACTTCAACCGCATCACCAGTCGCCAAGTTGATACCATAACAGTGACGGCAGACACCGTGACGAGTGTTACATGTAAATACGGAACGGATAGTCACTTCTTCCACACCAGCATTCACAATTTCACGCGCCTTGTCTTCTGTAATCAACTCATTTGGACCAATGATAACTGCACCAGTTTCTGGATGTTTAACAGTTTTCTTAGTGTAACGACCGTTGAGACGTTCTTCAAGAGACTCGATCATCTCTTTTCCTTCTGCGATAGAGCGAATCAAGAGACCACGGTCTGTTCCACAGTCGTCCTCACGGATGATAACGTCTTGGGCAACGTCAACCAAACGACGAGTCAAGTAACCTGAGTCGGCTGTCTTAAGGGCCGTATCGGTCATACCTTTACGGGCACCGTGAGTTGAGAAGAACATTTCGAGTACTGACAAACCTTCGCGGAAGTTTGAAAGGATTGGCAATTCCATGATACGTCCGTTTGGAGCCGCCATCAGACCACGCATACCGGCAAGCTGTGAGAAGTTTGAGATGTTACCACGGGCTCCAGAGTCCATCATCATAACGATTGGGTTCTTAGGATCTTGGTTGGCAATCAAACGTTTCTCTAGTTTTTCACGGGCAGCACGCCATTCAGCTGTAACAGCATTGTAACGCTCGTCATCTGTGATCATACCACGACGGAATTGTTTGGTGATTTGTTCTACACGTTTGTGTGATTCTTCAATAATTTCAGCCTTGTCATCAACGACTGGGATATCGGCAATACCCACTGTCAATCCTGCAAGAGTTGAGTGGTGGTAACCGAGGTTCTTCATACGGTCAAGTAGGGGCAGAAGTTTCTGTCGTACGGAAACGTTTGAAGATTTCAGCGATGATATTTCCAAGGTTTTTCTTCTTGAATGGAGGATTGAGTTCAAGTTTGCTGATTGCTTCCTTGATATCTCCACCAAGTGGCAAGAAGTATTTAGCTGGAACGCCTTCTGTCAAGTTGGCATTGTTTGGTTCTTGCAAGTATGGTAGACCCTCTGGCATGATGTCGTTGAAGAGGATTTTTACCAACTGTTGTAAGCAAGACCTTGTGTTTTTTTGCTCTTCTGTCCATGGTTTGTTGAGGGCTGTCTGTTGCGATACCAACACGTGAGTGGAGGTGAACATAACCATTACGGTAAGCCATAACCGCTTCGTCACGGTCTTTGAAGACCATTCCTTCACCTTCACGACCAGCTTCTTCCATAGTCAAGTAGTAGTTACCCAAAACCATGTCCTGAGATGGAGTAACAACTGGTTTACCATCTTTCGGGTTCAAGATGTGCTCAGCAGCTAGCATCAAGATACGAGCTTCTGCTTGGGCTTCTTCTGAAAGCGGTACGTGGATGGCCATTTGGTCCCCCGTCAAAGTCGGCATTGTAGGCTTCACAGACAAGTGGGTGCAAGCGAAGGGCCTTACCATCAATCAAGACTGGCTCGAAGGCTTGGATACCCAAACGGTGAAGGGTCGGTGCGCGGTTCAAAAGCACTGGGTGTTCTTTGATCACTTCTTCAAGGATATCCCAGATACGCTCATCTCCACGTTCCACCAAGCGTTTAGCTGCTTTGACGTTTTGCACGATATCACGCGCAACGATTTCACGCATGACGAATGGTTTAAAGAGCTCGATCGCCATTTCACGTGGCACACCACATTGGTACATCTTAAGAGTTGGACCAACGGCGATAACGGAACGTCCTGAGAAGTCAACACGTTTACCGAGCAAGTTTTGACGGAAGCGTCCTTGTTTACCTTTAAGCATGTGGCTCAATGATTTCAGTGGACGGCTACCTGGTCCTGTGATTGGACGACCACGACGACCATTGTCAATCAAAGCGTCAACCGCTTCTTGAAGCATACGCTTCTCATTTTGAACGATGATACCTGGTGCATTCAACTCAAGCAAACGAGCCAAACGGTTGTTACGGTTGATAACACGGCGGTAAAGGTCGTTCAAGTCAGATGAGGCAAAACGGCCACCATCCAACTGCAACATTGGACGAAGATCTGGTGGAATAACTGGAAGGATGTTGAGAATCATCCATTCAGGTTTGTTTCCAGACTTGTAAAAGGCATCCAAAACATCCAAACGACGGATGGCTTTGACACGTTTTTGTCCAGTAGCTGTTTTCAACTCTTCTTTGAGTTCAGCAATTTCTTTTTCAAGATCTACTTGTTTCAAAAGGTCTTGGATGGCTTCGGCACCCATCTTTGGCAACGAATGATCCATAACCATACTCACGCAAGCGCTCACGGTATTCGCGCTCTGTCATGATAGACTTGTGCTCAAGTGGTGTATCCTTAGGATCAATCACCACATAAGCCGCAAAGTAGATAACTTCCTCGAGGGCACGAGGGCTCATATCAAGGGTCAAGCCCATACGGCTTGGAATCCCCTTGAAGTACCAGATGTGAGATACAGGAGCTTTCAACTCGATATGCCCCATACGCTCACGACGAACTTTTCGTACGCGTTACTTCAACCCCACAGCGGTCACAAACAATCCCTCTGTAACGAATGCGTTTGTACTTACCACAAGCACATTCCCAGTCTTTTGTAGGACCAAAGATAACTTCATCAAAGAGTCCTTCACGTTCTGGTTTCAAAGGTACGGTAATTGATTGTTTCAGGTTTTTTTGACTTCTCCATAAGACCATGAACGGACTTTACTTGGAGAAGCTAGGGTGATTTGCATACTTTTTAAAAACGATTTACATCAACCACTATTTCTTCCCTTTCTATTCTAAGTGAACTGCTTATTCTTGTTCAGCAGCTTCTTCTGTTGCTTCCGCTTTTGTTGCTTTCTCAGCTTCTTCAGCTTCAAAAGGCTGCTTTAGCCTCTTGAGCTGCTTTTTTTCACGGGCTTTTTCAAGGTCATCTACGTGGATGACATCTTCGTCCATTCCTTCATCCAAGTCACGAAGTTCCACTTCTTGGTCATCTTCGTCTAGGACACGCATGTCAAGACCAAGAGATTGCAATTCTTTTGACAAGAACTCGGAAGGATTCTGGAACACCTGGTTTTTGGAATTGGTTTTTCCTTTTGTAATAGCTTCATAAGCTTTCAAACGTCCGTTGATATCGTCAGACTTGTAAGTCAAGATTTCTTGAAGGACATTTGACGCACCGTAGAGCTTCAAGAGCCCAAACCTCCATCTCACCGAAACGTTGTCCACCAAACTGAGCTTTACCTCCGAGTGGTTGTTGAGTAACGGTTGAGTAAGGTCCGACTGAACGAGCGTGCAATTTATCATCAACCATGTGGTGGAGTTTGATCATGTACATGACTCCGACAGAAACACGGTTATCAAATGGTTCACCAGTACGTCCATCGTAAAGGATTGTCTTTGGCATCGCTATCCATACCTGCTTCTTTAACAGTTGACCAAAGGTCTTCAGAACTTGCTCCGTCAAAGACTGGTGTTGCGATGTGAATACCAAGAGTACGAGCCGCCATACCAAGGTGGAGCTCCATAACCTGACCGATATTCATACGTGATGGCACCCCAAGTGGGTTCAACATGATATCGACTGGAGTTCCGTCTGGAAGGTAAGGCATGTCTTCTACAGGAACGATACGAGAGACAACCCCTTTATTTCCGTGACGTCCGGCCATCTTATCTCCGACCTTGATCTTACGTTTTTGAGCGATGTAGACGCGAACCAGCATGTTAACACCTGATTGCAACTCATCTCCATTTGCACGTGTAAAGATCTTAACATCACGAACGACACCATCAGCACCGTGTGGTACACGAAGAGAGAAGTATCACGCACTTCACGAGATTTATCTCCGAAGATAGCGTGCAAGAGACGTTCTTCAGCTGAAAGGTCTTTCTCACCCTTAGGTGTTACTTTACCTACAAGGATATCACCTTCTTTAACCTCAGCACCGATACGGATAATACCCATTTCGTCAAGGTCTTTAAGGGCATCTTCACCAACGTTTGGAATTTCACGAGTGATTTCTTCAGGCCCAAGCTTTGTATCGCGTGTTTCTGATTCGTATTCTTCAAGGTGAACAGATGTGTAGACATCGTCTTTGACCAAGCGTTCGCTCATGATAACGGCATCCTCGAAGTTGTAACCTTCCCAAGTCATGTAGGCAACGATTGGGTTTTGTCCAAGCGCCATTTCTCCATTTTCCATAGAAGGGCCGTCAGCGATGAAATCGCCTTTTTCAACGACATCGCCAACTTTTACGAGAGTGCGTTGGTTGTAAGCAGTACCTGAGTTTGAACGACGGAATTTTTGGATGTGGTAAACGTCCAATGAACCATCTTCACGACGAACTTCTACCTTGTCAGCATCTGCATAGGTAACTTTACCGTCATACTGAGCAATCACAGCCGCTCCAGAGTCATGAGCTGCTTGGTATTCCATACCAGTACCAACGTAAGGTGCTTTTGGATCAATCAAAGGCACAGCCTGACGTTGCATGTTGGCACCCATGAGGGCACGGTTGGAGTCATCGTTTTCCAAGAAAGGAATACATGCTGTCGCAACGGCAACTACCTGTTTTGGTGAAACGTCCATGTAGTCAACAACATTAGCTGGATACTCTTGGTTGACCCCTTGGTGACGTCCCATGACAACTTTTTCAGCAAAGGTTCCATCTTCATTCAGACGAGAGTTAGCCTGTGCTACAGTAAATTCATCTTCTTCATCGGCTGTCAACCAAACGATTTCGTTTGTGACAACACCTGTTTCACGATCAACCTTACGGTATGGTGTTTGAACAAAACCATACTTTGTTCAAGTGTCCGTAAGATGACAAGTTATTGATCAAACCGATGTTAGGGTCCTTCAGGTGTCTCGATTGGACACATACGACCATAGTGAGTGTAGTGCACGTCACGTACTTCATATCCAGCACGGTCACGTGTCAAACCACCAGGTCCTAAGGCTGACAAACGGCGTTTGTGAGACAACTCAGAAAGCGGGTTGTGTTGGTCCATGAACTGTGACAACTGTGATGAACCAAAGAATTCTTTAACCGCAGCTGTTACAGGACGGATATTGATGATTTGTTGTGGTGTCAAGACTTCGTTGTCTTGAACAGACATACGTTCACGGACATTACGTTCCATACGAGAAAGTCCAAGACGTACTTGGTTGGCAAGCAATTCACCAACCGCACGGATACGACGGTTTCCAAGGTGGTCGATATCATCTACACGGCCAAGTCCTTCAGCCAAGTTGAGGAAGTAGCTCATCTCAGCAAGGATATCTGCAGGAGTGACGATACGAACCTTGTCATCTGGATTGGCATTACCGATGATGGTTACAACACGGTCTGGATCAGTTGGTGCAACAACCTTGAATTTTTGAAGAACAACTGGCTCAGTCACAACCGCTGCATCATTTGGAATGTAGACAATCTTGTTCAAGTCGCCATCCAAATGGCTTTCAATGCTTTCAATCACGCTGCGAGTCATGATTGTCCCAGCTTCTACCAAGATTTCTCCAGTTTCAGGATCTACCAATGGCTCTGCAATAGTTTGGTTGAGCAAGCGTGTTTTAACATTGAGTTTTTTATTGATTTTGTAACGACCAACTGCTGCCAAGTCATAGCGACGTGGGTCAAAGAAACGAGCTACAAGCAAGCTACGTGAGCTTTCAGCAGTCTTAGGCTCACCTGGACGAAGGCGTTCGTAAATTTCTTTCAAAGGCTTCGTCTGTACGAGAGTCCATTGGGTTCTTGTGGATATCTTTTTCAACAGTGTTGCGAACCAATTCGCTATCACCAAAGATATCAAAGATTTCATCATCACCTGAAAAACCAAGCGCACGAACCAAGGTTGTAAATGGAATCTTACGAGTACGGTCGATACGAGTATAGGCGATGTCTTTTGAGTCGCTTTCAAGTTCCAACCAAGCTCCACGGTTAGGGATAACAGTTGAACCGTAGCCCACTTTACCGTTTTTATCAACTTTATCGTTAAAGTAAACACCTGGTGAGCGGACCAACTGAGATACGATGATACGTTCACCACCATTGATGATGAAAGTACCCATTTCTGTCATGATTGGGAAATCACCAAAGAAAACTTCTTGGGTCTTGATTTCGCCTGTTTCTTTATTGATCAAGCGGAAGGTTACAAAAATTGGTGCTGAGTAGCTAGCATCGTGGATACGAGCTTCTTCTAGCGTGTATTTTGGTTCTTTGATTTCATATCCAACAAATTCCAACTCCATTGTGTCTGTGAAGTTTGAAATTGGCAATACATCTTCAAACACTTCCTTCAGACCATGGTCTAGGAAAGCTTTGAATGAGTCAGTTTGAATTTCAATCAAATTTGGTAAGTCAAGAACTTCTTTGATTCTTGAAAAACTACGACGGGTACGATGTTTCCCGTATTGAACGTCATGTCCTGCCAAGATGATTCTCCTTTGTAAATAAGTTCCAAGCCTTGTCAATCAGGCTTTTCTAATCGTCATATGGTTTTAAAAACCCCCTATCACCGTGTCCTCTTGATGAATTTTTCAGAATCTTTTAAGTCTTTGTTACAAATACTCAAAAATCCTGAAAAAAAGCACAAAAAAAGAGCAGCTAAATCTGACTTTTTCAGAAGATTTAACTGCTGTGAGCCTTGTCTGGACAATATTTCAGACAAAACCTACGACAAATGATTACTCATATTATACCCTATTTAGCTAGATTTTTTTCAAAGGGGATTAACGAATTTTTTTGACAAAAATCTTTTTCCTATAAAAAAAAGTTTTTTTAAAAATTCAATGATCAGCTTTTGCAAACTTCATTTTTCAGTTTAATAGTTTTCAATAAAAAAATATAGTAAATTACGGTTTTGCTATTTTTATCCTAGGTTGTTTTTCTTGACTTTACTAGGCTTTTTCCTTTTAATATATATGTATAAATATATAGGGAGGATTGTGATGAATATCTTGCTTTCTAAGACTGAACAAGATTTGCTATTCTTACTGGAAGAATTAACCAAACACCATGATTGGATAGAAGTACCAGTCTTGGCTGAGAGGCTGAATTTTTCAATAGAAGAATTGCAAGAACACGTTTTTAAGCTTGAGCAATTATTTCCCAAACCTCCTGATACAATCAACAAAAGAAGTCATTCAATTGCAGTTTGACTTTCAAAACACCTTGGATCCCAGGATTGCGATTTTTAAACAGTCTGAAACTTACTCTTTTTTGAACTGTCTATTTTTCAAAGAGGGACAATCACTTGAGCAAATCTGTCAAGAACTTGTGATTAGTTACGAACGAGGTCAGGAAATCATCCAGCATCTAAATACAAAGCTTCCTCAACACTATGGCATCAGCATCCAACCTTCCCCTTTAGTCATGGAGGGAGAAGAAGAGGACATTCGTGCCTTTTATCTAGACTACTTTAGCCAAAATTACGACTTTCTTGATTGGCCTTTCCCTTCTATTTCTGAAGAATCACTCACACACTTGATTCAGCTATTTTTGGACGCCCAACAAGTTTCCCCCAACCTCAGTAGCTTACGGCAAATCAAATATACTCTAGCTATCAATCTAGAGCGGTTTAGTAAGAGTCATTTGATTGAAAATCCTACTCCCCTTTTAACCAGTCACTACAGTTCTCTCATGCAAATTCCGCAGTTTGAACAAGATATTAAAAAACTGGCTAAAAAGCTCCATTTTGAACCTACAAAAGAAAACACTGGAACAACTATTTTTAACCCCAGTAAAGTCTTCTCAAATCGCAACTAATCCTAGTAGTGGAGCGTTAGGAGACATTAATCATATCCAAAAATCCTACCGTTTATTGAGTCAAATTTTAGAAGAATTGGCTAAAGAATTTCACCTACAGATTGAAAATCGCGAGGAATTGATTTGGCTCCTCCACTACACTGCCCAATCTGATTTCTTCCACCTACTCAGTAACCAGTCTCTCGACAGACAGAAATCTCAGAATTTTAAGCAATTATCAAGTAGAATTTCCAAAACTATTTGAAGTAAGTCAACACAAATTCCAATCTTATCTGACTGAGATGGGTCTAGAAAATCACCCAAGTAAGCTACAAGACTTAGTCTACACCTTTTCTATCCAAGGGCAACGAATTTTAGTCCAATTACTTCAAAAACTTCCCAAAATCCGTGTTTTGGTCATTAGTCATCTGGATAGTCATCACGCACAAAACCTTATCGACACCCTTGCTCACTACGGCAATAATCTCTATCTCTTTGATTCTTGGGAAGAATCTACGATTTCTTTCTCAATTCTCAATCAAATCCCACACGATATTGTTATCACTACCTTTCCTGTCACCAACTCTCCGAAACCACTTATCTACAGTCGTAACTTCTCTACGTCAGAATTATTCCACCATCTCCACCTTCTGGCTTCCCAAATTCATAAAGAAAGACTGACCAAATCGTAACAAAAT
>BNJS01003742.1_pt1 | contig 11878 bp, 17 predicted proteins | sample 8540461 | NCBI WGS metagenome assembly BNJS01 (sample SAMD00202454, study PRJDB9452) | human saliva metagenome | isolation source: human saliva | place: Japan
AGGCGACGTCGACTCGAGCCTGCGCGTGCCCCTTCAATGGGGCACCACACCGATTGACTCAACCCGCACGGTTCGCACCGGTCAAACCCCAGCGCGGCCCACGACGCCGGGGCATGCTTCGCCCATGAGGCTTCTCCCTTCGGTAACCGCGGCATCCAGCCGCCCGGCAAGACTCATCGATCCGACCGCCACGCTCCGGACAGGGCACTCCGACGTCGATCCGTCCTCCCAGCACCCCTCGACGGACGGACTCGCCCTCAGGCGCCGACCACGAGAGCGCCACGACCGGACCGAAACGCCCCCGGCGCACCCCACAGCCCCCTGACCGGGAACGCACAGTCCGTGAAGCCCCACCACGCAGTAGGGCTGTGGCCCGCGATCCTTCTGGAACCTTCTGCGTGGCGGCACTGGTCATTGCTGGGCGAGTGGCCGTGAACCCACGTCACACGTTGCACCGAGCACCTCTCCTCCACCACCTCCGCCTGCCTCCTGCGAGATGGAAGGACATCAAACGGAAGGCTCTTCATGGAAGAAGACGTGAGTCTCTAACACCGGTCTCCCGGAATGGGAGAACGATTTCACGGGGACACCTACGCGTGCGGGCACTATATCGTTGTCATTCACCACAAGAACGACGATAAGACAGATCTGACAGGATTCCACATTGAAGGCAATAAGCCCAAGAAGATCTGGTCGACATCGCTAGGATATACGTTCACCACCGGCTACCGACACTGGTGGGGAGGGAAACTGCTACTGAACGGCCAGGTTCTCTGATCTCACAACAGGAAGGACGACTGAACTCCCCATCGGGTTTCCAGTCTTGCAAAACTTCGTCGCCAATGACAACACAGCCGTCTCATGCGCCCCTCGTACTCGGACGCGAACAGCACCTGCACGGGTTGGGACTGGAATAACGGCGAGCCGACTCAGCGCTGGCAGCAGACCTACGACTTCACATCAGTCCACCCACTCTGGCACCATGCCGATGGAACACCATCATCAGAGTCGATCGCGGTGTCCGTTGAAAGCTCCCCCAAAGACTCTTCCAGAATCGGAGTTCTTTCGACGAGCGACGGCTCCCTTGTGCCCCTCTCACCGGAGAAGAACGGTCAAGGGCGCCCCATTCAGCTGCTTTCCGCTAGTGACGGCTGGGTCACCATCGATCCAGACAGCTCGACAGCATCCACCTTCTCCAAGAATGGGGCACCCGCGGAGTCCTTCACCCTCAGGGGCTCCACCGCGTCCCTCCTCATCAAGGATGGCCACCAACCCTCGCTGTCCCAGTTCAGGGCCGCTTACGAGTCGGGTGACACGAGCTGGGCCGATATTGACCTCACCTGCACCGATGCCACGCACTGCAGTCTTCATGGATACCCATTGACGCTGTCCGACGATGTAGCCACGTGGAACACCCCGGCCCGTGCGCAGTTCCAGAGCCCCTGGAAACTGAGCCCGACAAGCGCACGCTCACCATACGCGGCCGCTCCCCAGCAGTGAGATCGGTGCGGTGTTCATCATCGACACGGCATCGAAGACGCCGATGGCTCCTCTGCCCATCACATCCCGTGGAGCAGTCATCCCCGTCTGGCGCCAGGATTTCATTGTCGCGATCGACGGCTCCACGTTGGTCGGCTACGCACCACAGTCCTGAGGACACGACGGCATGACGCCCAGCCCGCTGCTGCATGACAGGTGTCATGCAGCAGCGGTGACAGCGCTCAGTACCGGGAGCCGTGGGCCGGCGCGACCCTGGGGCCACGATCCGAACCACAGCAGCCGCCACCACTCACTCCCCCGGGTTCCGGTCCTCAGGTCGGGCACGGCTCCAGCCCCCGCGATTGACTCCCGTGGCCTGCGCAAGACATTCGGCAGCCTCGTCGCCGTCGACAACCTCGACCTGACCATCCGGTCCGGAGAGGTGGTCGCCTTCCTGGGCCCCAATGGCGCGGGCAAGTCCACCACCCTCGACATGGTCCTGGGGCTGGCCCGGCCCGACGCCGGGACGATCGAGCTTCTAGGAAACTCTCCCGACCGGGCGGTCCAGGCAGGTCGCGTTGGTGTCATCTTCCAGGACGGCGGTCTCCTGGACGACTTCACCGTTGGGGAGACCCTACGGGTCGTGGCATCGATGCAGCCGGGGCGCACCGGCTGTCGTTCCCGCGCTCGCCACGCGCCCAGGCTCAAGGATGTCGTCGACGAGGCCCATCTCGGGCCGATCCTCGCCCGCAGAGTGAGCCGCTGCTCAGGAGGCGAGCGTCAGCGCCTGCGCCTGGCCCTTGCTCTGCTGCCGGACCCAGACATCCTCGTGATGGACGAGCCCACCGCCGGCATGGACGTCAGCGCCCGGATCGCCTTCTGGGAGACGATGCGCACCCAGACCCGCCGCGGCCGCACCATCCTGTTCGCCACCCACTACCTGGAGGAGGCGGCCTCCCCGCCGACCGCATCGTCATCATCTGCCCACGGCCGCCCGTCGCCGACGGCAGCGTCGACGAGATCCGGGCACCGGGCGATGGCGCCCCTGGTCACCGCCACCCTGGCGGGCCTCCGAGGAGTCACTGGGACAGCGCCCGGCCGACTCGTCCCGCGGCCGGCAGCATCAAGCACGCGGTCATCCACGGTGACCACGTGGCCTCGCGCACGACGGACCCGGACGCCGTCGCCCGCTGGCTGCTGAGCGCCACCCCCGCCGAGCACCTGGGGATCGGCGCCGCGAGCCTCAACGAGGTCTTCACCGCACTGACCTCCGACGACTCTGATGAGGCAGCCCCGTAGAGGCCTGAGCCACACCCTTCACCCCCGACCGCCATCACCACCAGCAATGAGGCCGCATCATGATCGCGACATCCCAAACACCCTCTGATTCCCTCAGCATCCGACTCCTGTCGATCCCGACGCGGCGAGCCTCGCAGGCCGATCGCCTCATCCGGGAGGGCTCAGGCCCGCGCGTCCCTCCTGACCTACCTCCGGCTCGACCTCTTCCGGAGCCTGCGCGAGCCCGCCAACCTCTTCTTCGTCGTCACCTTCCCTGTGGCGATGTACCTCGTCTTCGGCCGGTTGAACACCTCCGCCGGGGACTATGGCCCGCACGCTCACGGCAATGTCTCGGCCTCGGTGATGCTTGCGATGGCCTCCTTCAGTGCCTGTCTGGGTGCCACGAGCGCATCGGCGGCGGCCGCCGTCGAGCAGTCGGCGGGCTGGGGCCGGCAGATGGCGGTCACCTCCGGGCCTGCGCGGCTACCTGGTGGTCAAGACCGGCACCGCGGTGGGAACAGCGGCTCTTCCCGTCGTCGTCGCCTCGCCGCCGGGGCACTGACGGACTCGCGGATGGAGGGCTGGGTCTGGGCCGTCAGTCCCCTCATTTGCCTGATCGGGGTCCTGCCCTTCGTCCTGTGGGGGCTGGCCGCCGGGATGTGGCTGCCCTCCTCGGCATCGATCGGTATCGCGACCTCCTTGGTCTCCTTGTTCGCCTTCATCGGCAACGCCTTCATGCCCCTGAGCCACACACTGTTGACGATCAGTCGCTTCACCCCGATGTACGGGGCAACGGCGCTGGCCAGGTGGCCGCTGGGTGAGGGGTGGGCCTACGTACCGGATCGGCAAGCGGGTGTTCAGGACCCGTTGTGGATGCCGTTGGCTAACCTGGTGGTGTGGACACTCATCTTCGGGCTGCTGGTGATCGGGGCCCGACGTCGGGCGACCAGGCGCCGGTGAGACCGGAGATGGCCATGCCGCAGCCTCTGCACGACTCAGCCGACCTGACCGCATCATCGCCTGGATCAGGGCGGTCCCGTTCCCGCCCCTGGCACCGCTATCGCCGTCATATCGTCTGGGACGCCACAGTGTGGGTGTTCTGCCTGGTCATTCCCCTCGTCCAGCTTCTCCTCGGCTCCTTCGCCCAGTGGCAGCGCCTGCTGGGAATCACCGGAGTCATGGGATTCATCGTCACCTACGTCTGGGCCTTCTCCACACAGGACCCCCACGCGGTACGGGCAGGGAAACCTCTGCCTGATCTCCCGATTCGCGTCCTTCTAGGAAAACTGGCGGCCCTGATTGTCTTCGCTGTGCTGGACTGCCGGCTCTGGGCTGGTGGACCGCTTACTTCTTCCCCTTCTTGTGCTCGATTGGTCCTGTTCTCCACAACGCTGCGTCGGGGAATCCCGACCGTCATCACCGCGGTCGTTGTCTTGACGGCTACCTCTTTGGCATGGAACACGCATTCGGAGTCACGCTGGCTGGGGCTGGGCGCGGCACTATCGGGACTGACCATCATCATCGCCCGCATCGCGTTGGAGCTTCAGGAGCGCAGAACAGCCGCCGAGCGCGAGCTCGCCCTCGTCTCCCAGCGAGAGGCGCTCGGGCACGACGTCCACGACATCCTGGGGCACTCCTTGACGGTGCTGACCCTCAAGGCGGAGGTCGCCCGTCGGCTCATCGAGCGTGACCCGGCCGCCGCCTCCCGAGAGCTCGACGAGGTCATCACCCTGTCCCGTGGAGCCCTTGCCGACGTGCGCTCCACGGTGACACGCCTGCGGTCCCCGGACCTGGCCAGCCAGGTGGAGGCCACGCGTACCGCCTTGAGCGCCGCCCGGATCCATGTGGATGTGACCGGCAGCGCCCAGGACATTCCTGAGCGTCAGCGTGCCCTCATGGCATGGGCCCCTGCGTGAAGCCACCACGAACGTCGTCCGGCACGCGCGCGGCCACTCAGCGTCACCGTGCACCTGGCAGCCAGGGATGCTGCGGGTGAGCGACGACGGCGTCGGCCTGGCCGGTGACAAACCCGGCAACGGGCTGGAGCCTGCGCGCCCCATTGAGCAGGAGGGCGGTTCCCTCACCATGACCAGTCGATCACCCGTCGCACTGACTCATCCAGCGCCGTCGAGAGACTCCGCTGACGTGACGTCCGACGGCACCATCGAGGCTGCCGTGAGCCCGATCCGCGTGCTCATCGCCGATGACCGTGCCCTCGTGCGTGGAGGCGCTGGCGACGCTTCTGGGACTGGAGAGCGATCTGGAGGTGGTGGCCCAGGTGGGGCGGGGCGACGAGGTCCTGGACGCGGTACGCCAGCACGCCGGATGTGGCCCTGATGGATATCGACATGCCGGGGCGCGACGGACTGGCGGCCACCGCGGAGGTCGTCGCCCGGAGCATCGTGCAGGTGCCTCATCGTGACGACCTTCGGTCGCCCGGCCACCTCTCACGGGGCATGGAGCGGGGGCGGCGGGCTTCATCGTCAGGACACCCCGCCCGAGGCGCTGGCTGAGGCGATCCGCAAGGTCCATGCCGGCCTGCGGGTCATCGACCCCTGTGTTCGCCCAGGAGTCGGTCCTGCTCGGCCGAACCCTCTGACCGAGCGGGAGGGGAGGTTCTGCAGGTTGCAGCCACGGGCGCGGACGCCCGAGATCGCGGACGCGACTGCGCCTGGGCGAGGGCACGGTGCGCAACTACCTGTCCTCGGCGATCGCCAAGACCCACGCCCGCAACCGCACCGAGGCGGCCCGCACCGCCGAGACCAACGGCTGGCTTTAGCCCGAGTCACGTCCAAGCCGTCGACGTCGCGACGAGAGGTAAGGGATGGAGGCTCATCACAGCGGCATGAATCTGATCCGACGAGAACCGATCTTCCACCACGGCCTGATCTGGGACGCCGGCTCCTTCGATGAGCAGATCGCGGAGACTTCGACGAGGTCGACGCTCGGGACGACGTTACAGCCGCAGCGAGGTCAAAGGGAGATCGTCCTGGGACGCTTGAGGGAACTCATGCGGACTCCCTCGCCGATGGATGCAGAATCGAGAAGGCTGAGTCCCGCATCCTGCCTGACGACGTCGTCCGTGTCCCCACACCTTACGTACGCCGAGTCGCGTCACCCGCAGATCGACGCTCTACCGTCGCCGGGCCTGATCTGGCAGGCGGTATTCCACCAGGGCACCGTCATCGAGGGTGCGACCGCCCTGTCTCCTGATGACTGACCGCCTCCGGCCGATCCGATGACGTCTGAGCCCGCGACCAGCCCGGGCGCCGCGGGCCGTTACGTCTACAGCCCGAGGTGGCGGCGCAGGTCCTCCGGGCAGGGCGCCCATCGCGTCGGCGACGTCGTCTCCCGAGGGCTGCTCGCCTGCTGGGCCGCGCTGGAGGCGCATGATCCTAGCCGGAGGCATCGCCCTGGCCACCTCCGAGCCCGAAGGAGGAGCCGGCTGCGGCGCAGCCCCCTGTCCGCCCTCGATCTTCGCCCTGCTTGGCGGCGCGCCTCCTTGGCCTGACGGGCGGCCTTGGCGCTGCTGCGCCCTTCGCCGCCCTTGCCGCGCTTTGGCCTGGGGGCCTGACGGGCCTTGAGTGCGCCCATGCCAGGCAGCGACCCCATGCCGGGCATGGAACCGCCCTCACCGAGTCCGCCCATGCCGCCGGAGGCGTGGCCTCCATCATCTCTGGCCTGCTCGAAAGCGGTCCACGAGCTCGTTGACGGCCTGGACCGTGGTCCCCGAGTCCCTTGGCGATACGGCTACGGCGAGAGCCGTTGAGGATGGACAGGTCCTTGCGCTCGGCGGGCGTCATGGAGCACACGATCGCCTTCGATGCGGTCGACCTCGCGCTCGTCGAAGTTGTCCAGGGCCTCACGCATCTGCCCCATGCCCGGGCATCATGCCCAGGGCTTCTTCATGGAGCCCATCTTGCGGATCTGGCGCAGCTGCCCCAGGAAGTCGTCCAGGGTGAAGGTTCCCTTGGCGAGCTTGGCGGCGGCGTCCTCAGCCTCCTGGCGGTCCAGGGTCCGCTCGGCCTGCTCGATGAGTGTGAGCAGGTCACCCATGTCCAGGATGCGCGAGGCCATGCGGTCGGCGTGGAAGCGCCTCGAAGTCGGTCAGGCCCTCACCGGTGGAGGAGAACAGGACCGGGGCGCCGGTGACGCCGCGCACGGACAGGGCCGCACCGCCGCGCGCGTCGCCGTCGAGCTTGGAGAGGACCACGCCGGTGAAGCCGACGCCGTCGCGGAAGGCGACCGAGGTGTTGACGGCGTCCTGACCGACCATGGCATCCAGGACGAAGGGATCTCGTGGGGAGACGGCGTCGCGGATGCGGATCGCCCTGGTCCATCATCTCGGCATCCACGCCCAGGCGGCCGGCGGTGTCCACGACGACGACGTCATAGCCGTTGGTGCGCGCGTGCTCGACGCCGGAGCGGGCCACCGCCACCGGGTCGCCCACGCCGTTGCCGGGTTCGGGCGCCCACACGTGCACCCCGGCGCGCTCGGCGACGACGCTCAGCTGGGTCACGGCGTTGGGGCGCTGGAGGTCGGAGGCCACCAGCAGGACGCGCTGCCCTGGTCACGCAGCCAGCGTCCGAGCTTTCCGGCCAGGAGTGGTCTTACCAGCGCCCTGGAGACCGGCGAGCATGATGATCGTGCCGCGGTCGGCCCAGTGGATCCCCGGGTCTGGCCACCAGGACCTCGATGAGCTCTTCGTTGACGATCTTGACGACCTGCTGGCCCGCTGAGGAGCCTGAGCACGGGCGGCGTCGACCGCCTTCTCGCGCACCGCTGCGGTGAAGGCGCGCACCACGGCAGGGCGACGTCGGCCTCCAGGAGAGCGCGGCGGATCTCGGTGACCGTGGCGTTGACGTCCGCCTCAGTGGGACGACCCTTGCCGCGCAGCTGGGTTGAAGGAGGCGGTGATGCGATCGGAGGCTGCCGACACGCGATGGTCTCCTGGCGCCTGTCGGGCGCGTTGGTCGGAGACTTCAGGGCGGGTGAGTGGAGCATCCAGGCCGTGGGCCATGGCGACTCACCTCGACTGCGACCCAGGATAGCGGCAAGACGGCCAGTCATCCCCCGCGCCCGGACCGGACTGAGCCCCACACTCGGTCGGCGAGCTCGGGATGCGTCTGCCCGCGTCATCGATTCGCGTGACGGCCCCTCCCCAGTCGAGCACAGGGCTTTTCTCCCGGTATTCCGCCGTGATTTCACGACCGGCGACCCCCTGAGATATGTCATGAGCAAGTAGTGACCGATGGGCCGCGGACCGCAGCCGACACGGGGCGAGTCTTGAGCCATGAGCACAGCAACGCCTCAGAGCGGCTGGGTCTCCGCCCTCGGAAGGCCCCTGCGACGAGACCGTTTGGACGCCGTCCGACTGACCGATCTGCACAAGTCCTTCGGTGACGTCACCGCCGTCGACGGTGTCGTCCTGACCATTCGTCCCGGCGAGGTCGTCGCCCTTCTGGGCCCCAACGGTGCGGGCAAGACGACGACGATCGACATGATCCTGGGGCTGAGCCGCCCTCACCAGCGGCGTGCGAGAGTCTTCGGGATGAGCCCGCGCCAGGCGGTCGACCGGGGCCTGGTCGCCGCAGTCATGCACGACCGCCGGGCCTCCTGCCCGACATCACCGTGCGTGAGACGGTGCGGCTGACGCGAGTCTCTTCCCATCAGAATCGATGCCGAGGACGCGCCATGCACCGCGCCGGCGTCACCGACTTCGCCTCACGCATCGTCAAGAAGTGCTCCGGGGGCCAGCAGCAGCGCCTGCGCTTCGCCATGGCGCTCGTGAGCGACCCGGCGCTGCTCATCCTCGACGAGCCGACCACCGGCATGGACGTCGGGGGGCGCCGCAGCCTCTGGGAGGCCATCCACGCCGACGCCGAGCGCGGGCGCACCATCGCTTCGCCACGCACTACCTCGAGGAGGCCGACGCCTTCGCCGACCGGATCGTCCTGATGCGTCGCTGGCGCGCATCATCGCCGACGGCACCGCCGCTGGGAGATCCGCGCCTCCGTGAGCGGCTGCTCCCTGCGGGGCCATCTGACTCTGCACGCCTCGAGCGGCTGCGCGGCGCCTGACCGATCTGCAGATCCGCGAGGCCGGATCCACGACGTCGAGATCCGGGCAGCTACGCTCACCCTGAGCTCGACTGATACCGACGACGCTGTTGCCGCGCTCTCCTCGGCGAGCACCTGCGCCAGGATCCTGAGATCACCAGCCGAGGCCTGGAGGACGCTCATGGCCCTGACCAGCGACAGCGCCTCCGCCCCCAGTGCCGAGCGTCAGCATGAGCCGTTCCGTCCGCCCCAGCAGCACCGTCACCCTTCCGCCCACTACCTCCACCGGAACCGCAATGTCCTCTTCTCAGTCCTTCTCGTCCTCCTCCGCCTCATCAGTTGTCAAGCGCCTCGATCTGTCCTCCCGGACCGCGCCCCCGCTGGGAGGGTTGAGCCTTCCCCTGCTGTCGCTCGAGGTACGCCGCCGCCTGCGCAACCGTCGCTCCGTCATCTTCTCGATCGTTCTTCCGGTGGCCTTCTTCCTGATGTTCACCACCACCGACTACTCGGCCACGCCCTACGGCAACGGCAATGTCGTGGCCAACATGATGATCGGCATGGCCCTGTACGGCGCCCTCATGACCACCACCGGGGCCGGCGCGGCCGTGAGCAACGAGCGGGCCTCAGGCTGGAGCCGCCAGCTGCGTCTGACCCCGCTCAAGCCCATCGCCTACATCACCGCCAAGGCGATCGTAGGGATGCTCATCAGCGCCCTGGCCATCGGCGCCGTCTACGCCTGCGGCCCCCTGCGACACGCGCAGATAGCGGCGAAGGTCTGGATCTCCTCAGCCCTCATCATCTGGCTCGGCTCCCTGGTCTTCGTCGCCTTCGGACTGTTCGTCGGCTACCTCCTGCCCTCGGACAACGCCATGCAGGTGGTCGGCCCGCTCATGGCCCTGCTCGCCTTTCTCGGCGGCATGTTCATCCCGTTGACGCCGGGCTCCACCATGGATCGCATCGGCAGCTTCACCCCCATGTACGGGCTGCACAACCTGGCGCTGTGGCCCATGGGCGCCGAGAGCTTCTCCTGGTGGTGGGTAGTCAACGTGCTGAGCTGGCTCGCCGTCTTCCTGGGCGGGGCCGCCTGGAAGATGGGCCGTGACACCGCCCGGGTGTGAGACCGTGAGTACCATCAGGGTCATGAAAGCCCGCGCCCTGTCCCCCGACGAGGCGCGGGCGCGCCGCACCCGCGTTGTAGCAGTCGGCTGGGGCATCGCGTGGGACGCCTCCATGGTTTCCGGTCGTCAGGGAGGTCTGGCCCAGGATCCAGCGGCGGCTGTGGGGCGCCGCCAGTGCCATCGTGTCCTGCGCGTGTCTGTATGCCGCCTGCTCGCTCGCCGTCAGGCGGGTGCGGCTGGGTCTGACGTGGCCCGGCCGCCTGGGCCTGTTGCTCATCGTGATCGGCGCGCTCACAGCGATCGGGGCCGCCCTCGGCGTGGGCCCTCAGAGCCTGCAGCTGGTGGTCTTCCTGGCCGTCGTCCTGGCCTTCTCCCTGCCCTGGCAGGCGTCCATCGGCCCCATCGCGATCCTCGCCGGCACACTGTTCCTCGTTCCCAGGATGAGTCCCTCCTGGTCCACAAGTGAAGGCGCCTGGATCGCTCTGCTCGGCGCGGGCGGCGCCTGCGTCTTCGGGCGCTACATCATGGAGCAGCGGCGGGTGGCCCGCATTCTGGAGCAGCGCACCCACGAACTGGAGATCAACGAGGAGCGCAACCGCATGGCCCGGGACATGCATGACATCCTGGGGCACTCGCTGACGGTCATCGCCTTGAAGACCGAGCTCGCCACCAGGCTCGTCGATGGCGCCCCCGATCAGGCCAAAGCGGAGCTGACCGAGGTTCAGTCCCTGGCGCGCTCCGCCCTGGCCGACGTGCGCGCCACCGTCAACAGCTACCGTGAGCTGAGCCTGGCCGGCGAGCTGGCTCGCGCCACGAACGTCCTGACCTCTGCCGGTGTCCGTGCAGACCTCCCGCTGACCGTCGAGATCGTCGATCCCGAGCTGCGCGAGCTCTTCGCCTGGGTGGTGCGCGAGGGCGTCACCAACATCGTGCGCCACGCCCACGCCTCGCACTGCAGGGTGGCGCTGAGCGCCGACTCCATTGAGGTGGCCGACGACGGTATCGGGCTGAACTCGGCCGCCGCCGGTGACGGTCACGGCTTGGAGGGACTGCGCCAGCGCTGTCAGGACAACGGCGCCGACCTCACCATCGAGACGCCCTCGCATGGCAGCGGCACCGTCCTGAGGGTGCGCGCCCGCCGTCTATCCTCACCTATGGCGCCCGACGCGAGCCGGTGAGCCGGTCGGGCACCCCGAACTCCGGCGAGCACTCGTGTCGTCGGCGCTGAGGAACCTTGAGTAGACGGAGCTGAGCGATGATCCGAGTGATGCTGGCCGATGACCAGGCCATGGTGCGCGGGGCGCTGGCCGCATTGCTCGCCCTGGAGACCGACATCGAGGTCGTCGCCCAGGTCGGGAACGGGAACGATGTTCTGCCCGTCGCGCTCGAGCACCGGCCCGACGTCGTCCTCATGGACGTTGACATGCCCGGCACCGACGGGCTGAGCGCGACCGCGAGTCTCCTGGAGCGGTTGCCGGCCACCAGGGTCCTCATCGTGACGACCTTCGGGCGTCCCGGATTCCTGCGGCGCGCCATTCAGTCCGGGGCCCACGGCTTCGTCGTCAGGACGCCCCGGCCACCGAGGCTGGCCGAGTCGGTGCGCCGGGTCCATGCCGGGCTGCGAGTCGTCGACCCGGCGCTGGCCGCCGACTCGCTCATCTTCGGGGACTCCCCCTTGACCGCCAGGGAGACCGAGGTTCTTCAGGCGGCGGCCGACGGCGCCACCGTCTCCGAGGTCGCCCGGCGGGTCCATCTCTCGGAGGGAACCACGGAACCACCTGTCCCAGGCCATGGCCAAGACCGGAGCCCCCACCGGGCCGCGGCGGTGCACATCGCCGCCCAGAAGGTGGATCATCGAGTAGTGCTGGGGCGTCGGTTCGCGGGCTCAGCCCAGCAGCGCGTCGACAAGCCCTCCGGGTCGAAGGGGCCAGGTCGTCGCGCCC
>BNJS01003648.1_pt1 | contig 11840 bp, 10 predicted proteins | sample 8540461 | NCBI WGS metagenome assembly BNJS01 (sample SAMD00202454, study PRJDB9452) | human saliva metagenome | isolation source: human saliva | place: Japan
TCTATTGAACCAATCCAAGAACAAGAGCGAAAAAGAGGATTTAAACGATAAATTTTAATTTGTACAAAATGAAAGATAATAAACAAAATATAATTATATTTTGGACTTTATAATATTAACAATCAAAATAAGATAATAAACTATGTCAAGCAGTACACAAAGAGCCGCATTGCAGACGCAGATTTCAAAATAGCTAACGAGGTAAGGGGGAGCTGTGAGTATGGCTGGATTTTAAACAATTCGTTTTGGGGGACGCTTTTTATCGCTTTCATCAGTGAGAATTTTTACGGATTATATAGAGAGAACGGTGATGATAGTGTGGAGTTGCCAGTCTTCCAGATGATGTCATCACGGACGAAATAAGGATGATGCCATCAAGACCAAAGGCTATTTTATCTATCCTAGCCAGCTTTTCCAAAAATATTGTTAAAAATGCCAATACCAATGAAAATCTAAACACAGATTTGAAGGAATTTTTGATGCTAATGAGGGTTCTGCTGGCGGCTACGCCTCGGAACATGATATCAAAGGGCTTTTTGCTGATGATACCACTTCTAACCGCCTTGGCAATACCGTGGCAGACAGAACAAGCGCTTGGCAGCGGTGATAAAAGGCGTGGAAGGACTAGATTTTGGCAGCTTTTGAGGAAAGCCATATAGACCTCTTTGGGGATGCGTATGAGTTTTTGATTTCTAACTACGCTGCCACAGGTAAGTCTGGAGGGAGTTTTTCACGCCTCAGCATGTTTAAACTCATCGCACAGCTGGCGATGCGGACAAACTTCCGTTAATAAAATCTATGACCCTCGCGTGTGGGTCGGGCTCTGTTGCTTTTGCAGGCAAAGCAGTTTTGATGAGCATCTGATGAAGAAGGCTGCTTCGGGCGGAGATTAACCATACCACCTACAATTTGGCTCGTATGAATATGTTCTTGCATAATATCAATTATGATAAATTTGACATCTCTCTGGGCGATACGCTCATAGCTCTAAATGCGGCGAGCTCAAGCCCTTTGATGCCATCGTTTCTAATCCGCCCTACTCCGTGAGCTGGATGAGGCGGTGATGACCCTACGCTGATCAATGACGACCGCTTCGCACCTGCGGGGTTCTTGCACCGAAATCAAAGGCTGATTTTTGCTTTTGTATCAGCGCTGCATTATCTCTCTGCGAGGAAAAGCGGCGATCGTCTCTTTCCCAGGGTTTTCTACCGCACGGGTGCCGAGCAGAAAATCCGAAAATATGGTGGAGAATAACTTCGCAGAAACGGTGATTTCTCTCCTGCCAATCTTTTCTATGGGACGAGCATCGCGGTGAATATCCTAGTACTTTCTAAAACAAAACCGAAAACAAAACTCCAGTTCATCAATGCCAGCGGTGAAGACTACCCCTAAAAAGAAACCAATAACAATGTCCTACCGATGAGCACATTGCTAAAATCATAGAACCTTTTTGCGAAAAAGAAAATGTGGAATATCTCTCCGCTTGGGTAGAATACTAGAAAAATAGCCGAGAATGATTACAGCCTATCCAGTGAGTGCCTATGTGGAAGACGAGGACACCCGCGAGGGCGATAGACATCACGGCGCTAAATGCCCAAGTGTCCCCAGACCGTGAAACGAACAGACAGCCTGCGTGCCGATATAGAGCAGATAATAGCCGAGATAGAGAAATAAATAGTGTAATCATTGTAATCCATTAATGAATAAGAGAAATATTAGAAACTTGGAAAAACAAAAATGGAAAATCTTTGTTTCAGTTATGACATGCGAAATTCTATGGAGAATTTTGGGATAATTATCATTGTGATATCCTTGATTTTCTATAGGAATTATATTATTTGAATACTTGTACTTTAATAGTTATCATTCTCTGATAATATTGCTTTTTCTAATCTTGTTCATTTTTCACATATTTGACTTTTTACCTATTGAAAGATAAAAATAATGAAAAGGTAATAGAATATATGATGGATAAGAATGTTAGTTTACGGTTGCATAATGAGATAAAAAGTTAGAGAAAATATTTATGAAAAAGAAGCGTAAATTTTATCGAGAAACAAAAGGAACTTATGGGATTGTGATAGGTACTTATATGTTAATATTATTATCAAATAACGATATTTTTAGAGTATGAGTTAAAATATCATTCTTTCAAAGATAATCAAAAAGGAGGCTTTTGTATGAATTCATAAAAGGTACCTCGAAAATGTTCTGACCCTAAACATAGAAAATTGATAGAAGTAATAAGTTTTACAAAAACTTTCAGCAATTAAATTAAATGAAGGAGTAAAACTTTCAATGATTATATTAGGGATTCTGAGGATTTCTTTGTTTTTCAATTCTTTTTATATGTATATAAAATTAGGGGTTGTAAAATTTGTGTGTGCTTTCTTAATATATTTTTACAATTTATTTATTATCGCAAATTATTATTCACTATAAAAATCATAAAATACTAATTTTTATTCATAATATTCTTTTTCTTACCAATTGAATTTAATGTTTTGATTTCTCCCATGCGATTACTATTTTTACTAGTTATATATAATTGTTTATTCTTTCTTTCCTCCAAGGATGTTAGTGTTCTTACTGAAATTTTTATTTTTCAATGAATCTTTCAATAGAATCAACCATTTTTATTATGCTTTCTCTTGGTTCTATTATTGCTACTTATGGAGAAAAATACATACAATGGATAATAAAAAGATTTAGTCCATTTATTGGGGTAACCATAGATATGAAGAGTTACAAGAAGAATTAGCTCTATATGTTATACGCAAAAATAATATAATCTTTCTCATTTATTTTATTTATCTATTATATTTGATCATTTCTAATTTTGTACAGATACAATATAATACACCATTGATGTCAATTGCTATTGATAAAGCAGTATTAAAAGTTTTTCTTTGTTTTTATTGCTTTCTCTAATATGATAAATAAATCAGGTGAGGTTGATATAGAGTCAAAATTTTTGTTAAATAAAAATATTAAAATTGATAGAGTCACATTATAATAGAAACTAACATAAAATTTATTAGTACAATTTTGTAGTAACTATATTTAATAACAAAACCAAAAACAATGAAACGAGAACAAGAAATATTTCCCTATATCGCTCAGCTCCTAAATGGCGCTGAAGTAGAATGGAAACCGCTGGGGAAAGTGACAGAGGTTAAAAAACAGGGCAATCAGTAAATAAAAAAATATTATCGCAGATAATGCAGGAGAATATCCCGTTATCAATAGTGGGCGTGAGCCTCTTGGCTTTATCAATGTTTGGAATACAGACAACGACCCTATCAGATTACTACTCGAGGTGCAGGGGTAGGCTCTGTTACTTGGCAGGAAGGCAAATATTTTTAGAGGAAATTTAAATTATTCAGTAAGTATTAAAGATGTTTCAACACTAAACACAAGGTTTTTATATCATTTACTGCTTCAAATGCAGCCTGAGATTCACGCACTGTGTACTTTTGAAGAATACCAGCTTTAAATGCAGTAAATTTAAAAACTACAAATCCCTCTTCCTTCGCTATTTGTACAGCAGGAGATTGTAAGGATTTTTGGACAAGTTCACCCAGCTGGAGGCGGAGCTGGAGGCGGAGCTGGAGGCGGAGCTGGACTGCCGCAAACGGCAGTATGAATACTATCGTGATAAGTTGCTGACCTCTGATGAAAAATCAGGTAGAGATGGAAAAACTGGGGAAGTTCTTTTATCAGTAAAAACAGGATTGAATCCTCGACGATTTTTCTCATTAAATACTAATGATGCTAAAAACTATTATATAACTATTAGGGAATTAAAAGATGGAAAAATTATTCCTTCAGATAAAACAGATAGGATAAATGATGAAGCTTTAAAACTCTGTCAGAAGCGTTCCAATTTAGAAATTGGAGATGTTCTTTTTCAGGAACGGGTACTATAGGGAGAAATGGCTATTATTAAAGAAGAACCATCTAATTGGAATATTAAGGAAGGAGTATATGCTTTAAAGCCCAATCATTCTATAATAACATCAGGTTATATTCGCTATATTTTGAGTAGTCAAAAATAAAAAGATAAAATTATTAGTAAATCAGCAGGAACAGTGAAAAAGCATATCGATGAAAGAGCTACAACTTATACAAATTCCCATTCCCCAATAGAAGAGCAGGAGCATTGCGGGTATATTGGACAAGTTTGATACTTTGGTCAATTCCATCAGCGAGGACTACCGAGAGAGATAGAACTAAGAAGAAAACAATATGAATACTACAGGGAAAAACTTTTTGAGCTTCCCTAAAAACTAAAACTAAAAGATGGGTAAATCATTAAAAGAAATTGTTGAGGAATTAAGAAACAGCGGAAAGAAAGTGCAACTTATTTATGCTTTTTAATGGTACAGGTAAGACTCTGTTTATCTCGTACTTTCAAAGAGTTAATTACTACTAAACAAGAAAAATGAGAATGAGCAAATAGGTGTGAAGGTTCTTTATTATAGTGCTTTTTACTGAAGACCTTTTTCTTGGGATAATGATTTGGATGAAGATATAAATAGAGTTAATTATTCACCCTAATAGTTTTATAAGTTGGGTTCTCAAAGATGAAGGACAAGAGAATAATATTATTAAAAACTTTCAGCATTATACTAATGATAAATTGACACCTCAATTTGATGAAAATTATGATGAGGTATTTTTCTCAATAAAAGGAGGAAATGATGAAAAATAGAAAAATATAAAAATATCAAAAGGAGAGGAAAGTTGTTTTGATTTGGTGTATATTTTATAGTCTGTTTAAGTTAGCAATAGATGAGTTGAATATCAATGAAAGGGGAAATCGTTCAACTGATAAATTTGACAACTTAGAATATATATTTATTGATGATCCGGTAAGTTCATTAGATGAAAATCATTTGATAGAGTTGGCTGTAAATATAGCGGAAACAATAAAAATCATGCAAATCTGATTTGAAATTTATTGTTACAACGCATAATCCGCTGTTTTACAATGTGTTGTGTAATGAATTTAATAGCGCAAGTAAAACAACAGGATATAAACCGAAACATATGGATAAAAGGAGACTTGAAAAATTAAATGATGGAACTTTTTTTCATTGATAGAACAAAAAGATGATTCTCCTTTTTCGTACCATCTTCATCTTTTATCAGAGCTTGAAAAAGTGATAGAATCAGGTGATATTTGTAAATATCATTTTAATTTTCTTCGTAATATATTGGAGAAAACTTCTACTTTTCTTGGTTATTCTAAATGGCAAGAATTATTGCCAGAAGATTCTCCGGGAGGCATATTTTAATCGTATAATAAATTTATCTAGTCATGCGAAGTTTTCAAGTGAAGAAAACAACACCTATTCAAGATAATGACAAAAGAGTTTTATCTGAACTTATCCGTAATATAAAGAATGAATATAAATTTAAAATAGAAAAATATAGAAATTAATATGAATACCATCGCAGAGACTAGTAATTTCATAATACTAGACAGATACGAAAAATATTCCTCAGTCAAACGGAGACTACCAATCCGAGGCGGATCTGGAGCGTGAGTTTATACAGACCTCATCAGCCAAGGCTATGAGAACCCTACACACCTGACCACTCCCAAGGCGCTTTTTGGAGAATGTCCGTGAGCAGCTGCAGGCGCTGAATAGAGTGGCGTTTTCTGATGCCGAGTGGAGCCGTTTCGTGGAAGAATATTTGGACAAGCCCAGTGATGGCCTCGTGGAAAAATCCCGAAAAATCCACGATGATTTTATTTATGATTTTACCTTTGATGATGGGAGGCTTGGGAACATTTATTTGATAGACAAAAAGAACTTCTCACGCAATAAGGTGCAGGTAATCAATCAGTTTGAGCAAAAAGGAAAACACTCAACCGCTGTGATGTCACTATCCTAGTCAATGGGCTTCCGCTGGTGCAGGTAGAGCTCAAAAACGAGGTGTGGCCATCCGCGAGGCGTTTCAACCAAGTGCACCGCTACAGCAGGAGAGTTTCAACAGCGAAAGCTCTTTGTTTAAATATTTGCAGATTTTTCGTAATTTCTAACGGCACCTACACGCGCTATTTTGCTAATACTGTGAAGCGTGACAAGAATAGTTTTGACTTTACTATGGGTGGGCAAAGTCCGATAATAAGCTCATCAGTGACTTTGAAGGACTTCATACGGCGACATTCTTTCAGAAAAATGTGCTTTTGCAGGTGTTGTTCAGGTACTCGGTCTTGGCGGCAGATGACAGCCTGATGATACTGAGACCCTACCAAATCGCAGCTACCGAACGCGTCTTGTGGAAAAATAAACACAGCGCCTACCAAGAGAAAAATGGGCAAATACAGAGGGCGGCGGCTTCATCTGGCATTTGTCTGCAGGTTCAGGAAAGACCCTCACAAGTTTCAAGACGGCAAGGCTGGCTACAGCTGGATTTTTATAGACAAAGTTTTCGTGGTGGATAGGAAAGACCTAGACTACCAGACGATGAAGGAATACCAGAGATTTTCTCCCGATAGTGTGAATGGGTCTAACAGCACAGCAGGACTGAAACGAAATATAGAGAAAGATGATAACAAAATCATAGTCACCACCATTCGAAGCTTAACAACCTGATGCGCTCCGAGAATGACCTGCCGATATACAAGAAACAGGTAGTTTTTATTTTCGATGAATGCCACAGGTCACAGTTTAGCGAGGCGCAGACCCTGAAAAGAAATTTGAGAAATATTACCAATTTGGTTTTACAGGAACGCCTATTTTCCCTGAAAATGCTTTGGGCTCAGAAACCACGGCGAGTGTATTCGGCAGGCAGCTGCATTCCTATATCATCACCGATGCTATCAATGATGAAAAGGTGCTGAAATTCAAAGGTGGATTATAACGATGTCCGCCCAAAATTCAAAAAGTATAGAAACAGAACAAGATGAAGAAAAACTATCCTCTGCCAGAGTATAACAGGCTCTTGCTCCACCCAGAGCGAGATCAAAGAAGTATCTGAATATATATTACAGAATTTCAATATAAAAACACATAGAAATTTCCGGAAACAAAGGCTTTAACGCCATGTTTGCTGTCAGCAGTGTGAGGCTGCCAAATGCTATTATGAAAAACTGAACGAGTTACAAAAACAACAGCAAAAACCACTGAAAATTGCGACTATCTATCTCCTTCGCTGCCAATGAGGAGAGCAAGGGAGATTCCTGATGAGAATTTCGAGACCTACGGCGATGGACAGCACAGCAAAAGATTTTCTGGGGAAGGTAGTCAGTGATTATAATGCGATGTTCCAGACAAGCTTTAGCATAGAGGATAGTCAACAGTATTATAAAAGATTTAGCAAAAACGCATAAAAATCAAGAAACAGACTTGGTGATAGTGGTGGGGATGTTCCTCACGGGCTTTGATGCACCTTCGCTCAATACGCTTTTTGTGGATAAAATTTGCGCTACCATGGGCTTATTCAGGCGTTTTTCGCGTACCAATCGTATCAAAGACGCTACCAAGACTTTTTGGGAATATAGTTTGTTTCCGTGATTTGGAAAAAGCCACAGTGGATGCCATTACACTTTTGGCGACAAAATACCAGAAATGTAGTGCTGGAAAAGAGCTACAAAAGAGTACTTGGAAGGTTTCCAAGATCTGACACAGGCAAAACGAGGAAGGGTTATATAGAAGTGGTGAAAGAACCAAGCGAAAAATTCCCTAAACCAGCCGAAATAGAAAAAGAAGCAGACAAAAAGGAATTCGTAAAACTCTTCGGTGAATACCTGCAGATAGAAAATGTCTTGCAGAACTATGATGAATTCACCCATCTGAAAGCGCTTCAGACCATAGATTTACAGAATGAAAAAGCAGTAAATGATTTTAAAAGAAAGATATTTCCTTACTGATGAGAATATAGAGGAGATGAAAGGCGTTCAGGTGCTTAGTGAGCGTGTGAATCAGGATTATCGTTCTACATATAACGACATTCGTGAGTGGATAAGAACCCAAAAGAAAGCGAAAAAGTAGAAGACTCAAAGGTGAGCTGGGAAGATGTGGTTTTTGAAGTAGAGTTATTAAAATCGCAGGAAATCAATTTTTGATTACATTCTGAACTCATCTACGAGAAAATAAAAACTCAAGAACAAAGAAGCCCTAATAGATGAGGTGAGCCAGTAATCCATGCAAGTATTGACAGCCGTGCCAAAAGAGGCTTGGTGATAGATTTTATCAACCTGACTGATTTGGACGCTATCGAAGGCAAAGAAAATATCATAGAAGCGTTCTTTACCTACGCCCAAGAAAAACAAAAAGAAGAAGCCAGCATACTGATAGAAGAGGAAAAACTCAATGCGGAGGCCGCAAAACGATATCTGAAAAATTCTTTTGAAACGAGGTTTGCAAGTGAAAAACGAGTACAGAACTGAATGATATTTTTACCGAAGATGAGTCTGCTTAACACTCAATATTTGACGAAAAAGCAAACGGTATTCCAGCGTATTGTCTCTTTTGTAGAAAAGTTTAAAGGAGTAGGAGGAGAACTTTAGAAGAATAAGTCGTATATAATATCATAGAAGAGATAAATTGATTTAAAACAGAAGAAAAAGGAGGAATAAATATTCCTTCTGTATCTTTGCAGAAGAAAAATCACACAAATATTATGGAATATCCGATTAGTTTAGACACTGCTTTACAGATTGTTGGCTCACTGAAAGTAAGAGCAATCAAAGAAAAATCAGCAACTAATGATATTGATAAAATAGAAAGTTTAGATGTTAAAATCAGAACTTATCTTGAGGAGGAAAGAATGCTTTATGGAGCAGATGAATACAAAAACTTTCAGTTATGGATAAAGTTGTAAATTATTATAGCCCTTTAATTAAACGACTCAATGGATTTACATAAAAGTCAATGAAATATATCAGCAAGAGATTTACTTGTGATTTAGTTTCTAAGAAAAACCTTTGGCTTTTTATTTTTAGGGGGACAGCCAGCATCTGGAAAAAGTAAATTAGCCAAAGAGTTTATAGATAAATTTTCTAATGATAATATTCTTTTTGTGAATGGCGATATTTACCGAGAATTCCACCCTAACCGCCAAGAACTTATCAATAATCCACTATCATATTCCAAAAAGAAACACAGGTTTTTCTAATGTTTTTACCGAAAATCTTATTCGTGAAGCCATAGAAAATAAATATAACATCATGGTGGAAGGCACGATGCGAAATCCACAAGTGCCGTATAATACAGCCAAAAATGTTCAAAGAAAAACGGTTATGAAGTGGAAATTTTAGCAATTTCTGCACCATCTGTTTTTACGGAATTAGGTTTTGTATAATCGTTATCAGGAAGAAATCAATTTTCAAGGCTGGGGAAGATTAGCAGAAATTGAATCTCATAATTTGGCAGTAAGTGGAATTTTTAGCATCTTTGGATTTACTTTACAAAGAAAAACAGCAGATAAAAATTCATTTATATTCCTATCAAGCAGAAAAGCATATTGTAAGTTTTTCATTACAAAACAATGAATGGGATATTGATGATTTGCCATCTAATTATATTATAGATGCAAAGGGAAATTCAGTTGCAGAGAAAAAGAGAATATTGCAAAACTCATTGAAAGAGGAGAAAAATACTCTGAACCAAATTTCTGATAACTTGAAACCAAAAGTTAATGAAATTTTAGAAAAATTAAAAATCTCAGTCAAGAAAATGACCAAAAAGAGGATTTAGAAGATAAAAAGTCCCTAACTTATGGTTAGGGATTTATTTTAGTGAAATAATTGATTTGGGGAATTAATTCACAAAACAATGGGATAAATTCCACCGAAAAGAATTGATATTCTCGTTTTTAATTGCTACCTTTGTTATGTCAAATTTTTGCTTACTTGTTATTTGCAGCACTAAGATAGGTGAAATTTCTGACATATCCAAGTGTTTTTGAGAACTTTGTTTCTCAGGCACTTGGAGTTCTCTCAGGGTATGCTCGGAATTAAAGGGATTTTATAACCCAAGACAGAGTCTAAAAATAAATAAACATGGACACAAAAATTTTACATTGATACAGAAGCCAATGATGATGATGCTTATAAATTGGCAATGCAGTTTGCCTGTGAACTTGCAAAAAGGATTCTTCGATATAGTTCTTTATATTGACACAAAGCAAAATACTGGTTGGTTTGAAAGATTGTTTGGCTCAGAAATAGTTAAGAAGTTATTTAATGGTTTAAAAGTTTACCGATTGTCCAGTCCCATTCAAATTTGAGACTAAGTTGACTTATAAAAATGCAATCCATGGTAATGCATCAGATATTGTAATATGTTGTGGAATTGACTCTGATGATTTATTAAAATTGATGATTATCATTCTGTGAAATATATTATTGCGATTCCTTGGTTAAGAAAATTAACAGATAAATGGATAAAAACTTGAGTGCTATTGAGATTTCAGGGCAAAGAGAAGAAGCATTTCCAGAACCGAGGTTGCATAGTAAAAAGCGTGCAATGCAACAATTGACAGCTTCAATAAATATGTCGACTGGAATATCACACCCAATGGATAATGATAGAGCTAAGACCTTTATTAAGGCTTTGCATAAGTACGAGACCAGAGTTAAATGCGGATATTATTGGTTCATATTTAGTTAGAGAATTAAATTGGGAAACAAGACACGCTAAGGATATAGAAAAATTAATTGAGACATTAAATAGTGGTAGTTTCTTTAAAGGTGGAGACTGGATTACAGAATTACTATAAAAGGTGGAAAAATGAATGTAAATAAGCACAGCGCATAACAGGCAAAAAGGAAAATGTCCTTGCCGTTTCCATTTCCTCCTCCAAGTCCTCGAAGCGGAGGATCTTCAACTTGTCCAATGCTTTCCTGTCAAGAGCCTTTTGGCAGTTTGTTGTCTCCCTTTGATATTTTCGCCTTGTCAAAAGGAGCGTGTCTGCCAACCCCTCACGGTATGCCAGCCTGCATACCGTTTTTCAAGAAAGGTGGCGGCATTATAGAACGTACATTCCTGAAAGCCACACTCACCCACAAAGTACTGTCTGAAATCGTAGATAAACTGCTCCGTGAGTTGTGAGAAAGCCAAGTCCGATACCTTGTACTTCCTTTGTATAAATCTCTGCAAATGGATTCGGGTGGAATGGTAGCCGTGTAGACTCCTTCCCTTGATGTCTATGCCAACATGACTTTCCTTCTCCTTGATGAGCATGTCCAGCCTTTCGGTGAGCATGCAGCGTGCCTGTACGCTGCCTTGAAACAACCCTTCACATCGGTTGCGTCAAATGGGCAACCTTTGGATAGCAGAGACTGATAGGCAACCTGAATGGAAACAAGCAAGTTCTCCAGCCTGCCGTTCACCTCCACCGCCTCACGGCTCTTGCCGTCCATTCTACTTTCACGGGGATTCCACAAATCAGGGGTTACAGGACAGCTTGCAGCTGAACTGCGCAATGGAACGACCCGATAGTAATGCGCCCCATAATCGGAGCCTTACCCGACTTGTCCAGACCGCTCTTTTTGAGGTAGAGCAGCACCTTCATTTTCTCTGTTTTCATACGCCTTAATTTTTATGGGCAAAGTTACGCGAATTAAAGCGTTCTTCACTTATGCAGAAAACTGCCGACCGAAGCAACAGCCACACGGGGCGAAAATAATTCAGTTACCTGACATTGCTCCGTCGTTACCTATGGCAAAATAGGGTAACGGTTTAGTAACTGAACTTTTGCCTGAATCTGCATATTGCTGCCCTTTGCGAACAGGGCAATTTTATGCAAATCGTTCCGTTTCGTGCTCATTGTCAGTCAGTTTGCACCAACTTCGATTTTTCTTCATTTTCAAGGATTAGTTG
>BNJS01003653.1_pt1 | contig 11746 bp, 23 predicted proteins | sample 8540461 | NCBI WGS metagenome assembly BNJS01 (sample SAMD00202454, study PRJDB9452) | human saliva metagenome | isolation source: human saliva | place: Japan
TAACCATGCGGTTTAGAGCTACTTTGACCCAAATCTGCCCCAAATTTGTTTTATTTTTTCGTCATTGCGTGTCTTTTGGTCTTGTAGTTGATGGGCGTAGACCTCAAGCGTGATGTTTAGGTTTTCGTGGCCTCAAAACTTGGGATACAGAGATTAAGTCAATATCATGGGCTATTAGATAGCTGGCGTAGGTGTGCTTTAACGAGTGGACACGCACCTCACGCCCGACAATCTTTTCTAAGCGTTTTTATTAGCAGCATTATTCGATAGGTTAGGCAGTAATCTGCCGTCTTCGTGTTTCGGTAGTTGCTTTTGATGAAATCCAAGAAATCTTCATCAAGCGGTATCTGTCTGATACTGCTTTTTGTTTTTGTGGGCATAAACCCAGTGTTATTCTTGTAGTCCCATGTCTTGTTGACGGACAACATGCCGTTTTCGTAGTCTATATCATCCACGGTCAAGCCCAGACATTCAGCAAACCGCATACCAGTTTTAGCGATGATGTAGAGAGTTGCATGAGAGGCATATTCTGGATGTTTGCTAGTCTCATGAGATCAACCGCTCATACTCCTCGACCTCGAGGGATTTAGTTTCAAAACGAACGCCCTTTATTTTTAGAATTTATTTTTGCGAATTTACAAAAATTACGCTAATATAGCCCTCATGCACTGCCATTTCAACGCATGCCTTAACATGCACGTTGAAACGTTCAACAGTATCTTGAGCATGAGTTTTAGCGTATCGATTCAGTACCCGCTGATATTCCGTAGCAGTCACTTTTTTCAGTTTTTTATCTCCAAAAAACGATTCTATCTTACGCTGAGTGTTAATATATGCCTTATAAGTTATTGTTGAAACGTTAGGGTGCTTGTATACCTCGCACCATTGCTTGAAATAATTGAGAAATGTTATATCTTCATCGACGTTAGTGGTATCTTGTAATTTCAGTTCCATCTCAGCGCGGCCTTAATAGCTTCAGATTTAGTACGGAAACCACCTTTTTCTTTTCCGTTTATGTTCCCAAGGCGGTCTTTAAAACTTATCCGATACTCCCAGCCGTTTTCTCGTTTCCTGTATGATGCCATTGCTTTAACCTCGCTTTTTTGATAAAATAGTGTATGCAAAAAGCAACGAACCTGGATTTTTCCATTTCCAATCTTAAGTAATTAATTAAGTTGTTTTTGTGTTTATTACTTATCCTTACACTCAAATTTTGGCGAAGGAGTAGTGAGGGATTTTTGTTTATTAAATTCCAAGAACTTGTTTTTTCTTAGCAGAAAATTCTTCTTCTGTTAAAATTCCAGCATCTAGCAATTCTTTTAATTTCAAAATTTCGTCAGCAGTGGAAGTTGAACTGCTATTTGAATTGCTATGCAATGATTTTTTATATTTATCTGAGCATACTTTTGATAGCATTCGACATAATTTCAACAGTATCTTTTGCAATATTTTTAATGCCGACGGCAGCTCCATTCATAACTGAAATTTCACCTAGCAAGATACCTTTTGAATAAGAAATGCCATTAACCATGTCTAATGGAATTTCGAGTTGTTCTAACGCCGTACAAAAACCTTTGTCTACAAATAGCAAACGTTTTTGAGTCAACACAACTAAAAACTGTATTGTTGTTCACAAAACCAGATGTTGCATATTGTACAATCTCATCATCAAACAAAATGTTAGGAAGATATTTAACTTCTTTTTAGTTCCAAAAGTATCGCTCACGCCAGCTTCTTTAAATTGTTTCAATACTGTTTCAATATCCATTTCTTCTCCAACAGCTTTTAACGTGATTCAGTTTTTGCACGTAGTTTTTAAACTCAGTGTTTCAATCCATTTACTTAACTTTTTCAATCTCCTTTAACTTAAATATTCATTTTTACAAAAGGTCTCATCACAAATCGTGGTGAGATTATATTTTTCCATAAAGCGGACGTAGTTAAAATCGTCCAGGGATTCATTTTCGGTAAATCCACGAATCATGTCTCTATTGAGCTGAGCTTCATATTTCTCTGCAGACACTCATAGTGTTTAGGATTGTGCTCTAAGTGCCCTAATTCGTGCAGAATGACCTTTAAACGAGTGTCCGGGGATAAATCCCTATTGATGTAAACCACACGGTTAACAGGGTCTAGGAATCCATCTCGTGGCCACTGGCTAGAATCGAACTCACAAAGAGACACGTTGAACTGCTCAAGTAATTCTTTTTCAGGCATAGAGCCTCCATGATATTATTTGCCGAACCAGACAGGAATAGCAATGCCAGCAAGAGCTACAAGGATACCAATAAACCAATAAGTGAATTCTTTTCTATTCTTGGCTTGTTCCTCAAGTTGCCTATTGGTTTGTGCTAAGAACATGTTTTCCATGCGTTGACCAAAGGTATCAAATTTAGCGTCAATCTTTTGATCCATCATCTGGAATTTTAAGTCCAGTTCGTTTTTGGCGTACATGTCGTCTAGTTTATTTTCGATCTTTTCAATACGACGTCCTAACTGGTCAGTGCGGAAAGATAGTTCAGTCTTGTCTTGATTTAAACTCTGGGCTGTTTGCTGGAGAAAGCGTTGGGTGTTTTCTTCGTTCTTTTCCAATCTTTGCTCCAACGCTTGGATATCCAGTTCACGATACAAGTCAATAGCCATTTTTCTTACCTCATCTATTTGATTTTGTAAGTCCATTATATCACTTGCGTGGGGTGTTTGGGTGTTGATTCTGTTGCCAGGTTTATAAAAAGCTACCTGTAGACGGTCTAGCGCTTGCGGTGGCTTTTGTTTCAGGAATTTCGATATCTTGAGTATTATTCATTCATACTCACCCCGAAATAGTAGTAACAGTAAAATGTATCAGTAGCCTCGCCACCTTTTATCAAAGTGAACAACAGGAACAAATCCCCTTTTTCCTTCAAAGTTAAATCAAAGGCAAAATCGCCAGCTGCTTTCCCGTAGCCCTCATTATCGAGAGCTGAAACGCTTGACTTTGGTATATAGACGTTTGTAGCATGAACAGGATAAGACTCTCCACTTGGGAAATTTGCAGTAACTACTAGCGTGTAGTTCGTTTCGGGTTGGATGTTGAAGAAATCTATAGAACAATTCAGCGCCACACCTATCGGATAACTCGATAACTTGTTTAATGTGCTAAGTTCTTCACCGCTGTCAACTTCAAAAAGTTTGACCCCAGCAATCTTTTCTTTAAATGGGTTTGACTTCATAGCGATACTTACCATACTATTCCTTACTGCTCATATAACCGGCAATAATGCCACGGATGGCCCGCTTATCATCATCGGTCAGCGGTTTACCGTCGAACATCATGGCATTAGCTATGATGTTATCGATGTCGTCTGGTGGTGTTTGACCGTCTGTGGCAATAGCAGGGTTGTCGGTTCTACCCAGGAGGTAGTCTGTGGATACATTGAAGTAGTCAGCGATTAGCTGTAAGCGTTCTGCTGATGGTTTTTATATTGTATAAATAGAATTTCTACTCAATCTAGTTTTTCTTCTAGGGCTCCTAATGTAATTCCTCTAGCTTTGGCTAGTTCTTTAATTCTTTCGAATGTTGCGAAAACATTGATTTAACAACCTTTCTAAGCATTACGATCTATAAAAGTTTGTAAACAACTTGACTAATTACAAACTTTAGTCTAGAATATAATTTGTAAAAGCGAATGAATAAGTGAAACAAAAACGAAGATAAAACTATAAGTTTGGCGACTTTGATTATCAGTATTTATCAAGTATTTTGTTAGTGATTTCTCTTATACTTTGATTTTAGACTATAGTCTGTAAAAGTCAATAATATAGTGTAAATTTTTCGCGAAAAATTCGCTTTTTGCCATTTTAAAAAGAAAGGAAAGATAAAAATGAGTCAGCAACATCAAAAAATGGACTGCTGGTCGAACAACGATTGAAGAGAAAAACTTGGTCGAAAGCAGATTTAACACAAGCGGTTGGTTTACGAAGTCAAGGTACCATTACCGATTTGCTCAAAACTGAAGTAAAGAGTAGTGTTGATTTAAAATTACGTGTTTCTAAAATTCTTGGTATTCGTGAGCCATGGGAAGAAATTTGAAGAAAAATAATATAAAGGAGCAAACATGACAGACCCATTCAAACCACTGCTAGAGCAGTTTGACAGAATGCTGACCACTGTCATCGCAGAAAATCAAAAGCATTTGACATAGATCAAACACTACAATGATTTTAACTGCTAAAAGTGCCAGTCAATGCTTGGAATCAGAAACTATACCGAGGGATTCCTACGGATAACCAATTTTAGACGGTTTTCCGAAAAATCGACAAAGGTCGTGGCTCACAAATCAGATACCCACGAGACGCAGTAAGAGAGTGGTTTAAAGACCACTGGCAAGATATAGCATAACTACACACACCTAACCGTAGCAAAGGGGCTAGTGAAAAATCAAGAACAATACCAAAAACTACTGTTGAAACAAGTAACAATGATTTGATATTCATAAGTCTCCTTAATATATAAACAAACTCACTTGTCCCTTGGTGCGGTTAGGGAGTAGGAAGGAAATAAAAAAATGAAAAAACTATTTAATTGGATTTGGTCAAAGAAAGAAACAGAAACAATCGTAAACCGCCCTTATCGCATGGTCGATGAAAAGGCGCGTGTTTACAATGAAGCTACGGACTGCCGTTAAATCAGCTGAGTGGGCTGATAGCTTAAAACATCAATCTCTCAGCGTGTAGCCATAGCCCTTCCGTGGGTGTAACTTATACGCATTATTCCCCAAAATATAAACTTTACTTTACCCACATATCTTTTAAAAAAACAAAAAAACATGAAGCGGTAGGGCTTTGGGTGCACGCTGAGAGCGCCAAAAAAGCACAGGTAAGGGCCTGTGCAGAGAAATAATTATAAATAATTATCAAGGAGAATATATCATGAAACAGACAAAAAAACAAGTCACTAAATCTGGACATGTTAAAACTAAAGGTTTCAGCACATTAGCTCTTAGCCTTGCGGTAATTGCTGCTGGTATCACTGGGCTTACTCTTGGATTTAAGAAACGTAATGAGGGAGGAGAGGGGTAATGGAAGTGAAAAAAGAACCTAAAACCTCTTATCACCACGTTGGGTGTAGCAAAAGAGGCTTATGACCAAATCGCTGAAAGTGCTAACGAGTGTGACTTGACTATTGCTAATGTGGCTACTTCATTACTACTCTATGCGTTGAATCACACCGAAATCGTCAGCGTTGAAAAAGTAGTGACTGAGAGCCGTTTAATCATCGGAGGTGGGAACTGATGAGCATCGCAATAAATAAGTTAGAAATTGAAAATATCAAACGGATCAAAGCGGTCAAGGTCGAACCATCACCTACGGGACTCACGGTAATTGGTGGAAATAACAACCAAGGTAAAACAAGTGTTCTAGATTCTATCGCTTGGGCCTTGGTGGAAATCGTTTTAAACCTAGCAAGGCAACCCGTGAGGGTCTGTTGTTCCTCCCTTCTCTTAAAAATTACCATGTCAAATGGATTGATTGTTGAGAGAGAGCAGTCTCTGAAAGTAATTGATCCTAATGGGAATAAAAGGCGGTCAACAACTTCTTGATAGTTTTGTTGAGGAATTGGCTATCAACCTCCCGAAATTTATGGATAGCACAGCTAAAGAGAAAGCTGACATTCTTTTGCAAATCATCGGAGTTGGTCCCCAATTAGCCGAGTTAGAAATCAAAGAGAAAGCAGTTATATGACCAGCGTCACGCTATCGGTGTGATTGCTGACCAGAAGGAGAAGTTCGCAAAAGAACAGACCTATTATCCAGACGCGCCAAAAGAGTTAGTTTCCATTGCAGACCTGATTGCTGAGCAGCAAGAAGTCTTAGCTAGGAATGGGGAGAATGCTCGCAAACGTCAAAACGCTCAGCAAATTAAGATTGCCTATGAAGGCAAGCTTGCTGAAGTCAACCGCTTGTCAGAGGCAATTGAAGGCGGCTCGAGCAGAATTGGAAACTCTTGAAAACGACCTTCAAATCGCTACCAACTTAACGATTGACCTTATTGATGAATCCACTGAGGAAATCGAAAGCAATATTGCTAACATCGAACAGATTAACCTTAAAGTCCGTGCTAACTTGGACAAGGATAAAGCGGAAGAGGATGCCAAGGTTCAACGTGATCAGTATAACAAGTTGTCTGTTCAAATCGAAGATGTTCGTAAAAGTAAACGTGACCTGTTAACTAATGCCGACCTACCACTCGAAGGTCTATCTGTCAACGATGGAAAACTTCTTTATCTCGGTCAAGAGTGGGATAACATGTCAGGTTCTCAGCAACTTATGGTAGCGACCGCAATTGTCCGAAAACTAAAACCAGATTGTGGCTTTGTTTTAATCGACAAGCTCGAACAAATGGACCAAGTCACATTGGACCAATTTGGAAAATGGCTTGAGGATGAAGGTCTCCAAGCTATTGCAACGAGAGTATCGACTGGCGATGAATGCTCAATTATCATCGAAGACGGCTATAGTCTCGATAATAAGACACATCAGCCAACAGTTGATACTCAATCTGAACCATCGATAACGCCAACATGGCAAGGAGGATTTTAATGCAAATCACAAGAGGAATTAAGGCTAGAGCTCAAAAGGTTGTTATCTACGGCCCTGAAGGTATCGGGAAGTCTAGCTTTGCAGCGCAATTTCCCGACCCTGTGTTTATCGACACTGAAGGATCTACAGACAACATGGATGTAGCTAGATTAGATAAGCCATCGAGCTGGACTATGTTGATGAATGAGATTGCTTTCATCAAAGCAAATCCACACTCGTGTAAGACTCTGGTAATCGATACAATCGATTGGGCTGAGTCGTTAGCGGTTGAATCCGTTTGTGCTCAGCATGGTAAAAAAGGTATCGAAGATTTTGGATGGGGTAACGGATATACCTACGTCCGTGAAGAAATCGGTCGTTTCCTAAACAATCTAAGCGAATTGATTGATTTAGGAATTAATGTTGTCCTTACTGCACACGCTCAGATTAAGAACTTCACTCAACCGGATGAAATGGGTAGCTATGACCGTTACGAGCTCAAGCTTGGAAAGAAAACAAGCTCACAGACAGCACCGTTGGTTAAAGAGTGGGCTGACATGGTCCTATTCTGTAACTACGAAACAATCGTCATGACTGATGAGAAGTCTAAGAAATCGAAAGCACAAGGTGGACAGCGTGTCATGTATGCACAGCACCATCCAGCTTGGGATGCAAAGAACCGTCACAACTTACCAAACAAGTTGCCACTAGATTATGCGGGCATTGCTCACATCTTTAATGTTCAACAGGTACAAGCTGAACCAGTACCACCTACCGCACATCCAGAAATAGAACCGCCAGCACCGGAACAAGTACCACAACAAGAAGTGGTGCCAGCTGAAACACCAGTGGCAGAAAATCCTGCACCGGTCGAGCGTGGCGAGTACCAAGAACCAGCACCATTCATTGACCCAGCACTACGTGATTTGATGATTGCTAACCAAGTGACTGAACAGGAACTTCAACAGGCAGTGGCCTCTAAAGGTTATTATCCTGTAGAAACACCAATCTCTATGTACGATAAATCATTTATCGATGGAGCCTTGGTTGCAACATGGGACCGTGTCTTTGAAATGGTCAAAGAAATCCGTGGATCAGAATTTTAGGAGGAAATCATGTCAGATAAAACTATCAAATTAGACCTATCACAAATCGGTGATGGTGGTCTTCAAGAGAAAGTCGATAAAGAACTTGAAAGAGTCATCGCTAACATCTTAGATCCAAACACTGAGACTAAGACAGCTCGTAAACTTGCTATCACTTTGACAATGAAGCCAGACGATACACGTCAAACAGTAGCTACTGCAATGGAAGTCAAGTCAACTCTTGCACCTCAAAAAGCTGTTGCTACTACCGTCCTCATTGGGCAAGAAGGTAGTCAAGTCTATGCAAACGAACTTAAGAGCAACATGCCTGGTCAGACATACTTTGATGACAAAGCGATCCTTCGTACAGACGTTGGTGAGCCAATTGAAGACATTGAAAAGGTATCAGCAACGATGTCATTGACTTCAACAAACAAAAGAAAGCGGGTAATTAAACATGGCAGAAAACATCAAAGAAGCTCTTGAGTACAGTGTAGAGCTAGCTGAACGTTCTGGAAAAGTCATCCAAGTTGGTGACAAGCACTACTATAATGCAAATCAATTTGACCTCCTGGAAGTTAATCCTCGGAAAATTGCACCAACGCTTCAATTGTGTACTCTTGACAGTCTTATTAATTATCTCAAGTCAGACAATGACGCTATCAATTGTCTCTAAAAATCATTGGTGAGAGTCCCTAAAGATGTCATAGTTTATGATCAGGTCGATTGGGAATACGGCAGACGTCCTCAACTCGTCTCTGTAGTAGCATACACCCCAAATATTCGATTGAACCAGTGGAATAGCCAAGAGCAGTTCAATATTATGCTGCAGTCTGCCTTTGTTGACGAGGACGATCGTCAAGTTGTACTTGAATTTGCAAGTGCTCTAAAAGTCGAAAACGGCGCTGACATCGTGGATAACGGTATCAACAGACCACTACTGGGCGAAATCAGGGTAGCCAGTCTTGCATAAAAGCAACTGCACCAAACCCAGTGACATTACGTCCATATCGTACTTTTACAGAAGTCGCACAGCCATCTAGTCAATTTGTACTCCGCATCAACAAAGATGCTGAACTTGCACTTTTTGAAGCAGACGGTGGCAAATGGAAACTGGAAGCCATTAAAAACATCGCTGACTACCTCAAAGCAGGGCTCGAAGATCAAGACAATATCACTATTTTGGCTTAATAAGGAAGGATTTTATACATGACTTATAACAATAACTTTGAACGTGAATTCGGATGGGATGATACTATCCAAGAGGACAGCAAGGAGTTTATCACACTAACTCCCGGCGATTACGTCTTTACCGTTACAAACTTTGAGCGTGGACGCCACACTCCGAATCCACAAAATCCAGGGAAACTGCCAGCATGTAACAAAGCTATCATCACTCTACAAGTAGAGACTGATGAAGGCCTTGCCACAATGACTCATAACTTATTCCTACACTCTTCGACAGAAGGCATGCTATCAGCATTCTTTGGTGCCATTGGCCAAAAGAAACATGGCGAACCTCTTCAAATGAACTGGAATACAGTTGTAGGATCAACCGGTGTTTGCCGTGTAGGGAATCGGACCTATAATGATAATGTTTACAATGACGTTAAACAAATGATTTATGCTGATAGTGTGGATTGGACTAAGGTATTGAACGCTAATGTCGCTCAAGGAGGTGGGCAACAAGCTCCTCAACAGCAAGCGTCTAACTACCAAACGGCACCTCAACAAAACCAAGGATATCAACAACCTCAACAACCTCAACAAGCACCTAACGGTGGTGGATTCGGAGGATTCTAATGCAACTTAGACCTTACCAAGAAGAGGCAAGGGCTAAAGTACAGCAAGAGTGGAAGGAGGGCAGGAAGCGCACGCTACTTGTCCTACCCACTGGCTGTGGCAAGACCATCGTCTTTTCAAAAATTATAGAAGACCGTGTCAAGATGGGAGAACGTGTTCTTGTTCTCGCTCATCGTTCAGAACTTTTGGAGCAAGCCAGTGATAAATTAATGACGGCTACAGGGCTAGGAACGGCACTGGGAGAAAGCTGAAAAATACTTCAATTGGCTCATGGTTTCGTGTTGTCGTTGGTTCAGTCACAGACCATGCAGCGTGAGAAACGACTCAGTCAGTTCCCACCTAATCACTTCGATACTATTGTCATCGACGAGGCTCACCACGCTATATCAGACGGCTATCAACGTGTGCTAGAACATTTCGGAGAAGCTAACGTCTTGGGTGTCACGGCCACGCCAGACCCGTGGTGATATGCGAGTGAGGAAGCTATTTCGATGGTTTAGCTTATGAGTACTTGGTTGACGCTATTAAATCAGGGTATCTATCGAAAATCACAGCTATTACAATCCCTCTTGAACTTGACTTGTCAACAGTCAGTCAACAAGGTGGTGATTTCAAAGCCAGTGAAATCGGAACGGCCCTAGACCCTTATCTCGAACAGATTGCAGACGAGATGGTTAAGCAGTGTAAAGACAGGAAAACAGTTGTCTTCTTACCGCTAGTTAAAACATCGCAGAAATTCCGAGATATCCTAAACGAGAAGGGTTTTCGAGCTGCTGAGGTAAACGGAGAATCCAAGAATCGCGCTGAAATCCTAGAAGATTTCGATAAGGATAAATACAATGTTTTGTGCAATTCGATGCTATTAACTGAGGGGTGGGATTGCCCAACAGTTGACTGCGTGGTTGTGTTAAGGCCGACAAAAGTCCGTGCTCTGTATAGTCAAATGGTGGGTCGTGGAACACGTCTCGCTCCAGGGAAAGAGAATCTAACTACTCGATTTCTCTATGGCACACTGAGCGTCACGAACTTTGTAGACCAGCGCACTTAATCGCTAGCAGTCCAGAAGTTGCCAAAAAGATGACCGAAAACGTGGCTGAAGATACCGAAAGTTGAATTCAGTCTGTTTGGAAGCTGCAGAACAAGCTGGAAAGATGTTGTCGCCGAGAGAGAAGCTCTCTGCAAAGCAACTCGCAGAGACAGCGAAAGAAAAACGCAAACTTGTGGATCCATTGCAGTTCGAAATGTCAATCAAGCCGAAGATTTAGCGGACTACGTCCCATCATTCGGTTGGGAGATGGCTCCTCCTTCAGAAAAACAGCTTCAAAAGCACTCGAAAAATTCGGTATTTATACTGAAGAAATCGGGAATGCTGGAAAAGCTGGCAAAACTACTGGACCGATTAAACAAACGCAAAAGACAGCGGGTTAACCACACCTAAGCAGATACGATTGCTCGAAGGTCAGTGGCTTCCGCAATGTCGGAATGTGGAAATTTGAAGATGCTAGCAATCTGATTAACCGAATTGCTGCGAGCGGCTGGAGAATGCCAAAGGAATCATTCCAGCTACATACCAGCCGGAATAAAGGAGATTAAATGTCAGAAGGTACTTTGTCGAGTTTAATCCCCACTGAATTATATTGACCCTTCTACATTATCATATCAAGAGTGGGTAAACGTAGGAATGGCCTTAAAACAAGAAGGCTACACGGCAATGGATTGGGATACTTGGTCTCAATCCGACAATCGCTATAAAAAAGGTGAGTGTTTCAGTAAATGGGATACCTTCAATACGACAGAGGGGGTGCTGTTACTGGTGCAACCATCACACAAATGGCCAAAGATAACGGCTGGGAACCAATGAACAAGTCGGGTAAAAGCTATGAGCTCGACTGGGATTCTACAATCGACCGTGATTATCAAATCGTAGATAAGAACTGGGTCGAATCAAAGGAAATACGAGAACCAATCAATTGGCATCCAGTCCAGGATCTTGTCATATACATCGAAACGCTGTTTGAAATGACCGACCTTGTTGGTTATGTCACATCTACTTATCCGATTGAAACAGAAAACGGCCCCATCTATAAAGCCAACCCAAAAGGCAATTAGCGACAGGACTGCCGGAATCTTATCAAAAGAACTTCAGAGCAATGGCGATGATATTGGTGCAGTATTCGGAGAGTTATAAGGAAGAAGCGGTGCTTGGATTCGCTTCCAACCCATTAACGGACGGAGAAGGGCGTCAAGAACGATAATGTCAACTGATTTCAGATACCGCTTTAAGCAGCCGTAGCCATT
>BNJS01003430.1_pt1 | contig 11732 bp, 16 predicted proteins | sample 8540461 | NCBI WGS metagenome assembly BNJS01 (sample SAMD00202454, study PRJDB9452) | human saliva metagenome | isolation source: human saliva | place: Japan
GGTAATCTTCATAAAATTTATTAGCTTCTTCTTTATTCAAAGTTTTTAATTTATTGATAACTTCTCCTTATTTTTATTAAATTCTTTTAATAAAGTATTAGTTTGTTCAGAGAATAAATTTCCCTTTTTCTATTTTCTAAACTTCCTAAATAAAAATATTTTTCATATATTCATCTATCATTTTTAGATAAAAGCTTCACTGTCATTATCCTCAGGTTTATTAAGATTAACCTCTTCTAAATAGTATCCTAAAAAGTTCTGTTGTTGGGCTGTCAGGATATTTTTTTAATAAATCTATTATATTCCTCAGCACTTTTCTTTATAATCATAAATTCCACCAGGAACACCCAAAATATAATCTCTTCTATAAGAATTACAAATATTATTTACTTTATCATTTAATTTGCTGTTAGGATATTTTTTTCTAAAAAATTCTCCCAAGTTACAATTCTATCTCCTAATTCTTCAAGAGTTATACATAAACCTGAATCTGCTACATAATGTTCTTCATTCTCCTTAGAAGTGATTTTTAAATATTCCTTTATAATCATCAGTAACATAATCTTTAAAAAGTTTTTATAATAAAAAAATCTGGGACTTCTTTTTATTATGCAAGTACCTCTTGCAAGATACCAAAAGTTCTAAATCATATTTATTTAAAAATTTATTGGCTATTTTCCATTCCTCATCAGTGAAATTTTCAGCAATATCTTTATTATAGATACCATTGATACCACCTGACAAAAGTTTATCATGTTCTATATTTAGATTTTCTAATATTGTATTATTACTTTCTAAATATTGTTCATAAAAGTTCATCTGCCTCTTCCTTATTCAATGTCTTTAATTTTTTTCTAACATTTCATTTTTATTTTTTTAGAAAAAAATTCTCTAAAGAGTCTTTATTAAATAATTGAATAATTTTATTTTTCTTTTCTCAATAGAAAAGAATTTTTTTATAAACAAATATACCTCCTATAATAAAAATTGCTACTGTAAATAGAATAAGCAAAAATCTTTTTCATTATTCCCCCTTAGATTCTTTATCTTCCTCTGTGATAACTTCTAAAGTATCTTTTTATAACTGGTTCATTAGAATTTTCTGATTCATAGTCTTTTCACAATTTCTTTCTCAAACTTATCATATAATATTTCTTCAATATTTGGATTTTTATAATTTTTCTAAGTAAAAGTTTATATATTCAACAGTCGGACTATCTGGATTTGCTTCTATAAATCTATTAAATTCTTTTTAGAATATTATCAGGTATATAGTAAAGTTCAGGATTTTTCTGATCCTCCTTCTCTTGTGTGTAAATTATATGCTCCTAAAATATATGCTCTTCTGTAAACATTAGCTTCAATATCTGCTTCTGCTAAGAAATCACTGTTAGGATACTTCTTTTTGAAAAATCTTCCCAAGCTAATAATCTATCGGCTATTTTTTTCATGAGATACCAATATTTCTTCAATACCAAAAATAAGGTTCAGCATATTCTTTTTGTAACAAGTGCTAAGTAGTCTCTATAATCATCAGTTACATAATCTTTAAAGATATCATAATAAAAATTAGGAACTTGAACTATCATAGCATTTCCTTCACCCCATGTCTATAAGTTCTAAATCATAATCTTTTAAGTAGTTATTTAACTGTTTTCCATTCTTCAGGTGTAAAAATTATATTTTGAATCAGCCATAAAAAAACATTTTTCAAGTAGTCAGAATGTGCTTCATTTATTTTTCTATCATAAGTTTGTTAGTAGCTACATACTCATTATAGATTTTATTCCTTCTTCTTTATCCTTAGCAGTTTTTAACCCTCTCCATAACAGATTTCTTACTTTCTACAAAAGTCATTTAAAAGATCCTTTATAAAACATCTGAATAATTTCATTTTTTCCTTTCATCTATGGAAAGTTTCTTATATCCATATAAACCACCTATAGCAAAGATTGCTATTACAAACAAAAAAATAATAAAAATTTTTTTCATATTTTTTTCTTTTTCCTTTCTTTTTCTGTAATTACTAATTAACTGATATATATTATACAATAAAAATCCTAAATTAATAGGATTTTTTTAATATTATAAACCCTTTTCTTTAAAGAAAGTTTTTAAATTCTGCAACTTCTGCACTAGATTGTGTAATAGCTACTGAATAATCTTTTTTCCAGCTAATGCTGGTTCATAAAGTAATAGGTATAAATTGAAATTTAATTTCTGGATTAGCCACTATACAATATCCTAATGAAGTTTTAGTTTCACTTTCATTTTTTTCTTATTAAATACATATGGTTTATCATAGTCTAATAAATCTGGATTAACAGGGAATTACTACTAACTTCACCTTCTTTTATATCCCACAATATAGTTAGCATGTTTTGTAACCTTAACAACAACAGCATTAGTAAAATTTTTCCATATGACAATAAATTAACTTATAATCATCACCATTCGGAACACTCTCATTGAAGATTTCTCTCATTCTTGCTTTATTTTTGATTTTCCTCATCAGTTGCTCCTAAAAATGCTTTTTACTAAGTCCATAAGTCCCATAATATAACCCTCCCTCTTAAATTTTTCTCTTTATATTCTAACATAATTTTTCCTAAAAAAGGGAGTGTTAAAGGCAAAACTACACTCCCTAAGTTTTTGATATTTTCATATCCATCATAATCCAACTAGTCTTTTTGTAGGAGGTTATCCAGCTCCCGTTGGACTTCGATAGTCGTGATAAAATATAAATCGCATTCAATTCCGTTCGATATCCCTTTATGCTTTTTTTAGATTTTTATTAGTTAGATTATTACCAAAAAGCAAATTAATCTATCGAAGAGAATAATTTTTACTTCAATTTCTGTTTTAGCATTTACACTATCAATTTTTTTCAGATAAAGAATTAACTTCATTTTCTAGTTTATTAAACTTTTCTGCTAATTCTTTTTTTGTTTAAAACTCCATATTGAACAACTCCAACACCATTTTTCAACTGTTGTACTGTCTCTTTTTTAAAAAGATATTCTAAGTCAAAAAGAATATTTCTTTTTAAACGAACTTCCTCTAAAAAGTGCAAATAAAGATTTATTTTTCAATAAAATTTTCAGTGTTAGCAACATTTATTCCATCTTTTAGTGTAACAATATCTTGATTTATTAAGTCTAATTCAGATAAGTTTTTTTAACATTTCATCTGCTTGAGCTTGCTCAAAAACTTCTTTTCCATTAACTTTTTAAAGGCACTACATAACTGTCACGAATTAAGTCAAGTAGTCTTCTTTGCTTTTTTTAGATAAATTCGAAATTGTAAATATAGCTTGCTGTAATGTTAACTTCATACCAATCCCTCCTTAAGAATAAAAAAATTTCCTAGACATTTTAGTACAAAAATTAAAAAAATTACAAGCTTTTTTTAATTTACTATAGCTTTATCTTTTTAATTTACCATCTTTATCATAATATTCCCATAGACCTACAGGTCTTCCCATTATATAAGCACCTTTTTGTACGATAAGTTCCATTAGTATTATAAAAAAAGTAATCACCATTTTTCCTTACCATCTTTATAAACAGTTTCTGTAGACTTCATTCCATTGTTTTTCATAGATGATATATTTTCCGTTTAACTTTACCATCTTTCCAATTTATAATAGATTTAATATTTCCATTTTTTTATAGAAAGCTTATCCATTTACCATCTTGCTTTCCCATTTAAATAATAAAGTCTATCTCTCCCTTCACTTACTTTTACCAGTGAAAAGGAACATCAGAATCTTTAAGATAATAAAGTTTTTTTCAACTATTCTTAAATCTTTTTCTAATTTCTTGAGAATTTGAAATTGCAGAAACAGAAAAAAAAGTAAAAGCAAAGGCAACTAACAATAACTTTCTTTTCAATTTGATACCTCCCTAATTTTTATATTAAGTTAATCTTTTTAATTCTTCTTCTAAAAACATCTAATAATCTATCAAATTCTTTTGCAACAGAATCAAAAGATTCTTTCTTAGTTAAATCAACCCCAGCTAATTTTTAATTGTTCCATTGGGTGATTATTTCCACCTGATTTAAGAAGAGTTAAGTATTTTTTTCTCTACTTTCAGGATTAGTTTTTAAATTTTCATATAACTTTGCTGAACTTGCAAAAGAAGTTGCATATTGATAAACATAGAAAGGTGATCTAAAGAAATGAGGTATTCTTGACCAAATTATCTTTTGTAGTTCATCTATTGTTATGCTTTCTCCAAAATATTTTTTTAAATAAATTATACATGATATCACTTAAAAATATCAGGAGTGACTGCCTTATATTCTTCTATCATCTTATGTGCTTCATATTCATAGCTAGCAAAAAGAGTTTGTATATAGTAAGTTCCAACTATATTTCCTAATGCTTGTTCCAATAAAGCAATTTTTTTCTAAGCTGTCATCTGAGTTTTCTAGCATATAGTCTAAAAGTAATCTTTCATTAAAAAGTAGAAGCTACTTCAGCAACAAATATAGTGTAATCTGCTGTTGAGTAAGGTTGAGCCTCACTTGAGTGCATACTATGAAGAGTATGTCCTAATTCATGTGCTAGAGTAAATACAGCATCCATAGTTTCTTGATAGTTCAAAAGCATATATGGGTGAACATCATATATATTTATAGAGTAAGCTCCACTTCTTTTTATTTTTTTAGTTTCAAATACATCAAGCCAACCTTCACTTATAGCTCTTTTTCATTTTTTTGCTTGATAATCTTCTCCTAAAGGTTTAACTGAATTTAAAACTATTTCCTTAGCATCATCATATTTAAATACTTTGTTATAGTCAACTATGTTAATACTGTTGTCATAATAATGATATTCTTTTAATTTTTAAAGCTTTTCTTTCTAAGTTCTATATATCTTCTTAAAGGAGCTGTATTTTTCTTGAGCTGAATTAACTAAAGAAAAAAATAAACTTCTTTTGGAATATTCTTATTTTCTAAAAGCTCTATCAAGACAAGATTCATAACTTCTTGCATTACAAGAAGCAACATTTTGTTGAATAATAGCTCTGTATATTGCTGCAAAAGTATTTTTTTACTGTTTTCATAACTCTTTATATAGTGCTTCAAAAGCTAATTTTCTATCTTCTTGATTTCTATTAGTTGCTAAAAATTTTTTTGAATAAACTCCATTTGAGACAGCTATTTCTTCACCTGTAGATAATTTTACAGTATTCCATTTCATATCTGATATAGAAAGTTCTCCATATATATCAGATGATGATCCCATAAATTGAGAAAAATGTGAAAGTAATTGTTCTTTATCTTCAGATAGGACATGCTTTCTTAATCTATACATTTCACTAAGTCCAAATCTTCTTTCTTCTAATTCTGGATGCTTTTTAATCCATTCATTCATAGTTTCTTCAGGTATTTCTAACATCTCAGGAGCTATCCAAGCAGTTTCAGTTCCAAACTTTGTATAAATCATTTCTATTTCTTGCATCTTTATTGATGTTATTTCATCAGTAGAATCTAAATCTTTTAACATATATGGATAAAGATAAAGTCTATCTAATAATCTCGCTATTTTTTTCCATCAATAATTCTAACTCAACAAATTTTTTTCAGAGTTATTTTTTTATTTGTCCTTTATATTTAGGAACTTCTTTAGTAAGTTTTTTTCAAATTTTTTTCTAAATCACTTTCCCACATATCATAATTTTTCATAAATATCATTTCAAATTCCATTTATATTTTTTTGTTCTATTGTTTTTTTCTATCTTTCATTATTAGCCTCCATTTTTAAATCTAATTGTATATTAAAAATAGTATATAATGATTTTGCTTTTATTAATAATATATATAATTTATGTTATAATAAACTATATTAATTTTTTTAATTTTAAATTAGTTTTTTTAAATAAATATGAAAAAAACTTGAAATATAGATAGTTTTTCAGTTATTATTTAAACATGTGATTTTTGAAAAATTTTTAGAAATGTGCTATTATAATGATAGTTGCTATTAAATACAAAAAGAGATTACAGGAGGAGAAATGGCTAAACAAAAATATTATGCTTATTTTTTTGATGATAAGCGTAATGGAATTGTGGAAAGTTGGACTGAATGTGAAAAAGATAGTAAAGGGTACAAAGGCTAGATATAAGTCTTTTATAGATAAAAGCTGTTGCACAGAAATTGGCTAGATAGTGGTGCAAATTATGAAAGAAAAAAATAAGCTCGACTACTCCCAATAAATACTAAATTAGAAAAAGGGAATATACTTTGATTCAGGAACTGGAAGAGGAATTGGAGTTGAAGTAAGAATTACTGATGAAAATAAAGTGAGCTTTTTTTAGAAACTTTACCAAAAAGAAACTGTCAAAAAAATTATTAAAAAGGTACGAATTGGACAGTGAATGAGTATGGAAATATTTACTTAGGTGCAAATAGAACTAATAATTTTGGTGAACTTGTAGGACTTTATTTTTGCATTAGAAATTGCAAAAATTATAGATTGCTCTCTAATTTCTGGAGATAGTCGTTTAGTAATAGACTATTGGTCTTTAGGACATTTTCATGAAAAATAATTTAGAGTTAGATACAATTTCTTATATAAATAAAGTAATTGTTATGAGAAAAGAATTTGAAAAAAATAAAGGAGTGATAAAAGCATATTTCTGGAGATATTAATCCAGCAGATTTAGGTTTTTCATAAATAGGAGGTTATAAAAATTGGGTGATAAGTTTGTTTTTATTTAGTGATCCACATTTAATAACAATGGGGATAGGTTTTGGAGTCTGTTTTTTTATTAATATTTTTTTAGGCTTTTTTTACTGAACGAAAAACAAGCATTTGCAAAAAAATTATTGCAGTTCTTGTATTAGGAGTAAAAATTGCTGAGTTAATATATAGGCATAAATATTATGGTGAATCTGTAGCACAACTTTTACCATTACATTTATGCCCAATGGTAATAATAATTTCTATATTTATGATGTTTCTTTTCACAGTGAAGTTTTATTTCAGCCAGTTTATTTTTTTGGTGTATGGGAGCATTTTTTTGCAATAATTATGCCTGATATAAAAGAAGGAATGCATGACTTTGCTTCTCAAAAGCTTTTTATAACTCATTTCTTTATCTTTGTTTAGTGCAGCTTATGCCTTTATACATTTTAGATTTAGACCAACTAAAACAGGCTTTCATTATGTCATTTTTTTATTATTAGTAAGTTTGGCATTTGCAATGTACTTTTGTTAATATTAAAATTAGGAACAAATTATCTATTTGTTAATCGTCCACCATCATCAGCTGCAAAATTGATTGATTATGTAGGACCATGGCCTTATTATTTATACTCTATTGTGGGTATATATATATTATTAAGCTTTTATTTTTATATTTACCATTTAAAAGAAATAAAAAAAATCAAAAATATGGTAGTTGGAAAAAAATATTAATATATTTGGGAAGTTGAAATTTACAACTTCCCTTTTTTATAAAAAAAATATTTTTTTGAGATTGACAAATAAAAAGATAATATATTATTATTAGTGTAGATAATTTAGCACTCTATATACTTAAGTGCTAATAAAAAAATCAGGAGGTAATTATTATGAATATTAGACCTATTGGAGAAAGAGTTTTAATAAAACCAATTAAAAAAAGAAGAAAAAGACTAAGAGTGGAATTTTACTTAGCTCAAAAGACTGCTCCTGCTGAAAAAAACCGAATCAAGCAGAAGTTATTGCTTTTAGGTAAAGGAGAAAAAAATTAGAAGGAATAAAAGTTGGAGACAAAGTAATTTTTCAATAGATTTCTCAGGAAATGAAATAGAAGATGGAGAAGAAAAAAATATTTAGTAGTAAATGCTGAAGATATTTTTAGCAGTTATCGAATAATAGGAGGTAAAGCAAATGGCAAAAAAATTATAAATTTTAATGATGAAGCTAGAAAAAAATTAGAAACAGGAGTAAATATTCTTGCTGATGCAGTAAAAAGTTACTCTAGGACCTAGAGGAAGAAATGTTGTTCTAGAAAAAAATCTTATGGTGCTCCTTTAATTACAAATGATGGAGTAACAATTGCTAAAGAAATAGAGTTAGAAGATCCTTTTGAAAAATATGGGAGCAGCTTTAGTTAAAGAAGTTGCAATTAAATCAAATGATGTTGCAGGAGATGGTACAACAACTGCAACAATTTTTAGCACAAGCTATTGTTAAAGAAGGATTAAAAATGCTAAGTGCTGGAGCAAACCCTATTTTTCTTAAAGAAAGGAATAGAACTTGCTGCTAAAGAAGCTATTGAAGTTTTTAAAAGATAAAGCTAAAAAAATTGAATCTAATGAAGAAATATCTCAAGTTGCATCAATTTCAGCTGGAGATGAAGAAATAGGAAAATTAATAGCACAAGCTATGGAAAAAGTTGGTGAAACAGGAGTTATAACAGTTGAAGAAGCTAAATCTCTTGAAACAACTTTAGAAACTGTTGAAGGAATGCAATTTGATAAAGGATATGTTTCTCCATACATGGTAACAGATTCTGAAAGAATGACAGCTGAATTAGATAATCCATTAATCTTATTAACAGATAAAAAAAGATTAGTTCTATGAAAGGAACTTTTACCTTTGTTAGAACAAACAGTTCAAATGTCTAAACCTGTTTTTAATAGTTGCTGATGATATAGAAGGAGAAGCTCTAACTACCCTTGTTATAAATAAATTAAGAGGAACTTTAAATGTTGTAGCAGTTAAAAGCACCTGCTTTTTGGAGATAGAAGAAAAGCTATTCTTGAAGATATAGCTATACTAACAGGTGGAGAAGTTATATCTGAAGAAAAAAAGGAATGAAGTTAGAAGAAGCTTCTATTGAACAATTAGGAAGAGCTAAAACTGTTAAAGTTACAAAAAGATTTAACTGTAATTGTTGATGGTGCTGGAGAACAAAAAAAGATATATCTGCTAGAGTTAATCTAATAAAAGAGTCAAATAGAAGAAACTACTTCTGATTACGATAAAGAAAAAAATTACAAGAAAGATTAGCAAAAATTATCTGGAGGAGTTGCTGTTATAAAAGTTGGAGCTGCTACAGAAGTTGAAATGAAAGATAAGAAATTAAGAATAGAAGATGCTTTAAATGCGACAAGAGCTGCTGTTGAAGAAGGAATAGTTGCAGGTGGAGGAACAATTCTATTAGATATAATTGATTCTATGAAAGAATTCAATGAAACTGGTGAAATTGCTATGGGTATTGAAATTGTAAAAAGAGCTCTAGAAGCTCCCTATTAAACAAATAGCAGAAAAACTGTGGATTAAATGGTGGTGTAGTTTTTAGAAAAAGTAAGAATGTCACCTAAAGGTTTTTGGATTTGATGCTAAAAAAATGAAAAAAATATGTTAATATGATAGAATCTGGAATTATAGATCCTGCAAAAAGTTACAAGAGCTGCAATACAAAAATTCTACTTCTGTTGCTTCATTACTTTTTAACTACAGAAGTTGTTATAGCACATAAAAAAAGAAGAAGAAAAAAAGCTTCAATGGGTGCTGGTGGAATGATGCCAGGAATGATGTAAAAAGGAGAAAATTATGTCAAATAAATTAGTTAATTTAAAAACCAGAAAGAGTATTTTTACTATTTTGAAGAATTATCAAAAAAATTCCAAGAGAATCAGGAAATGAAAAAAAGCTGTTAGTGACTTTCTAGTAGATACAGCTAAAAAAACTTGGTTTAGAAGTATATCAAGATAAAATGAATAATATAGTAATTAAAAAAAGCAGCAAGTAAAAAAATTATGAAAACTCTCCTGGAGTAATACTTCAAGGTCATATGGATATGGTTTGTGAAAAAGATTTAGATTCTAACCATAATTTTTAAAAACAGATGGAATTGATTTAATAGTAGATGGAAATTATTTAAGAGCTAATAAAACTACTCTTGGAGCTGATAATGGAATAGCTGTTGCTATGGGACTAGCTGTTCTTGAAGATAACACTATAGAACATCCTCAAATTGAATTACTTGTTACTGTAGAAGAAGAAACAACAATGGGAGGAGCTCTTGGACTAGAAGATAATATTTTAACAGGAAAAAAATGTTAATCAATATAGATTCTGAAGAAGAAGCTTGGGTAACTGTTGGTAGTGCTGGTGGAAGAAAGTTGTAAAAGCAATATTTGATGATAAGAAAGAAAAAAACTTAATATCACTAATCCAGAATTCTTTTAGATTAGAAGTTAAAAAAATCTATTTGGAGGACATTCAGGAGCAGAAATTCATAAGAATAGATTAAATGCAAATAAAGTTATCAATGAATTAATAATACAATTAAAGAAAAGAATTTGATATAAGATTATGTGATGTTAAAGGTGGATCTAAAGATAATGCCATCCCTAGAGAATGCTATTTTGATATAGCTATTGATAAGGATGCTTCAGAAAGTTTTACTCTTAAAGTGAAAGAAGTTTTTGAAAACTTTAAAAACAAATATAAAGCTCAAGATGAAAAATATAACTTTTGAAATAACTAAACTTGAAAAATAGTTCTAATGAAGCTTTTCTCTAATGATGTATTTGAAAGACTTTTATCTCTAATAAATACTTTACCTACAGGAGTAAATACTTGGTTAAAAGAATATCCTGATATAGTTGAAAGTTCTGATAATCTAGCAATAGTTAAACTTATAGATGATAAAATAACTATTATTACTTCTTTAAGAAGTTCTGAACCTAGTGTTTTAGATAGCTTAGAAGAAAAAAAATAGTAAATATTATAAAAGAACATAAAGTAAATTATGAAGTTGGTGAAGGATATCCTGAATGGAGATTTAGACCAGTATCTCACTTAAGAGATACAGCTGTAAAAAACTTATAAAGATCTTATTTAATGAAGATATGCAAGTAACAGTTATTCATGCTGGACTTGAATGTGGAGCAATTTCTACTCACTATCCAGACTCTAGATATGATTTCAATAGGACCTAACATTTATGATGTCCATACTCCCTAAAAGAAAAAAATGGAGATAGCTTCTGTTGAAAAAAATATTATAAATACTTAGTTGAACTATTAAAAAAACTTAAAATAAAATGCTAAAAGAGGCTGTTGCAAATTATAACAACCTCTTTCTTTTTATTTTTTATTATATTTAAAACTTTTTTTCCATAGTATCTGCAAAATTAGTTTTTAGAACTAAAGATGCTTCTCCATCATATTGAGTACTTTCATTGTTGATTATAACTAAATTTTTCCTCTAAAATATCTTAAATAATATGCAGCAGGATAAACTGTTAAACTTGTACCTGCAACTATCAAAGTATCTGCTTGTTCTATTTGATAAATAGCTTCATTAACTACATCTTGATTTAAGTTTTCTCCATATAAAGTGACATCAGGTCTAACTATTCCACCACACTCACATGAGAAATTTTTTTATTTGATGTTTTTCCACAACTTAAAACAATACCATCTTTTTAAACTTCCATGTAATTCTAAGACATTTTTATTTCCTGCCATTTGATGTAAATCATCTATATTTTGAGTTATCACTGCTTTTTAATATACCCATCTAATTCAGCCAAAAGCTAAATGACCTTTTATTAGGTTTAATACCATTGATATTCAATTTTTCTTCCAACATATTCTATAAAGATTTTTCTATGCGAACAAAAAGTCTGAACTAATACTTCTTCTGAGTCTATATTTTTCCTTTGTATAAACTACTATATAAACCTTTTCTCTAAAACTCTTCTCTCTCAGTGACACT
>BNJS01002876.1_pt1 | contig 11729 bp, 7 predicted proteins | sample 8540461 | NCBI WGS metagenome assembly BNJS01 (sample SAMD00202454, study PRJDB9452) | human saliva metagenome | isolation source: human saliva | place: Japan
GATACAAGTATGATTGCGCAATGACCGAAATTCTGTTGTGACCCAATGCCTTGGATACCAATAGCATGGCTTGTTTATCATACACCTCGCCAGCTCTATCTTTTCGCATAATATAGCGTTGCTCAAAAGGGATTTTATCAGTATCCCTTTTCAGTTGATTATAGAGCCGATTAGCGTAAGTTGCTCTATAATAGTGATTATCGTAATTAGACGATAATTTATTAAACAATCGTCCGTCTTTGGATTGTATCCATTCAACGATTTCTTTTGTTTCCTCTTCGGTTTTTCCCACGATTTTAGCAATTCTAGGCTTACCGCCTTTTGTACCTCTTGTGACGTTTAGATAAGCCTGACCGTTCTTAAAAAATAGGTCATCAGACTTAATCATTGTCATTTCTTTTCTTCGGAGACCTGTTGCGCTCGTAAACCGTGCCAGCTCTTCCTCTTTCTTTTCTGAAATGTGTTTGTCTCGCACCGCTTCCCCTCTTGAGCGTTTAATATCCGCTCGTAATCGTGGAGGGGTAGCAATGAATTGTGTAGCTTCTATGCCCATAATTTTGGCTATTGCAGCCTTTGCGGTTGAGATTGAATAAGCAGACCGCTCCAGCTCGATTAAATGCCTTAAATACTCGTCTACGAAGCCTCTCGCATCTTCTAGCGTGACGGCTTCGGGGTGGGCTTTTTCTAACCAGTCTGCAAAATGCTTGAACTGTTGTTTATACGTTTTAAACGTTGCTTTTGAATAAATCTTATTTTTCGTGTCGGCTTCTGCCTTATCTTCTGACCGCTTAGAACCCAAGCCAGCGTTTAGCATGTCTTGTAGTCGTTTTCTAGCGGTTTTACGATAGCTCTCTTTCTTTTGCTTTTGTAGAGCTCTCTCTTTCTTCCTTTGGCGTTTTTTATCCCAGCGCCCTGGGGATTGTTGACCAGCCATAGTGACCCCTTTCTAATTTCTAGTTGAAGGATTGTTTTTCCTTCGTTCAGACGTGTCCGTTCAAACATCGGAGAGAATCACTCTCCTGCGCCGAGGGCTAAAACCTCAATGTACTATTACCGTACATTTGCTAATGTCGTTAAATAACATTAGGCAAACTGTTTAAGTCTATTGCATGACTCCGTTTTATAGAGTTAGGCTCTCTTAATAAACTGAACTATTGAAAAACTCGGTATCTGACTCATCTTTTTCCTCTTCTACTTCCTTTCTTTTTTCTAACTACACTATTTTGATAAATTTAACGCTTAATTTTTCCTCATTGCTTCCTTTTTCCCTTCCTTTCTTTTGTTTTTTCTTTTTCGGTAAATTGCGTTTTTTCTTTTTCCTCGTTTATTGACCAATGATTTTGCTTTATAAATCATTGAGACAATTTCATGACTCTAGTATTTCAATATTTCATAATTATAGTATGCCATAAAAAACAAAAGAAAAAAATTCAACTCACTAAAAGAAAATTTTAGATAAACGCAAAATCGTATAGATAAATGTTTATACGTTCATTTTTCTGCGAAAAATACCTCGCATAAACATTTATCCGCTCATCGAAAAGGCTTTGGTCGCCTTTCCTTTTTCGCTCTTTCGGACGAACAACGTCCGAACGTCTGCGCTACCGCATTGCAGACGTAAGCCCCCAGCAATCAGCAAAAAAACAGTAAAATAAGACTTTCCAAAACTCGCAAACCCTTGCCCCTATCAGCTTTTTGAAAAATCAGAACATAACACTATGGTGTAGTTAATTTCACAATACTATTAAATTAAATCATTAAATACCTCTATTATTAAATTTAATTTAATATTTACCTAAGAATAGATAAAGGAATATATACAAGATTAAAAAAACAGATAGATAGGTAAGTAAATCATAAAAACAATCTAAAACTAATTAACCTATAACACATTATAAAATCTAGTAAATAAAGCTAAAATAGATATTTTTATTTAACAATCTATTTTTACACAATAGAAAATACAATCTTTATTTTTCAATTTCTCACAAAACCAATCAGTTAGAAAATAAATCATAATTTCAGGGAATGACTTTTTATTTGCGCTCTCTTTTCCCTCCTCCTCGTCCTAATAAAAAGCCTTTATAAAAGGCTTTAAGGCTCTTTTACCAAATTAAAAAGTTAAAAAAAACGTTAAAAAAACGAAAAATTATTTATACAAAATAAAGCGTTTTACTTGCACTATTTTAGAAAACGTGATATACTTTAGATAATCAGATAGGATATTAAATTAAAATATTTTTTAAACAAAGAAAGGTAGAAAAATGGTACAAAAATACGACCTTCCAAGAGATGAATCTGGCAACAAAGCTGTAGAAGTAACTGAGCAAAAGCCCACTTATGAAGCGGAAGAGAAAACAGTAGAAACAGAAGCCACTCAAGAAGAGAAAAAGACGGTTGTAGAAGCGGTTGAGCCTAAGAAGAAAGGTGGGCGCAAGTCTGTTGCCTTACCTACGATTGAGCAGAAACTAGACTTTGTAAGTCGTGATAAAGTCATTCGTGAGCGTAAAGTTGCTGATTTTACTGTAAAAGCAGAAAGAAGCGTAGTCCGTGAGCTTGCAGTACGCCACTTGATGCTTAACTACGACATCACAGAAGATTATGCTTCTAAAATCGCTTGTTTCATCTACGATAACGCAGAGGAAGTGAAAGGTCACAGTATCTACTTTGACGGTCTACAAGCAATCTCAGAAGCGTTGGAATTGTCTTATCCAACCGTACAGAGAACGGTCAAGAAATTGCGTGATAAGAAAGTCATTACAAAAAGCGACAATCGGACAAAAACGCTTATGAGTTATCAGCAGAAGCAGACCAATTTTTTTCAAATCTATCAGCAACAATATTCAAGTTGTCTTGACGTATGAACCAGTTGAAGAAGAGCAATTGAAGCTATCAACAAAGACGGAAGTCTTAATGAAGATATGGTAAAAATAAAGAAAGAGGGTTGAATTATGGTTTTTAATGAAAAAGTAGTCTAATTTTTTTCGTCAATTGGCTAAAAAAATATGATATGCCTGAAGAAGACATTCAATCGCTTCAGTCTTTAAACAATGATTTTTCTAATTTATTTTCAACCATTGAAAAGTCGCTATCTTCTATCGAAGAAGTGCAAAATCTCCTTTTACCGAAAGAAGATGAACAGTGTATCAAAGCTTGTGAAAAATTATCTGAAACAGAAGAAATTTTACAAAAGAGTTTGAACCGTTTTGATAAAGATTATGAAGCAGAATAGTCAATAATGGTCAAGAAAATACCACAAAACAGTGGTATTTCCAAGGATATTAAAGGAAAAAAGATAGTTTTTACCCTAAAAACTAATGTCCAACATTAGATTTAGGGTAAAAAACTAATGAAAAATGTCCAAAAACTCATTGTTCATTTAACGGTCCATAGGGGAGTGCTAAGCAGCTCCCAGCCACCTCATTCTGTACGATTTGAATATAGCCTAAAGCTTTTACTTGCTTGTACCCTTCCCTTGTTCTGATTACATGGAAGATAGCCACTCCTACCGCTGTCCTCATGCCTTTAGGCACCGTACAACATGATGACACTCTCGACAGCGTGAGCGACAGCGACCGAGCTGGAGAGGGTGCATCATTTGTGAGCAGGGGGGCGCGCCTTGCTTTCACGCAGTGAAAGTATTTTGGGGGGAAGGCTCAGTCCTCTCCCCAAAATAGCGCTCATTCCTTGGAATGAGTGCTTCCTACCCCTTTAAAACGCGAACTTGCGGACTTTACCGAATTAAAAAGATTTTACTAGAAAGGAGTTTTTTCCATGGGTTCATCTTTACTTAGCTTCAACCATTTTGGTTGCTATCCTGACGGAGACCCTAACCTTGCCAGTAGTTACTTCTGCATGAGCGATAGACGGATAAAACTACCTAATTTCACGTTAGAACTACGGAGCGAATTAAAACGAGCTGGAGATAATGCTATTCCAGTTAATGCGAGAGATTTTTATAAAGATATTTTTCAAGATGATTTGCAAGAGAAAAGAAAGTCTATACATGATGAGTACGAGAAAGGCAAATACAGTGGTATCTTTGTTGAGATTGAACAACTGAAGGACAAAAAAACTGGTGAACCTTTGCTTCATCAAGAAGGAAAATACAAAGGTCATCCAGTTAAGAAGACACGAAGCCATTTATTTTTCAAAGGCAATAAAGAGCTTTACGACAAGATAGACCGCACTGATAACTTTATCATTACCAACGGTATTTCTTACGTCGGCAAACGTCGTTATCAGGATAACGTTGCGAAAATGTACGCAATGGCGATTGAAATTGACGGAATAAAAGGCTTGGACGGAGTTCGACAACTAATTCATACATGGCATCGACCAGTTACCGAAATGGACGGAAAGAAATACTATCCAATGACACCAAAGCCGACCTATATCACTTGTAGCGGACGTGGTTTGCATTTGTATTTTGTATTTGAAGAACCGATTGTTTTATATAAAAATATCTTTGAAGAGTTATCGCGAGTTCGGAAGCGCTGGATTGATTTATTTTGGAATTCACGAGTTACAAAAATGAGTGATAAGAACAGTATCCAGTATGAAACACTCACGCAAGGCTTCCGTGCAGTCGGTAGTAAAACAAGGCTAGATGATACTTACGTTTTAGCCTTTAAGGTAGGCGAGAAGCACACACTGGAAAGCTTGAATGAAATTCTTTCAGAAGATGATAAAATCAAAATCGGTTACAAGTCTAAAATGAGCTTAGAAGAAGCTAAAAAGCGCTATCCTGATTGGTATCAGCGCCGAATTGTTGAGGGGCAAAAGAAACCGAGTGAAGATTTTGTCTTCCACCGCCACCGCGGAATTTATGATAACTGGAAACAAAAGATTATCAGCGGTGCAGTTGTCGGAAAGCGTTACTATTGCCTTGAAAATCTTTGCTCTCTAGCAGTTCAATGTTGTATCAGCCCTGAAGAGTTGGAAGCGGACTGTAAGGTAATCATGGAACATTTTGAGACCCTGACAGATGACGATAAGAACCATTTCACGCTATCTGACGTCATTTCAGCTCTTGCAACTTACCACCGCAACGATACAAACGCATTTACACGCAAAATTGAATACATTAGCGAACGAACTGGAATACCTCTGCAACGTTCAAAACGAAATGGCAATACCAGGGCGGAACACGTTGAAATCATGAATTTCACAAGGCAATTAAAAGGGCGTAGAGATAGCAAGTATCTAGGCGGTAGACCTGAAAAAAGGGATATTGTTCAAGAATGGCGTAAAAAGAAACCTTGGGGCAAGAAAGTTGATTGTCAAAAAGACACTGGTTTATCACGGACAACTATTTCAAAATACTGGAATATTGAAACAGACGAGTAAAAACTACTCAAATCGATTTTAAGCTCTGAAACGTGTTTAAATAGCTTTAAAAAACGAAGAGAAGTATTTTCCGAGGGTAAATATACCACCTCACAATTCAGGCTCTTAAAACACGTTTTAGAGCCTTAGAAAACGACACAAAAAAGCAAGACTATTTTTGACCTTGCTTTTTTTTATTGTCGTGCAATCCTGATACACTTTATACAGAAGCTCTAAAACCTTGTAGCCCTTGCATTGATACAGATTTTATACTTTTTCTTTAAAAATAAGTGTATTTTTTGAAAGAAAAGGCTCAAACCCTTGATATTACTGGTTTTTTGGGTGCTGAGACGAGCATTCTGAGACGTTTTCAGTCTCTTATATGGGCAATCTATCATGACTTTTCTTTAAAATCGCTATTACAGACACCACTCAAACCCTTGTGGCTCTAGGAGTTTCAGCTTTTTAGAACAATCAAAAAAGGGTCTGCAATATGCAAACCCCTTTTCGATTGATTCTTTTTTCTTGTATTAGCTTTGATACAAGTATGATTGCGCAATGACCGAAATTCTGTTGTGACCCAATGCCTTGGATACCAATAGCATGGCTTGTTTATCATACACCTCGCCAGCTCTATCTTTTCGCATAATATAGCGTTGCTCAAAAGGGATTTTATCAGTATCCCTTTTCAGTTGATTATAGAGCCGATTAGCGTAAGTTGCTCTATAATAGTGATTATCGTAATTAGACGATAATTTATTAAACAATCGTCCGTCTTTGGATTGTATCCATTCAACGATTTCTTTTGTTTCCTCTTCGGTTTTTCCCACGATTTTAGCAATTCTAGGCTTACCGCCTTTTGTACCTCTTGTGACGTTTAGATAAGCCTGACCGTTCTTAAAAAATAGGTCATCAGACTTAATCATTGTCATTTCTTTTCTTCGGAGACCTGTTGCGCTCGTAAACCGTGCCAGCTCTTCCTCTTTCTTTTCTGAAATGTGTTTGTCTCGCACCGCTTCCCCTCTTGAGCGTTTAATATCCGCTCGTAATCGTGGAGGGGTAGCAATGAATTGTGTAGCTTCTATGCCCATAATTTTGGCTATTGCAGCCTTTGCGGTTGAGATTGAATAAGCAGACCGCTCCAGCTCGATTAAATGCCTTAAATACTCGTCTACGAAGCCTCTCGCATCTTCTAGCGTGACGGCTTCGGGGTGGGCTTTTTCTAACCAGTCTGCAAAATGCTTGAACTGTTGTTTATACGTTTTAAACGTTGCTTTTGAATAAATCTTATTTTTCGTGTCGGCTTCTGCCTTATCTTCTGACCGCTTAGAACCCAAGCCAGCGTTTAGCATGTCTTGTAGTCGTTTTCTAGCGGTTTTACGATAGCTCTCTTTCTTTTGCTTTTGTAGAGCTCTCTCTTTCTTCCTTTGGCGTTTTTTATCCCAGCGCCCTGGGGATTGTTGACCAGCCATAGTGACCCCTTTCTAATTTCTAGTTGAAGGATTGTTTTTCCTTCGTTCAGACGTGTCCGTTCAAACATCGGAGAGAATCACTCTCCTGCGCCGAGGGCTAAAACCTCAATGTACTATTACCGTACATTTGCTAATGTCGTTAAATAACATTAGGCAAACTGTTTAAGTCTATTGCATGACTCCGTTTTATAGAGTTAGGCTCTCTTAATAAACTGAACTATTGAAAAACTCGGTATCTGACTCATCTTTTTCCTCTTCTACTTCCTTTCTTTTTTCTAACTACACTATTTTGATAAATTTAACGCTTAATTTTTCCTCATTGCTTCCTTTTTCCCTTCCTTTCTTTTGTTTTTTCTTTTTCGGTAAATTGCGTTTTTTCTTTTTCCTCGTTTATTGACCAATGATTTTGCTTTATAAATCATTGAGACAATTTCATGACTCTAGTATTTCAATATTTCATAATTATAGTATGCCATAAAAAACAAAAGAAAAAAATTCAACTCACTAAAAGAAAATTTTAGATAAACGCAAAATCGTATAGATAAATGTTTATACGTTCATTTTTCTGCGAAAAATACCTCGCATAAACATTTATCCGCTCATCGAAAAGGCTTTGGTCGCCTTTCCTTTTTCGCTCTTTCGGACGAACAACGTCCGAACGTCTGCGCTACCGCATTGCAGACGTAAGCCCCCAGCAATCAGCAAAAAAACAGTAAAATAAGACTTTCCAAAACTCGCAAACCCTTGCCCCTATCAGCTTTTTGAAAAATCAGAACATAACACTATGGTGTAGTTAATTTCACAATACTATTAAATTAAATCATTAAATACCTCTATTATTAAATTTAATTTAATATTTACCTAAGAATAGATAAGGAATATATACAAGATTAAAAAACAGATAGATAGGTAAGTAAATCATAAAACAATCTAAAACTAATTAACCTATAACACATTATAAAATCTAGTAAATAAAGCTAAAATAGATATTTTTATTTAACAATCTATTTTTACACAATAGAAAATACAATCTTTATTTTTCAATTTCTCACAAAACCAATCAGTTAGAAAATAAATCATAATTTCAGGGAATGACTTTTTATTTGCGCTCTCTTTTCCCTCCTCCTCGTCCTAATAAAAAGCCTTTATAAAAGGCTTTAAGGCTCTTTTTTACCAAATTAAAAAGTTAAAAAACGTTAAAAACGAAAATTATTTATACAAAATAAAGCGTTTTACTTGCACTATTTTAGAAAACGTGATATACTTTAGATAATCAGATAGGATATTAAATTAAAATATTTTTTAAACAAAGAAAGGTAGAAAAATGGTACAAAAATACGACCTTCCAAGAGATGAATCTGGCAACAAAGCTGTAGAAGTAACTGAGCAAAAGCCCACTTATGAAGCGGAAGAGAAAACAGTAGAAACAGAAGCCACTCAAGAAGAGAAAAAGACGGTTGTAGAAGCGGTTGAGCCTAAGAAGAAAGGTGGGCGCAAGTCTGTTGCCTTACCTACGATTGAGCAGAAACTAGACTTTGTAAGTCGTGATAAAGTCATTCGTGAGCGTAAAGTTGCTGATTTTACTGTAAAAGCAGAAAGAAGCGTAGTCCGTGAGCTTGCAGTACGCCACTTGATGCTTAACTACGACATCACAGAAGATTATGCTTCTAAAATCGCTTGTTTCATCTACGATAACGCAGAGGAAGTGAAAGGTCACAGTATCTACTTTGACGGTCTACAAGCAATCTCAGAAGCGTTGGAATTGTCTTATCCAACCGTACAGAGAACGGTCAAGAAATTGCGTGATAAGAAAGTCATTACAAAAGCGACAATCGGACAAAACGCTTATGAGTTATCAGCAGAAGCAGACCAATTTTTCAAATCTATCAGCAACAATATTCAAGTTGTCTTGACGTATGAACCAGTTGAAGAAGAGCAATTGGAAGCTATCAACAAAGACGGAAGTCTTAATGAAGATATGGTAAAATAAAGAAAGAGGGTTGAATTATGGTTTTAATGAAAAGTAGTCTAATTTTTCGTCAATTGGCTAAAAAATATGATATGCCTGAAGAAGACATTCAATCGCTTCAGTCTTTAAACAATGATTTTTCTAATTTATTTTCAACCATTGAAAAGTCGCTATCTTCTATCGAAGAAGTGCAAAATCTCCTTTTACCGAAAGAAGATGAACAGTGTATCAAAGCTTGTGAAAAATTATCTGAAACAGAAGAAATTTTACAAAAGAGTTTGAACCGTTTTGATAAAGATTATGAAGCAGAATAGTCAATAATGGTCAAGAAAATACCACAAAACAGTGGTATTTCCAAGGATATTAAAGGAAAAAAGATAGTTTTTACCCTAAAAACTAATGTCCAACATTAGATTTAGGGTAAAAAACTAATGAAAAATGTCCAAAAACTCATTGTTCATTTAACGGTCCATAGGGGAGTGCTAAGCAGCTCCCAGCCACCTCATTCTGTACGATTTGAATATAGCCTAAAGCTTTTACTTGCTTGTACCCTTCCCTTGTTCTGATTACATGGAAGATAGCCACTCCTACCGCTGTCCTCATGCCTTTAGGCACCGTACAACATGATGACACTCTCGACAGCGTGAGCGACAGCGACCGAGCTGGAGAGGGTGCATCATTTGTGAGCAGGGGGCGCGCCTTGCTTTCACGCAGTGAAAGTATTTTGGGGGGAAGGCTCAGTCCTCTCCCCAAAATAGCGCTCATTCCTTGGAATGAGTGCTTCCTACCCCTTTAAAACGCGAACTTGCGGACTTTACCGAATTAAAAAGATTTTACTAGAAAGGAGTTTTTTCCATGGGTTCATCTTTACTTAGCTTCAACCATTTTGGTTGCTATCCTGACGGAGACCCTAACCTTGCCAGTAGTTACTTCTGCATGAGCGATAGACGGATAAAACTACCTAATTTCACGTTAGAACTACGGAGCGAATTAAAACGAGCTGGAGATAATGCTATTCCAGTTAATGCGAGAGATTTTTATAAAGATATTTTTCAAGATGATTTGCAAGAGAAAAGAAAGTCTATACATGATGAGTACGAGAAAGGCAAATACAGTGGTATCTTTGTTGAGATTGAACAACTGAAGGACAAAAAAACTGGTGAACCTTTGCTTCATCAAGAAGGAAAAATACAAAGGTCATCCAGTTATAGAAGACACGAAGCCATTTATTTTTCAAAGGCAATAAAGAGCTTTTACGACAAGATAGACCGCACTGATAACTTTATCATTACCAACGGTATTTCTTACGTCGGCAAACGTCGTTATCAGGATAACGTTGCGAAAATGTACGCAATGGCGATTGAAATTGACGGAATAAAAGGCTTGGACGGAGTTCGACAACTAATTCATACATGGCATCGACCAGTTACCGAAATGGACGGAAAGAAATACTATCCAATGACACCAAAGCCGACCTATATCACTTGTAGCGGACGTGGTTTGCATTTGTATTTTGTATTTGAAGAACCGATTGTTTTATATAAAAATATCTTTGAAGAGTTATCGCGAGTTCGGAAGCGCTGGATTGATTTATTTTGGAATTCACGAGTTACAAAAATGAGTGATAAGAACAGTATCCAGTATGAAACACTCACGCAAGGCTTCCGTGCAGTCGGTAGTAAAACAAGGCTAGATGATACTTACGTTTTAGCCTTTCTAAGGCAGGGCGAGAAGCACTACACTGGAAAGCTTGAATGAAATTCTTCAGAAGATGGATAAAATCAAAAATCGGTTACAAGTCTCAAAATGAGCTTAGAAGAAGCCAAAAAGCGCTATCCTGATTGGTATCAGCGCCGAATTGTTGAGGGGCAAAAAGAAACCGAGTGAAGATTTTGTCTTCCACCGCCACCGCGGGAATTTATGATAACTGGAAACAAAAAGATTATCAGCGGTGCAGTTGTCGGAAAGCGTTACTATTGCCTTTGAAAAATCTTTTGCTCTCTAGCAGTTCAATGTTGTACTCAGCCCTGAAGAGTTGGAAGCGGACTGTGAGGTAACTCATGGAACATTTTGAGACCTGACAGATGACGATGAGAACCATTTCACGCTATCTGACGTACATTTCAGCTCGTGCAACTTACCACCGCAACGATACAAACGCATTTACACGCAAAATTGAATACATTAGCGAACGAACTGGAACACCTCTGCAACGTTCAAAACGAAATGGCAATACCAGGGCGGAACACGTTGAAATCATGAATTTCACAAGGCAATTAAAAGGGCGTAGAGATAGCAAGTATCTAGGCGGTAGACCTGAAAAAAGGGATATTGTTCAAGAATGGCGTAAAAAGAAACCTTGCGGCAAGAAAGTTGATTGTCAAAAAGACACTGGTTTATCACGGACAACTATTTCAAAATACTGGAATATTGAAACAGACGAGTAAAAACTACTCAAATCGATTTTAAGCTCTGAAACGTGTTTAAATAGCTTTAAAAAACGAAGAGAAGTATTTTCCGAGGGTAAATATACCACCTCACAATTCAGGCTCTTAAAACACGTTTTAGAGCCTTAGAAAACGACACAAAAAAGCAAGACTATTTTTGACCTTGCTTTTTTTTATTGTCGTGCAATCCTGATACACTTTATACAGAAGCTCTAAAACCTTGTAGCCCTTGCATTGATACAGATTTTATACTTTTTCTTTAAAAATAAGTGTATTTTTTGAAAGAAAAGGCTCAAACCCTTGATATTACTGGTTTTTTGGGTGCTGAGACGAGCATTCTGAGACGTTTTCAGTCTCTTATATGGGCAATCTATCATGACTTTTCTTTAAAATCGCTATTACAGACACCACTCAAACCCTTGTGGCTCTAGGAGTTTCAGCTTTTTAGAACAATCAAAAAAGGGTCTGCAATATGCAAACCCTTTCGATTGATTCTTTTTCTTGTATTAGCTT
>BNJS01003432.1_pt1 | contig 11729 bp, 12 predicted proteins | sample 8540461 | NCBI WGS metagenome assembly BNJS01 (sample SAMD00202454, study PRJDB9452) | human saliva metagenome | isolation source: human saliva | place: Japan
AGATTTTTTTCAAGGGTTTTAAAATATTTTTCTCTTCCTCTAATCCGTTAATTATCTACATCTTTCTTTGAAAAATCAAGTCCATATTTAGGAAAACGCTTGCCTTAACTATTCCCTCATGCTATACTGTTATTGAAATTAATAGACAGGAGACATTTTATGAAAACAGCTAAAACCACTGTTACAATCGTTTCTGCACTTGCATCTGTCATCTTATTGACCAGCTGCGCCACAAATCCACAGAAACACAAACATCCGCTAATAACTCATCTGACAATCAGATTACAATGACTTACGACCAACTACGGTCTAGAGAAAATACCATGTCAACTCTCTGGTATCAAAAAGCGGCCGAAACAAAAGCCTTGTATCTACAAGGTTATAATGTTGCTACAGATCGTCTAAAGGAATTACTGAAAACAGAATCAGACAAGCCTTATTCGATTGTTTTGGACTTGGACGAAACGGTCCTAGATAACAGTCCTTATCAAGTTCAAAATGTCAAAGATGGAACAGCATTCACACCTGAAAATTGGGATGTTTGGGTCCAAAAAGCTGCAGCAAAAGCCGTCCCAGGTGCTAAAGATTTTCTTCAGTTTGCCGATCAAAACGGTGTCCAAATCTACTATATTTCTGACCGTTCAGTCAACCAAGTAGATGCTACCATTAAAAATCTAGAAAGCGAAGGTATTCCTGTACAAGGACGTGATCACCTCATGTTCCTAGAAAGTGGTGTAAAATCCAAAGAAGGTCGTCGACAAGCGGTTCAAGAAAAGACAAATCTTGTGTTACTATTTGGTGATAACCTTGTAGACTTTGCAGATTTTTCTAAGACTTCTGAAGCTGATCGTGACAAACAACTTGAAGAATTGCAAAAAGAATTTGGTGAAAAATTCATCATCTTCCCAAATCCAATGTATGGATCATGGGAAACAGCAGTTTACGGTGGTAATAAACTAGATGCCAAGGGACAAGTAGAAGAACGCGAAAAGGCTTTACAAGGCTTTGACAAGTAATGAAAACTTGGTATTCAATAAGGCCATAAGTACAAAAAGAAATGCAAAAGCTCTTTAACTGACAAAACTCAAAAAAGCGGACAAGAGAGGATTCTGATAACCAGAAAACTTTCCTGTTCGCTTTTATCATGTGAATCGTATCTTAATGAGCCAGCATTTCTTGGGCGATTTCTTGACCAGATAAGCCATCTGGATAGTAGGTTGCCCAGTTATCCATTTCTTCAAAGAGGGCTTCCTGGCTAGTGCCTCCAAAGAAGATATGGAAATGCTCTGCCTTAACTGGAGCGATATTGTGGTCGCTAAACTGAACATACTTAAACTGTCCAGCGTCTGCATCTGTCGCTTCAAATAAGAAGCGTACTCCACGATTACCTTTTTTATAGGTCAGGATTTTCTTGCCAACATACTTGTATGTATATTTCTTACTTTGATCACCTTGGATGAATTCCATAGTATTATCCGTGATATTTATCTTAGATACATCGGTTTGATAGCCCTTTTGATAGTAGGCTTTGTATTCATCCTTGGTCATTTTACCAGTCAATTTAGCCTTGTAGTCAAAGACTTGATCTAGAGTACCATTTTCAAGGAAAGGATAAACAGACTGCCAGTTACCAGCATAGTCACTCAAGGTACGATCCTTGACATCAGCATCCTCAAAGTAACCATTTGAACGGTTTTAGTTTCCTCTGCTTTTTCTGGTTCAATTTCTGCCCCAGCCTGATCAGTTGTTTGCTTGAGGGCCTTGAGATTTTTCTCCATGACAGAGATATAGTTCTCACCGGCCTTCATGTCCTCTTCAGTCAAGCTTTCCAGAGGATTCAGAACGTCTAACTTAACTCCTGTTTCTTTTGAAAGAGTATTGGCTAGAGCTTGAGAGGCATTTTCTTCAAAGTAGATATAAGAGATCTTGTTTTTCTTGATGTACTCGGTCAATTCTGCCAAGCGGCTTGCTGACGGCTCAGCATCTGGTGAAAGACCAGAGATAGAGACTTGATTAAGTCCGTAGTCCAAGGCTAGATAACGAAAGGCCGCGTGTTGAGTCACAAAACTCTTTTGTTTAGCATTAGAAAGCCCTTCAGTATAGGCCTTATCCAAGGCTTGCAGTTTTTCGATATAGGCAGCTGCATTTTGCTCGAAAGTCGCCTTCTTATCTGGATAGTCAGCTGAAAGACTATCACGGATATGCTCTACAAGCTTAATGGCACGCACAGGAGACAACCATACGTGAGGGTCATACTCGTGATGATGGCCTTCTTCACCATGGTCATGGGCTTCCTCTTCTTCACTTCCTGGAAGAAGCAACATATCTCCAGTAGCCTTGATTGTTTTTACTTTTTTCTCATCTAGTGAATCTAAAAGTTTTGGAACCCATGTTTCCATGTTCTCATTTTCATAAACAAAGGCATCAGCGTCTTGGATTTTAGCCACTGCCTTAGGCGATGGTTCATAATCATGTGGTTCTGTCCCTGCCCCAATCAAGAGCTCGACATTGGCTGTATCGCCTGCTACTTGCTTGGTAAATTCGTAAACAGGGTAGAATGTTGTGACGATATTTAATTTTCCGTCTGCCTGTTTTTGATTGGAACAAGCGACTAAGAATAGTGTCACAAGACTTGCCAAAAATAGGCCTAGTTTTTTCATTTTCTTCTCCTATTTGATAAAACGTTTGAGTAAGCTGACTAACAAAAAGACAACTACAAAGATAATGGTAATACTTGCACTCGGTGGTGTCTCTGCATAATAGGAAATATAAAGCCCCGCAACCATGCCAAGAAAACCAATAACGCTGGCAAGAATCATCACCGAACTAAAGTTCTTCCCTAAACGCAACGCAATACTAGCTGGCAAGACCATGATAGTTGATACCAAAAGTGCTCCCGCTGCTGGGATCATGAGGGCAATAGCCACACCAGTTACCATGTTAAAGAGAATAGACATGGTACGCACTGGTAGTCCATCGACAAAAGCTGTATCTTCGTCAAAAGTTAGAATATACATAGGCCTTAAAAAGAGGAATGTCAGGATTAAAACAACCGCTGCAATGACAAAGAGCCCAATTACCTGCTCTTGACTAATAGTCACAATAGAACCAAAGAGGTATTGGTCCAAACTCATAGAGCTAGAACTCTTCCCCTTACTCATAACAATGAGTGAAACTGCAAGTCCTGTAGACATGAGAATAGCTGTCCCAATCTCCATAAAGCTCTTGTAAACCGTACGGAGATACTCAAGGAATACAGCCGCAATCAAGACAATGGCAATGGTCGAGATGGTTGGAGAAATCCCCAAACCAAACCAAAGGCAACACCCGAAAGTGAGACGTGACTCAGAGTATCACTCATGAGACTTTGACGGCGCAAAATGAGGAAGGTCCCAAGGACTGGTGAAAAGAGACTCATGGCAATAACCGCTAAAAAGGCTCGCTGCATAAAATCATAAGAAAATAGATTAAGCATGTTCCACCTCCTGATCATTTTCATGGACATTGAAACAACGCCATGGCGAATCTTGGTCACGAACAAGGTGGATATTACGATCTGCGTAATCCTTAACTTCTTCAGGGTCGTGAGTAATCATCAAAACAGCCTTGTCATGATGGTGGGCACTATGGTGCATGAGCTCATAAAATTCATTCTTGGTACCTGCATCCATCCCTGTTGTTGGCTCATCCAGAACAAAGATATCCGGATCTGAAGCAAACATACGTGCGATAACAGCTCTTTGCTTTTGCCCACCAGAGAGAGAACCAATCCGTTTATCCCGATGTTCCCACATGCCTACCGAGTTCAGACTAGCCTTGATGTGTTCTTCATCATGGGCATTCAAACGACGGAACCAGCCCTTTCTTGGGTAGCGACCTGATTTGACAAATTCATAAACAGTACTTGGAAAGCCTGCATTAAAACTTGCAATCTGCTGAGGAAGGTAGGCAATTCTAAGTTTTTTCCCATGAATATTTGTCTTTGAGATGGTTACTTTCCCAATTCTCGGTTGTAAAATACCTAGACTAGCCTTGATAAGAGTAGTCTTTGCCGCTCCATTTTCCCCAGTAAGGGTGACAAATTCCCCACTATCAACACTGTAATTGATATGCTCAAGCACAGGTTCCTTGTCATAATAGAAGGACAAATCCTCTACTGTGATGTATCTCATTACTTGATTTCTCCTACTAAAACAGTTAAAAACCGCTGGATAATTTTTTGTTCGTTTGGTGTGAACTGAGTGGCAACCTGCTCATAAGTCGAGAGGGTATGTTCATGATGATGGTGGTGTTCCTCAGCAATAGGTCGAGCCAAGTCTGTCAATTGATAGAAGACAACGCGAGCATCCTTAGGATCCTTAGACGTTTCTAACATTCCCTCCTTAACCAGGGATTTGATAGCCTTGGTAACGGCAGCTTGACTAACATTGAGACGACGCGCCAACTCAGAGTTGGTGAGCGAATCCTCTGATAAAAGCATGAGAATATGCTCCTGGGTATTGGTCAAGGCTACATCACTGGTACAATGGCCAATCAAAATTTCATGCTGATTTTCCGCCTTGAGAATAATCTCATTTAAAAATTGATCGATATCTTTTGCCAACTGTCTCATGATTTGCTCCTTTCTCAGAACGGAATTTCTATAAATACAAGGTTTTCATACTCTTCAAAAATCAAATTCAAACCACGTCAGCTTCGTCTTGGCGTACTCAAGTACAGCCTGCGTCTCGCTTCCTAGTTTGCTCTTTGATTTTTATTGAGTATCACACCATTCCTTTACTAGTTAAGTATATCACATCCAAGCAAGGAGTCAAGAAAAAAGATGAAAACACCTGAGATGTTTTCATCTTTTAGAATTATTTTTCTTGTTTACGGCTAGTCCAGAGGGCTGTCGCTCCAAGAATCATACCAAGTAGCATCATGAAAATAGATTGCTCACTACCTGTATTTGGAAGTAGTTTCTCTGAGACTACTGTTTTCTTAGCAAGCTTATCTGCAACCTTATAATCAACTTTTACAGTAGAAGGTTGAGTCGGTTTTGTTGCTGGGTCTTCTACTGGTTTAGCTGGATCCTGCTCTTTACCTTCTTCAGGAAGTTTAAATGTTTTTGAGTCCACAGAAATCGTGCGTGAGTTTGGATTTACCTTTTCATACTGAGTCAAATCAGCTGTTTTAAGGTAATCTTCAAAGGCAGCATCCATTGAAGGGCCTTCTTCTCTGGCACCACCAAGCATAGTATAACCGTCACCACCTGCTGCAAGGAAGTCATTAGTTGCTAGGTAGTAAACTTTTTCTAAATCTAGTTTTTCATAAAGACCAGTCGCACGATTCTTCACTTGAATAGCCAAGACGCGTTTGCCTGCAGCTAGGTTTGTATCGTAGTAGACCTTGGCTCCTGAAATCTGTAAGAATCCGCCACTTGGTTCTAGCAATGGTTGGCCATTTTCATCCAGGACAATTTTTCCTGCCTTATCAACCTGCAAGATAGAGCCGAGTGATTTTTCAAACATATCCAGAACTTGCTGACCAGTTACTTGAATTTGTGAAATTGTGTTTCCAAATGGCAAGACTGCAATGACATTTCCTTTTGTGATTGGTTTACCTTTGGCAATAGTTTCACGCAAGCCTCCACCATTTGTCACAGCGATATCTGTTGGATGACTAAATCCTGTTTGACCATACTGGTAGAGAGAATCTGCCACAACATTTCCAAGGTTTGTTTCGCGGACACGAACATTTTCACGGTCACCGTTCAATTCAACTGGGCTATTTGAAACAACTTCTACAGCATTTTCAGCATCATATTTTTCTTTGATTTCTTTGACCATGGCTGCAATCTTTGGATTGGCTTCTAATTTCTTAGCATCTGCAGCAGGTACCTGGCTTGGATTTCCTAATAATTGACGAGATTTGTAAGTGATTTTACCGACATTATGGAGATAGCTTCCTGTCTGGTTGTAGGTCACATTGTCACCATAGGTAGTAGATTCTACTGTATGAGAGTGACCATCAATCACTGTAACACGCTTACCTTTCAACAAAGGATTTTTTGAAAGTGCTTCTGCAAGTGTTGAACCACGCCATTCTACAGGTGTTGTTGTATCAACTCCCAAGTGAGCGAGAACAACATAGTGTTTGTAGTCTTTGCCTTCTGCCAAGGCTTTAGCTTGAATTTCTTCGATAACCTTGTTAACCTCTGCAATAGGCTCTGTAAAGGTTACGCCTTTAACATTTTTAGGGTGAGTCTTAGTAGCTGTTTCAGGTGTTGTCACACCGATGACGACAAACTCATCACCTGCAATATCCTTGTTCTTATCAACAATTGTTGCTGCTTCAAATAGACGAGCTCCATTTACATAAGTATTCGAGCTAAGCAGTGGAAAGTTCAAGATTTCTTTGTATTTTTTAGCTTCGTCAAGTCCAAAGTCAAACTCATGATTTCCTACAGCCATAGCATCGTAGCCCATCTCATTTAGGATTTTGGCACGTGCTTCACCCTTTGTAGAGTTTGAAATTGGCAGACCTTGGAAGGCATCCCCTGCATCCACCACTAGAGTCGTTTGATTGCCCTTTTCGCGCTCCTTCTCAATAACTGTCGCGAGCTTGGCATCTCCAATTACTCCTTTTTCTTCTACAATGCGACCATGCACGTCATTGGTATGCAAGATAACAGTATCTGCTTCTTCTTTTTGAGGTGCAACCTCTTCAGCTGGCGTTGCTGGACTTGTAACAACCTCAGGAGTCGCTGCTACTGCTGGTGCTTCTGCAGTGCTCACAACTTCTGTAACTTCTGAAGAACTAGTATTTTCTTCAGCATAGACCTGTCCAGCTAAAAAGGCTGGAGCTAATAGGGCTGTCGATAGGACAGGCAACAAGAAACGTTTATTCATATTGAAATCCCTTTCTCTTCTTTCTTTTACCATTATACGCTATTTAGCATCATTTTAAAACTTTTAGCCTTTCTTAGGATAATCTATCCGACATTTCATTAAAAAAGTTTGAACTAAAAGTTCAAACTCCTCTTCTATATTATTGAAAATCTTTAATATTCCCATCGTAATTTGCCCAATCCTGGCTAAAGAAGCGGTCATTCATTTGGTAACTAGGAGCTGTTGTCGGATTGCTCAAAAAGGGATTTACCACCTTATCAAACGCCAACCAGCCCAACCAACCGATATGAATCGTATCCTTAACAAAGTAGGGATCTCCACCATTTTTTGAAAAGTCAGCGATATTGGTGAAACCCTGACTTTCCAACTGGTAACGAATTTTTTCAATAGAGTGTTGATACATTTCTTCGCTCAAACCTGTATAGTTCATCCATTTTTGATTGACAGGTTGAAAGACAAAGAGCACATTAACCTTAGACTTGGCAAATTGATCAAGTACTAGCTGTAAATCATTGTACTCAGTTGATTGGAGAAAGTTATAATTCTTTTGATAGCCTTCTAAATTTTTTAAGTCCTTCTTAAGTTGAGTGGTATAAAAATGGTTATCCATCCCCAAATCATTATTGGTCGTATTTTCTTCTGCATCCTTACGAGCAATATTTCCAATTCTTCATAAGAAAATTGCTCTGGGAGACTGCTCAAATATTTTTCAATATGATCTTTGTACTTTAATCGACCATGAATGGAAAATTGACCAAAAAGAGCAGCTTGTCTTTCATTGAACTCGGCAGAGAGATTAACCATCGTTTGATCAAAGTCTGACAATTGTTCATTCTTGGCCAGCTTCTCAACAATCCCCTTCATCGGTACTCTTGGATTTTTCTTCAAGAGTCTAGTAGCCGCATATTGAGCAGCCAGATCTCCGGATTGATTTTCCAAAAAGGCCGTCAACTGGTCATTGTTAAAAAAGCTTTGAAAAGTAGGCGCATCGTGCTCCTCTTTTGTAAACCATTGTGGAGAGATTACAAATACCGCTTGTTTGTTTTCAAGCTCAGATGTGATTTGTTGTAGTCCAAAGTACTGACTAAGAGAAGCTGCTCCTGCCTGCCCCATAAAATAAGGACGATAGGAGCGGTTATACTTTTCCGCTAATACTCCTGGATGCATGCTATCAAAGCGAATCCATTCACTCGAACCCAAAAAGGGTATAAAACGTATATTAGGATCCGTAAGAGCTCTTACTTTTTGACTTCTTTCCTTAAAGCTTTCTGCACTTATCGAAGCGGCAGAGTATTTTTCCTCCATGAGATTATGACTTGGACTACTTGGATAGAAACAGATAAGAAGGCACACCAACAAGCCCGCTACAAAGACAGGCCCGAAATCAGCCACAAGCGTTTAAGCATTCTTTAACTCCGTAATCCCTGCTACGATTTTATTAGCTGTATTCCAGTCATCACGACCAAATTCTGTAACTGGGACACGAATATCAAAGCGGTTTTCGATTTCCACAATTAATTCAACTGTCCCCATACTATCCAAGACACCTGCATCAAAAAGATCCTCATCCATCATGTCAGAAACATCTTCCATAAACAATTCATCAATAATTTCAATAACTTCTGATTTGATATCCATTTTTTAATTCCTTTTATTTTTTTAACCATAAATCATTCAAAAATCCAGAAAAGATTAAGAATGAAACCATCACGACATGGAAGGTTATCACCATGCCAAGCAACTGAACCCAACGGTTCTCAGGCAAGGGAGGTCGCCCTGCTTTCTTACGTTCTTTATTGAGCGTTCTTTTCTTTCGAACCCAGGCATCATTAATGACTAAGCCCACTCCATGAAAGAGTCCGTAGGCGATGTAAAACCAAGTTATCCCATGCCAGAACCCCATAAGGAGCATATTCAGGATATAGGCGACACTTGAGGTCACATTTCGATTCTTAAAAAGCTTCTTTCTCGTCATCACCATGACCATGCGCATAAAGACAAAGTCACGGAACCAGAAGGATAAACTCATGTGCCAACGATTCCAAAACTCTTTCAAATCTCTTGACAAGAAAGGTTTGTTGAAGTTGATCGGACTACGAATCCCCATCAGATTTGAAATAGCTAGAGCAAACATGGAATAACCCGCAAAGTCAAAGAAGAGCTCCAGACCAAATGTGTACATGACTGCAACTACGTAGTAGTTAAAGAAGCCACCTGTTTGTAAAGCTAAATTCTTTAGCGGTGGCAATAAAATCTCGCCTAAATATGAGCTAGGATAAATTTATATAGAAAACCCCACATGATATACCGAACGGACTCGGCTAGCATATCTAGCAACTCATCGCGCTCTGGTATCGTCTGATAATTTTCATTAAAACGTTTGAAACGATCAATAGGACCACTTGAAAATGTCGGCATAAAGAGAAGAAAACGCAAATACTCCCACAGGTTCAAATCCTTAATGACTCCATCTCGAAGTTCGATGATGATTCCCACCGAACGAAAAGTCAGGTAAGAAATTCCCAAAAATCCAAGCAAAGATTGCGTTCCATTGATAGCAGGTTGCACCTTGACAAAGATAATCGGAAGGAGGGACAGAAAACTAACTAGGTAGAAGACCCACTTGCCATCCTTACTTTTTCGATAATGCTTGTAGAAAAGAACCAGTACCATTTGCCAAATTAGATAGATTCCTAAGGCAGCTATTTGATTAGTCTTGCCACCCGTCAACATGGTAACGATAAAGAATAGACTAACCAGTATTTCATACCAGGCAAAACGTTTTTTGAAAAAAAGACCGATAAAGATGGGCAAGGTAGCAGTAATCACGTACAAAAAGTACTGCGGATTCCCATACGGCTCAATATGAGGCAGCTGTTTCAGGAAATCCATCATCTATTATTCACCTCGTTAATCAATCCTTTGATATCAATCTTGCCATTTGGAGTCAGTGGCAATTCCTCTCTATAAAGAAACTTAGATGGCATCATGTAAGACATCATAATATCTTCCAAGTCTTCCTTGATAGCTTTCGTGATATCAATTTCGCGCTCAAATTGTTCTTTGACGCCATCTTTTAAGATAACATAGGCCAAGAGGTTTTGAACCTTGTGGTCTTTGTTGTAACGTGGAACTGCAACAGCGGATTCAACATACTGAGATTTATTCAAGTTTTGAGAAACATCTTCTAGCTCAATGCGGTAACCGTTAAACTTGATCTGGAAGTCCATCCGTCCACCATAGAGAAGGAGACCTTCATCTGTCATAGTTCCCACATCTCCCGTATGATAGGCTGGAAGACCTTCAAATTCGAAGAAGGCTTCAGCTGTTTTTTCAGGATTGTTCATGTAGCCTTTTGAAACAGCAGGTCCAGATACGATGATCTCCCCTTGTTCTCCATTTGGCAATTTGTTCCCTTCCTCATCAATGATAAAGGTTGGAGAATCTTCTTTGGTGTAGCCAATTGGAAGACGTTTCAAAGTTACTAACATCTCATCTGTAATAGCGACTGCTGACAAAGCAACTGTTGCTTCCGTTGGTCCATATGCATTAATGATGCGTGCATTTGGAAAACGCTTGCGCAATTTCTGAGCTGTTTTAACTGTCAACTCTTCCCCATCAAAGTAAAAATGAGTAATGCCTGGCATCTTTTCAGCATTGAAATCTTCAGACAACATGGCCATATCTGCAAAAGATGGTGTTGAAGTCCAGATAGCAATCGGAAGAGAAAAGATGGTCGCAAAGAGTTGCTTAAAGTCTTGAGTAATGGCTGATGGGAGGGCAAAAAGTGTACCACCAAGTGCCAAGGTCGGTGCCCAGTACATGACAGACAGGTCAAAAGAATAAGGTGGCTGAGCCAGCATTTGTGGACGACTTGGCGTCGCAAATTCCTTATCCGTAATCATCCAGTTGGTAAAGCTGAGAAGGTTATTATGCGAAATCTGCACCCCTTTTGGTTTCCCAGTTGTCCCTGAGGTAAAGATGATGTAGTAGTTATCATTCCCTTTGACCGGATGCGTCATCTCATAGCTTGCCCCTTGAGCAAAGGCTTCTTGAACCTGAGCTAGATTCATCATCGGTGTAGAAACCTGCTTCAATGGAAAGTCTGAGATAGCAATAATCAAACTTGGCTCTGCCACTTCTAAAATAGCCGAAACTCGCTCCAAGGCCGAATGACTGTCAATTGGAATGTAGGCATGACCTGACTTGGTCAAGGCTACAAAGGTAGCCAACATCTCATACTCCTGACCACCAAAAACGACTACTGGAGATTTTTCAGGTAATCCTAGCTGATCAATGGTTGCAGCCAAACTATCTGAATCAGCCTTTAAATCACCATAGGTACGTTCCTCACCAAGAACATTATAGACTGGAAAGGTAGGTTGAGTTTGGGCGAAATATTCAATCGCTTCAATCATATCTTTTATCGGCTTATTAGACACGATGATTTTTCTCCTTTAAACTAAAATTCATTGTAAATAAAGCTTCCCTGACTTTGTCCTAGGTAACTAAAAAAGTAAAGCAAACCAAGTAGAACAATAAAATACAGGACCGTTTGCCCTAAAAAAACATAAATTGGTTTCTTTTTTTATCCATAATTAACTTCTTTTTGTAAATTTTTCAATAATTTTATGCAAATATACAATTACTATTTTTTTCTTGTTCCCATTTTACCACTTTATTCCTCTATTTTCAACTGTTTACCATAACTTAAAAAGTTCGTTTTTAGGTTATTTTAAGACAAGTTAAAAATATTAATGTTTTGCCCTCAAAAACAACAAAGTTTGAGAAGCCAATCTCAAACTTTGTTACAAATAGCTCTTTTTATCTTAGAAAAGT
>BNJS01000640.1_pt1 | contig 11692 bp, 20 predicted proteins | sample 8540461 | NCBI WGS metagenome assembly BNJS01 (sample SAMD00202454, study PRJDB9452) | human saliva metagenome | isolation source: human saliva | place: Japan
ACACCCCTTCTGCCCACTTTTTGGCTTCTTCGATATTGCCTTGTGCAAAGCAGTTCAATCTCTTTGGCTTGGAGCATAATCACCAATTTGTTTAGGTATTTCTCTGCCAAACTCTGTGGTAATTGTTACCTGATTTCCAAGCTCTTTCTCCAACTGACTCTTTTGATTGGTGAAAGTCATTGTTGATGATGGGGTTTAGGGCTTGTTGACCATCTTCACTGTTAAAGTTGTCTGTGCTTATGTGGCTAAGTCCCTGCTTGGTCAGTGATGGCAGATTTGGTAATGGATGTCTTTGTGGATAGGGTCTATTTTACCATAACCCTAAGCCCTGACAGTCCCTAGTTGGTGCTTTTGTTTTGTTTGAGGTGCTGTCTTGCTGACCACTCTTTGACTTTGGCGTAAGGTTTACACCCACTTGCAAAGCATCGCCTTGATAGTTTAGGTGGTTTTCAATGTCTTGGGTTTGGATGCCTTGTTTAAATTGGGTGTGGTTTTGGTCTTTGTCAGTGATGAGATAACCAGCTGTAAACCTGCCTTGTCCTTGTACGTTTAGGGCTTGATGTATTGGCAATGATGCCTGATTGATTGGTTACTTGGGCATACCGGGCGTTTAACTGCTGTTTGCCAGTGTTGATGTTGGCATTTTGCAGCTTACCACTAAAAATCAATGTCAGCACTGCCGCCGATGTTTTTGTTGTTTGCTGTCGTACTGATAAGTGTCTTGACGGCTTTTAACGATTAAATCACCACCTACCGCGCCTGTTAGGTGTTTGGTAGTCAGATTGGCACCATCTAAGGTAAAATTACCTGCGATGTCATTATGCGTGGTACCAGCTACCTTGACGGTGGTGTTGGTGTGAGTTGTGGCGGTTTCTGTGCTGCTGCCTTTACCAAGATTGGCATGAGCGGTAAAGCCTGCGCTGCCTTGCGTGTTTGTTTGTGACAGATTGGCAGAAGCATAGACACCAACACCAGCACTTTTTACTATCATGGCTGCTGCTTGTGTTACTATGCTCACTGGATGCTTGATAGATAACATCTCCTGCGACCTTTTGGTATAGGTTGTTGCCGACATTGATGTGGCTGCCTGTAATGACTAAATCACTGTCAGTGTCTTTGCCTTGGATATCAAAGATAAGATTGCCATCGGTGTTGATGGTGGAAGCTTGATTACTTTGATGGCTGCTGGTGCTTTGGTTTTTATTAGTGGAAGTGCCTAAAGTTGCTTGAGCACGGATAGAACCTAGACTACCTTGTTTTATTTGATCAAGCAGGTTCTTAGTTTTGGCAGCGGCTGCTAATACACCCATGGCTTTTAAGCGTGTGGATTGGCTTTCTTGAGTGGCATCAATAAGACCATCAATGCTTTTGGTGCTATCAACCATAGAGCTTGACACACTGGCAGTAATTCCTGAGGTTTTTTGATAAAAGGCGTTATGGTTGGTGTTTGTGTTGGTTGCACCGCTGATATGTGCTTCTTGGGCTTTAATCAATACATTGCCTGCATCAGAATTGTTGATGGTCTTGGTATTATCCGCAGCATAAATATCACTGGCAATTTGCTTATATTGATCACCCGCCTCAATGATGACGTTGCCACCCAGTGCTGCTAACTGGTTGCCTATATGGGTGATTTTTTGATGGTTGTCATCTGTTTTGGTGGTTTGCTTACCTAAGGTGATGGTAGTAGCAGAAGAGGCAAACATGCCTGATTTTTTGGTATGGGTATGAGTTTGGCTATCTTGGCTATTGATGGCAGCATCCAAAACAACATCCCTTTGGCTTTTTAGATGAATGTGTATCAGAAGCAATGTTGCTTGCAGTTAGCTGCAAGTTTTTACCGGCAGTTAGGGTGATTTGTTCTGCTTGTATGGTGTTGGTCAGAGTCTTGTCTTCATCAGCGTGATGTTGATGATTGGTTGTTTTTTTGCTAATCAAGCTTTTGTTAGTAAACTGTGTAGCTGTTTGTAATTGATCGGTCTGTCTACCCTCTTCAAATTTAATATCACCTGTCGCACTCATCCGCACCTTACCTGCTTGACTGCTGATATTAAAAGCTTTGCCAGTGATGGCAGCATCTTGACTGGTGGCAACCAGCACAACATCACCTTGACCACTGACTGCTGAGCCAATGTCTTTACTTTGGCTGTGTTTAAAGTAGTTGTTGTCATCTGCGATGGCGTTGATGCTGCTAGATTCTTTGATGGCATCGAGGCGAATGCCTTTATTGGCACTGATGAGAGTGTTGCCACCTTGGTTTTGGCTTTTGGCACCTGTATAGATCACATAGTTGCCGGCTTTGATGGATAAGGTGGTTGGTGTTTTACCATCTTTACCTGTGGCTTTGGCACCATCACCCACACTAATTTGTGCCAATTGACGGATATGGGTACTGCTGGCACTAGATTGTCCCAGTTTTTGGGATTGTTGGCTGGTTTAGCTTTGATTAATGATGTCATGACCAGCTGTTAGTGCGGCAGCATGGTCTGCGTCAATGCGGTGCTGATTAATCAGATCTTGATTGACATCAATGGCAACAAACTTAGCGTTGATATTGCCTTTGTTGGTGGCATTATTTGCTTGGATAGATAGGGCATCTGTGGCAGTGATATTGCCGCCATTATCCAGATTACCTGTTAAGTGCATGTTGATGTTTTTAGCCCCAATACTGCTGTATCTGCCATCAGGTTGTAGTCTGGCAGTGGCTGTGTTGGCAGGGCGTAAGTAAAGTTTGGGTACCAAAGCCTCTTGGGTGTGGGTGATTAAATTGCCCTCTTTATCTTTTTTGGTATAAGTGATGGGCTGTTTAACAAGCCACACCATGTCTGTGGTTAAATTTGCCATTTGCTTTAGCACTTAGGGCAACACCTAGGCTGAGCTGATATTGCTTGGCAAAGGTGATGCCCTGATCCATCAAGGTTTTAAAGGCTTGTTCTTGGCTTTGATAATCACTGAGTAAATGTCTACCTGTCAGCAATTGGTATTGGTCTTGTAGCTGTTTTTGTTCATAATAGCCATCCCCAAGACGCTTTTCGATGTGATTGGCATCAATATCCAACTTAGTAAGCATATACTCAGAGCTTAGCCAGTTTTTATGATTGGTAAAAGCAGGGTCGGTTTGGATGATGGGCAGATTTGCGTGGTTGGCGTTGATGGTGTATAGGGCAGAGTTGGGAATGCTTAAACCATCTGGTGTTGCATGAACCACAGTAGGAGTTTTGCCACCAATTTTTTGTGGCAGTTTATTGATTAAGGCAGCAAGCAGTGCTTTGTCCACCGTTTGCCCCAATGCTTTGGTAGCAAGCAGTGATGACAGCTGCTTTTGGGCATCAGTAGATAACGCAGATTGATTGGTTTTTAAAGCCTCCAAAGCTGCATCAATGTCACTGTCTGCCAAAGCCACTTGATTGATGGTGGGCTTTGATGGTGTGGTGGTGATAGTGGCGTTTAGGATGGGTAGCTCATAAGTCTCTAATGGCGCAAATGTTTGGGTATAAGGGCCTGAACCAATATCTATTCGCTTATGGCGTCTGCCAGCTGCTGAGGATACCACCGTACGACTCACAAAGTTGCCATTTTCTGCCGTTTTTGATGGTTTGACCAATTAAGCCGCCATTGGGCGTTTGTACAACTTTATCCCCAGTCATTGCAAAAACCAGCGCCTGCATTCATCTGGCTTTTTATCATTGATGAGTTGGTTACCGTAAGTGATAAGATCTTGACCGGCAACCATACGGGCAGGGTCTGACCAACGTGTGTGATCTTTATAGACAACCAAATCCACAGTAATCTCATCAATCTCTTCGCCAACACGATGATGATTGCCATGAGCATCCTTGATATATAATGCGCCCGTTGGTGCGCCTTTTTTGCTGGTTGGTCCTAAAAAGGCTTCATGGGGAGCCATATACACGAGATGGATTTTTCCCTATTGCGATAAAAATATTTGTCGGTCTTGGCGATCGATGACTTGTGCCACTTTTTCAAAGTGTGCATTCTCGTTTTTTAATACTTTAGTGTCTATGAGCATCTGCCCGCCCGACTGGGTGGTGGCACCACGATTCACTATCTTTTGAGCCTTGCCAATGGCATGGTAGTTGTCATTCAAGCCACCGCCGATATGCAAACTTCCTAGACTTGTGATTAAGGCTTGACCAAGAAAGTCTTGATTAAACTTAGCGTGTCTGTCAGGATTTGGATGGTTGTTTAAATAATTAACACCAATGTCAAGGCGCTGCCTGGCAGCGATGACGGGGGCGGTATTTGTCGCATCTGTGTCGTGTATCTTAGCTGGAGTGTTGTTTAACGTGTCTGCAGCAATGGCAAGGTGTGTGCCATAAATGCGTCCGCCTGCTTGGTTGTTAATCGCATTCTTCGCCTTGATATAAGTAGCATTGCCATTGATTAAACCTTGGTTATTTAAGTACGATTGGCTGTCCAGATGGGTTAGATTGGCTGCATTGATGGTGGCATCTTTGTCATTGGTGATGCTCTTTGCGTTTAAACTTAGCGCTTGATTGGCGCTTAATTCCCCTTGATTGGTAAAGCTGCCTTGGGTGTTGAAATTAAGATTGTCTGCAATCAGTTTGTCTTGCTTGGCATGTGTATAATCATCAATTTGATGGACAGTCAACGCTTTGGCATAAATGCTGCCACCATTTTGTAGTGCCTTGCTGTCTAAATTGACAGTTTTGGCGGTGATGTTGCCTTGTTGGTTGCTGAATATGCCATTGGTATTATTAATAACAATACTATTTGTAGCACTGCTTGTGGCATGCTGATGTGCAATATCAGCTTTTGAGGTATAGCTGATATTGGCAGCTTGATTGGTGGAGCCTGATAAGTCCAATTGTGCTGCATCCACTGACAACTGATTGACCGCCGCCAGCTGACCATGATGAGTAATGCCAGATTGACTGCTCAGTATGACATCACCACCTGCAAACACCGAGCTTGTTTGGGTGTTTTCTATGCCTAAGACTCCCTTCATGACCACATTGGTTTGAGAGGTGATGTTGCCTGCATGATGTATCTTTATCAGCTTGAATGCCTAAAGAGTTTGACTGCTAATATTACCTGTATTTTTGTAGCTTTTGATGCGGTCATCAGCAAATTGCCTGCTGCAGCGATGGTGGCGGCTTTTTTTGTACTGTGTTTGTGTTATTTAGCTCACCTGTCAAATTAATAAGGTTTTGGTTTTTGTCATCTGTAGCAAGCAAAATCCCTTGATGGTTATTTAACTGCTTAGCAGTGATGGTAAAATCACCTGCTTGAATCAAACCTTGATGATTATTGATGTCATTTGTTAGTGTTAAGCTTTGATGGCGGCTAGTCAATAGTTTGCCATCACTGTTATCAAGCTGCTTGGCGGTTGTGGTAAGCGTGTTTGCTTGAATGATGCCTTGATGATTATCAATGACGTTCTTAACATTTAAAGTGTGATCACCTGTTGATAATATACTGCCTTGAGCGTTATTCACATCTGCTGCTGTCATGTCAAGGATTGCACCTGTATGCTTAATATGACCTTGATGATTATTGAGTGTGCTGGTATGAATATTAAAATTTTGGGCATTGGCAGTAATGCTGCCTTGACGGTTATCCAGACCATTTTTAACGTTTAAGCTAAAATCGTCTTGACTGCTTTGGTTAATACTGCCCTGATGATTATTCAGTTTTTCTGTGTGAATGTTGATATTGCCTGCTGACAGCATACCTTGGGTGTTGTTAAGCAAATCTGGCGTCATCATGTTTAGTACATCAGTTGCTACAACCTTGGCATGCTGCGTGCTGGTCGTGCTTTTGCTGTCAAGCGTGATATTTTTAGCTTGGCTTTGACTGTCAGTCAGTGTTAACACATTGCCACCAAGTTGCAGATGATTGGTGGCGACATGTACGCCGGAGCTGCTTAACTCTTTGGTAGCATGAATGGTCAAGTTTGCTGGTGTTGCTAGCAAAGCACCATCTGCCTTCATACCAGCAATCACACTGCCTGTATTACTGATGGTATCACTAAAAATATCAACATCACCAGCACTTGCGATAATCCCTGTTTTGTTATTGACTAAGTGTTTTGAGGCGGCAAGTGTGGTCTTTGCAGCATAAAGCTGACCGCTGTTACTTAGGTTTTGAGTATTAGCAGTCAAGGCTTTGGCACTTTGGATAGAACCGTCCGTGTTATTTAATGTTGTGCCAATGGTTAATGTAGCATCGCCTTGGGCTGATATGTTGCCTTGAGTGTTATTTAATGTGTCTGTCGCCATTATTGATAACGTATCTGAGGCGGTGATACTGCCCTGACTGTTTTGAATGTTTTGTGCCAAAATGATGGCATCACCCTGAGCACTTTGAATCACCCCCTGATGATTGTCCACATCACCCTCTGTGGATAACTCAAGCTTGCCATTACCAGCAAGAATGCCTTGTTGGTTGATGATGCTGTTTTGAGCGGCAATCATGATATCCTGTTTACTGGTGAGTGTGCCTTGTGTGTTATCAAAATGAGTCAGATGCCAATTGATGTTGTTGACAGCAAGTTTACTGTTGGTATTACTAAGAGTTTTGGTGGATAAGCTTTGGACATCTATGGATGATTGGTTTTGATTAATGCTTGTATCAGCTGCAATATCAATACCGCCTGCAGCCGCAATCAGTGCGTTTTTATCTTGATTGGTGAGCGTTTGGGTGGTAATAGATCCATTGGCGACCGGTGCGGCAATGGATGTAGATGGCTGTGTACCATTTGTATTACTTGAACTGTTTGTATGATTTGCTTTGGTGTTGATAACACCACCACTGGCTTGTGCTGTACTTGGTGGGTCAGCCATGTCTACTGTGATTTTATGATCAAACTTTGCCCAATGACCGCTTGGTTGGTGTTAGTGAGCGTATCACTTTTTGATGGCAAGCTGACCTTTGCCTGTTTGAATCAGTTTGCCTGCATTATTCAGGGAGTTGGTCGCAATGTCAAACGCTCCACCATAAATATCACCTTGGTTGTTGATGTGATGACTTTGCAGTAATTTGATTGACCTGACTACTAAAAAAATAGCACCTGAATTATTTAGGTGATTGGTAGTTAAAAGCAATATTGCTACTTTCACTGCTGATGGTGCCTAAATTCTCAAGTGTAGAAGTGTTAATTTGTAGTTTATCTTTACCAGCAATGGTGCCTGTATTGATCAGATTACCCTTGATATCCAAGCTAAGGGAGCTAACACCATCATTATTTGTACTTAAAATGATTCCTGCGTTATTTACCCCCAAACCCTGATTGGTGCCTATCAAACGAATACTGCCAGCATACATGCCTACTAAAGGCTGAAATGTCTAAAGCAACCCCTTGTGCTGTGTTATTAGCGGTTTGATTGGTCTGTGATGAACTCGCTTGTTTACTGGTAGCAGATAATTGATTGAGTTTACCATCTTGAATATTTATAAGGTTTTCACCTGTAATCACATCAAGCTGTTTGCCCGCATAGATTTCATCATTGAGCTGCATACTTTTAGCAATTAAGGCGGTGTAATCAGTATGCTGAGCATTGAGTTTGCCAGAGGCAACAATAGCGCCTGTACCCACATGATAAGCTGATGGTCTGCATCAAGAATTTGGGCGGTTCCCGAAACCAAATGGATATTAGCTGCATTGATAAACCCTGCTCCATTAATTTGCAACCCATTTGGATTGGCAATGATGACATTCGCTTTTTGTCCTGCTACTTCTACAAAGCCATTAAGTATACTGGCTTTGTTTGAATTCACTTGATTTAAGATGGTAGTAGCTTCACCACGCGCCATAAAAAGGATTGGCATCTACAAAGCCTGCTAGTTGAGTGGCAACTGCCTGCGGTTATTATTTAAGATAACACCTTGACTACCAACATCAAACTGACTGTAATGGTTATTAGATAATCCTTTGTCATTAGGTGTTTGGATATTTACCGATACCATGCCACTAGCAGTTGGCACAATCATTGGTTGTAGATGTTTGTTAGCAGATGAGTCAGCAACAACCATTGTGGAAGTTGTATTTGGGTTGGCATGACAGATGCTGATAATACCAAGACTTAATAATATCAATGCAAAGGTAAAGTTTTTAATTTGCCATAATATCCATTTTCAACAAGTTTTTGTTGCAAATCCGTTAAAACAACATTATTTTTGACTACCTCCTTGTGAATTTGTTTTACTATGTGAATGGAGTTTTTCAGAACAACCACAAGTCTTGCTAAGGTTTTATTGAAAATGACTCGATAGCAATGGCGGTTCATGGTGGGTTCGTCCAAATAGCGATGGTTCTAGGAATGTTACCATGGTCTGTGGATAAAATAAAGCACCAACAAATAATCTCAACTTTAGACACGCCTAAGTTGGGTGCATAAAGCACTTTGTGAATATGAAATCAAACCATAACCATCATTAAACTTGTCTTTTAAAATAAATAAATCAGTCAATATGGTTAGATATAATTGATTTATCATTTTTATCAAAGACCAAATTTAAATAAACTTTTGGTTTATTAAGTCTGTTCGTGTTAACATACCCTTTCTTTTTAGTAAGACCTTAATCTCACTCAGGAATCTCATCATCTTCTAAAAATTCATAAAAGGTCAGAACCACTTCTTCAGGAGTATAATCTTTGTCACGCAAACCACATTACTTTAAGTCAATATACCGCATCATCAGGGCACCTTTAGAATAAAACATATTTAAGTTCTTTGCCTATGATCTGACGACACCTTCTATTGAGGCTTTTTATTAAATTCGCCATACTGATAATGGCGTAGATGGCATACATGAGAGTCAAAAGCCCAGTTTTTGGGAGATAGGGTGATGGTTTTTGCCATAATAGTACTCATAGACATCTATACCCAACTGGTATTGTTCTGAAAACAAACAGCGCTGCAGATAAGTACAAAAAATAAACCCTTTGTCATACCTTTTTAGATACTGAAAAGTCAGTAGGATTTTTTATTCTTAAAAGCCCATAAATTGGTATATTCTAAAACATACCTTCCAAATATCCAACATCATCTTGACCTGTATAAGCCCAAGTAGCACCCACGTGAGGCTTCGTAAACCCAGCTAGCGTATTGTGGTGTCCAACCACCATCTACTCTAATTCTACGGAAGTTTGGCACAATTGAATTGTTCTGGGCAAAAATTCTTCAAAACCATCTTTTTATTTCCGACGCAACAGGCATCAAAATAGTTGTTCAAAGAACCGCGTGCAAGACCACCGTGCATGCTCTGTACATTTGTTAGATATTCAGATCGTTCAAAACCAAAATAAAAAAACCATTGGGCATGGTCTGCTCTATTATGTTGCATAAGTCGTTCTTTAATGGATTGCATTTGCTTACCTCACTTGTGTTGGTTGTATTGAGTATTACCATTGGTGTTTATATGACTATTGCCAACCTTTTGGTTAGCAGATATTTTGAATGACTTTCTGCCTTGTAGGCTGCCACCTACCCACTGTTCTGGTTTCTAAATTGCCCGCCAAGACATCATTGATAAGTTTGTCTTTAAGACTTTTTCCAAATTGGGGATTGGCTCGTATAGCATCTGACAGCCTCTTTCTTGGCACCCTCCAAGCATTGCTGAGCTCGCCTTTTTGGTCAGTGCTTCACTATCAAAGGTGGGTGACAGCTCTAGTTTATTGCCACTGCTACGATATTTATTATCCCAAAGCACAACGGTGTTGGTTTTTGGGTCGATAGAATAATATCACTACCTATGTGTGCCAGCACCATCACCCCACTTTAGAATAATATAGCCTTCACTAGCTAACACGATTGAGCGAGTTTGATTTCTTCAACATAGCCATTAATTATGAGAATTTTAAGTGGTTTTCAGTGCTGTTTTTGCTTTGGTTTTGTTTGCGATGGTTTGTAATCCCAACCTGCTTTTGGGTCTGGCAACCTGTCATCTAATACAATACCATTAAACAAACGCTTATCTTTATTTGTCCCAAATGTTCTGGAATGGTCTACAACAGGTGGCGGCTTTTTATGTTCATTTTTGCATAATTACCTGTTGAATCTCTAGCAACAAGCTTATCGTTTGTCTGCTCATAGTAAAGTATCGGGCTTATCATCATTAACAATTTTAACTGTATTACCTTCTACTTTTAACTTCCACAATTTTACCATCATCTAAAATGGTAGGAATGCGTTTTATAATGGGCTGATTATTGGCATTCATGCCCACAATATAGTCGGAGTATGTTACTGTTTTACCATCAATCATGACATCAGCAGGATTATCGCCAATCGCAATAAAACAGTTCTTATTATGCACCCATACCGCATCCACCCCATCTATGCCTTTGATGAAGAAAGTGTGATCAGTATCTACTTCTAGGTTGTAGCTGCTCAAGAGGTGTTGATTTGGTGAATGGCAATGACGGTTTGATAATTACCCTTGTCATCAATTAGGCGATGACCAGATTTCAATGTCTTTGCACCGACCCAGTAAGCATAGGGAAGGTTACCTTTATAATGGTGTCCTGTGGATGGTTTTGGTGGGGTGGTATCACCTGTAAAGTCCACAAAATAAGGGTGCAACCCATCTGAAATGATGGTTTGTTTGACCCCATCACTATTGACAATGGTAATGTGTGTGGTGTCAGGGTCTATGCTATTGATGGTTTGTAAGACTTGAGCGGTGATTGGTTTTACCTGTGATTTCATTTTTGGCAATACCCAATCTGCGATTTGAATTTGAGAGATGGGTTTGTAGCCAAATAGGGTTTTGACTTCGCATGTCTCCGTGGAAGGAACATTCTATTGCTCTCACACTAGGGGGATTATAATTTGTGATTTTTATCAGGGATATCCACTTTATTAATCGTCTTGATGGCCTGATTTGCAACCTTACAACCCCAGCTGTTGCAGCAGATAACAAATCGGCTACCAGCTTACCCGAAGCTTCACCAACTGTCTGACCAAATTTTGTCAGCATCTCTTGCAGGGCTAAAATTTGCCCCGATAGGCCATATCTGTTTTAAATCATACGCAGCCTCTTGATTAACAGAGTCTCTGTATTGGCTGTCAGTTGTATATTTTATTATATCTGAGCTAAGTTTGTGAGCTCGCTCTCGCATGCACTAATGTCAGTATTGGGCAGATTAGTGATGGCATCAGCCAAACCTTTGATGTTTGAAACTCCACCTTCAACAAAACCTTCACCAAATGCAGACAATCCATCGCTTGCTTCTTGTAATTTTTCAAAGGCACTCATGTCTTGAACCAATGAGGATACCGATCTTTATTTCACAGCTTTTTTGCGAATGATACGTCCATCATTAAAATCAGCATCAGTGGCTGAAAAGCTATTCTTTGTTGTTTAAAGGTATCGATTGGTCTTATCTGCTTTCCGAAATTTCTAGAATGAGGCAGTACGAGAAACAGTGATATATGGAGGAGTTCAACATATGGTCCCTCCAAGCTATGCTCATCATAATTTGACAATGCATTGATTAAGTATTCATCAATTGAGCGGCCATTTAATTCATTGAGAGCCTGCTTATACAAACTCTGATAATGAGGCAACTTTCTCTGCTTCTTTTCATTAATATTATCTTGCCATCCTTTATCAATATGGTATAAAACTGCTTTTTAATTCCTCTTCATTAATGCCAAGTTTTTCTGCAATGATTTGGATTGCATCAAATTCATCAGGATGCAGC
>BNJS01002251.1_pt1 | contig 11662 bp, 18 predicted proteins | sample 8540461 | NCBI WGS metagenome assembly BNJS01 (sample SAMD00202454, study PRJDB9452) | human saliva metagenome | isolation source: human saliva | place: Japan
CCGGTCCCGCGAGGGGGCCGGGCCCTCGTCATCCCCTGTGATTGCCGTCGTCGGTGACGGGGCTGATACCGCCGTGGCGCCCCGGCATTAAGCTCCGCAGGGAGCCCGACCTCGGTCAGGATCGAGGCTGTCGGGGAGAGAGACTTTCTGCGTGGCGGCTAAGACCTTCGTCTGTCTTCTGCTGTTGTCCCGTTGTGTGTCGTTATATCGGGACCGGTCGGTGTCCTCCGTCTGTCTTCTATCGTCCGCGGTGCGTCGTCCTCCGCACTCTGCCCTTCGCACTCTGCCCTTCGCACTTCTCACTTCGTACTCCGCCATCTCCTGGTTTAGCTCACTGATTCCGGGCCTATTGCTGTTCTGATGCCGCAGGTGAGCGAGCTAAAACAGGAATGGGTGAGCCAAACCCGGAGTCCGGTTGGTCATCGGCGCCCACAAATGAGGCTGAGCGATGTCTCTTTGTATGGATGCGACGTTTCGGTCCATCGCATTCAGCGCTGGGAAGGGCCCATATTCGTGCGCATTCTGAACTTGGCGGAAGACGTCTTATCCCTAAATGTGACGCAATAGCACGACGTAAAGCTGCGAAGTCTTCAAGGTCTGCCCAAGAGACTCTGAAGATGTTCCATCCGAGATTAATGAGATCCTGCTGGCGACGCATCCAAACGTGTTCTGCGGACAATCCATCTGAACGCGGAAGAGAAAGCTTGCTCACTCCATCTGTCTCGATGATCAAGTGGAGAGCGGGAATGACAATGTCACCGAAGTAGTGACCATATCTGCCGTGAATCTCAAATTGTGTGACCACTTCACCCGGGTAAAGAGTACGGACCACCCAAAGGACCGCGGCCTCGAAAATGTTGTCGCAGCCACCGTCGGCAAAAGCGAGAATCGAATGTGCGATCGCATAGTTCCTGTGCGTTAGTCGATCATGTAATACCGTCAATAGATTGTCTCTTGCTATCTCAACGCGAGTGCGAGATATTTCCAGCGCATAACGCGAAAAATCCGAAAGTGAATGTAACGCCATGCATGCGGCGACAAAGGCTTCAAGAGGTTCTTCGTTGAGTGCAATTCGAACTACTGCACTTTCAATCGACTCAACAATGAGGCCTTCAGGAAGTCGTACCACCGCGTGAGGTTCCTGAGAACGAAGAGTAATCGCACACGGAGGAACGCTCTTGCTCTGAAACTGCACACTAGAGAAGGGGATAGTTCTTCTACACCCGTCTTTCCGCCAATACTCAACATTGGGATTCGTGACCCATGTAGGGATTGAGTGAAGGAGCAACGCGGATCTTCCGGTAAATACACGACCGCTTCGGGCAAGCGCAGCTGATGCGAATATGCGGGAGAGCGCAACGGCCTGCCACAAATCCCAGAGAGGAACGTTGTCTGGGGAATGAAAACGCGCATAATACCCGCGGCGAATTCGGCAGACCTCTGAATCTTCGCGTAAATGGCGGAATGCGTTATGTCGAGTTTGAATGATTTTCAATGGTAACGGGGCTCATTTTGCAAGTGTCGCCATTAGTAGGCGACGCCGAAAGTACGAACGATGTAGTTGTGGAAAACGCCTATTTCCCGACGGTCCTGTGGAAATGGGTGCTCCTGTGGAAAGAAGGATAGCGAGCGGTGCAACGGGGAGCTTTCACCTAGGGCTGGTTCTGTTCTAGTGCAGTGCACTCCTGGTTTAGCTCACTGATTCCGGGCCTATTGCTGTTCTGAGGCCGCAGGTGAGCGAGCTAAAACCGGAATGGGGGAGCGAAACCAGGAATGGGTGAGCTAAGTCAGAAGTGGGCAGTCCCACAAATAATGTGAACAATCTGGCTTTGACGGGAGTGGGAATAGCTGACTATTCTTGAACCCGGTACCCGTGACTGTGCGGGTTTCCTATGTCCACTTTTGGTGGACGGTTCCTGTTCTTTTGTAGATCGCCTCTATGGAGCGGTCGTTTGAAGAAGAACCGGGAACGCGCGGGCTCCCTCCGTCGGAGCTCCGGGTGTCATTCTCTGACGCGGCTTAGTCCCGTTATCATGGCACGCCGGCCCCTGGCGGATCGCTGTGCGCGCTGGGGGATAAGGACAGTCATGGAAGACTGAGACATGGGTTTAAGGAAATCCTTAAACCGTAGACGGAATTGAACTGGAGAACCAGTGCCTACCATTCAGCAGCTCGTCCGCAAGGGCCGCAGCACCAAGCGCGCAAAGGTGAAGACCCCCGCGCTCAAGGGCTCGCCCCAGCGTCGCGGCGTGTGCACCCGTGTGTACACCACCACCCCTAAGAAGCCGAACTCGGCTCTGCGTAAGGTCGCTCGTGTGCGCCTTTCGTCTGGCATCGAGGTCACCGCGTACATTCCCGGTGAAGGCCACAACCTGCAGGAACACTCGATCGTCCTCGTTCGTGGCGGTCGTGTGAAGGACCTCCCCGGCGTGCGTTACCGCATCGTCCGTGGCGCCCTCGACACCCAGGGTGTCCGTGGTCGCCAGCAGGCCCGTTCCCGTTACGGCGCAAAGAAGGAGAAGAAGTAATGCCTCGTAAAGGCCCCGCTCCCAAGCGCCCCCTGGTCGACGACCCGGTATACGGCTCAAAGATCGTGACCCAGCTCGTGAACCGCGTGCTTCTCGACGGTAAGAAGACCGTTGCAGAGCGCATTGTTTACGGCGCACTCGAAATGGTTCGTGAGCGCACCGAGCAGGAACCCGTTTCCGTGCTCAAGCGCGCACTGGACAACATTCGCCCGGCCCTCGAGGTTCGTTCCCGCCGTGTTGGTGGCGCGACCTACCAGGTTCCGGTTGAGGTTCGCCCGCACGTGCGACCACCCTCGCACTGCGTTGGCTGGTGGACTTCTCGCGCCAGCGTCGTGAGAAGACCATGACCGAGCGTCTCGCCAACGAGATTCTCGACGCCTCCAATGGTCTTGGCGCCGCTGTCAAGCGTCGTGAGGACATGCACAAGATGGCTGAGTCGAACCGCGCGTTCGCTCACTACCGCTGGTGACCACCCCTCCCGCTTCGTGATGACCCCATCCGGAGCGGGCAGGATGTTTTAACACCCTCACTTCAAACGAAGGACTGATGTAGTGGCACACGAGGTGCTTACTGACCTCAAGAAGGTTCGCAACATCGGCATCATGGCTCACATCGATGCCGGCAAGACCACCGTGACCGAACGAATCCTGTTCTACACGGGCATCAACTACAAGATTGGTGAGACGCACGATGGCGCCTCCACCACCGACTGGATGGAGCAGGAAAAGGAGCGTGGTATTACCATCACCTCCGCAGCCGTGACCTCCTTCTGGAACGGAAACCAAATCAACATCATCGACACCCCCGGTCACGTTGACTTCACGGTTGAGGTTGAGCGCTCGCTGCGCGTCCTCGACGGTGCAGTCGCCGTGTTCGACGGTAAGGAAGGTGTCGAGCCCCAGTCTGAAACCGTGTGGCGTCAGGCTGATAAGTACGACGTCCCCCGCATCTGCTTCATCAACAAGATGGACAAGATGGGCGCTGACTTCTACTTCTCGGTTCAGACCATTCGCGATCGTCTTCACGCAACCCCGATTGTCATGCACCTGCCCATCGGCGCAGAGAATGACTTCGAGGGAACCATCGATCTGCTGACCATGGAATCTGTGCGTTACCCCGCCGAAGATGAGAACGGCCAGCCCACGCTTGGCGCGCTCGTTGTTCGCGGCGAGATCCCCGCAGAGCTCCAGGAGAAGGCTGAAGAGTACCGCGAGGCCCTCATCGAGGCAGCAGCGGAAGGCTCGGATGAGCTGACCGAGGCCTACCTCGAGAACGGCGAGCTGACCATCGATCAGATTAAGGAAGGCGTTCGCGCCCTGACCATCTCCGGTCGCGCATTCCCCGTCTTCTGCGGTACCGCACTTCGCAACATGGGCGTTCAGCCCGTGCTCGACGCGGTCATCGACTACCTGCCCTCGCCGCTCGATATTCCCGCGTTCCGCGGGCTTCAAGCCCGGTCACGACGAAGAAAGAGCGCAACTGAGGTCCGCGAGGCCTCGGAGAAGGAACCCTTCGCAGCTCTTGCATTCAAGATCGCAGCTCACCCCTTCTACGGCAAGCTGACCTTCGTCCGCGTTTACTCCGGCAAGCTGGAGGCAGGTTCGCAGATCCTCAACTCAACCAAGGGCAAGAAGGAACGCATCGGCAAGATCTTCCAGATGCACTCCAACAAGGAAAAACCCGGTCGAAGAGGCACATGCAGGCCACATCTACGCGGTTATCGGCCTGAAGGACACCACCACTGGCGACACGCTCTGCGCGATCGACAAAGCCGGTCGTCCTTGAGTCCATGACCTTCCCCGAAGCCCGTGATCTTCGTGGCCGTTGAGCCCAAGTCGAAGGCTGACCAGGAAAAGATGGGCGTCGCCATCCAGAAGCTGGCAGAAGAGGACCCGACCTTCACGGTCGAGCTCGATGCCGAAACCGGCCAGACCGTTATCGGCGGTATGGGCGAGCTTCACCTCGACATCATCGTCGACCGTATGCGTCGCGAATTCAAGGTCGAGGCCAACGTTGGTAAGCCCATGGTTGCTTACCGCGAGACCATCCGTAAGAACGTCGAGAAGTTCGAGTACACGCACAAGAAGCAGACCGGTGGTTCCGGCCAGTTCGCGCGCGTCATCATTGCACTCGAGCCCATCCCGGCTGGCTCCGAAGAAGAGTACATCTTCGAGGACAAGGTCACCGGTGGACGCGTTCCTCGCGAATACATCCCCTCGGTTGATGCCGGTATCCAGGACGCCATGCAGAATGGTGTTCTTGCCGGTTACCCGATGGTCGACGTCAAGGCAACCCTGCTTGATGGTGCATACCACGAAGTTGACTCTTCGGAAATGGCCTTCAAGATCGCCGGTTCGATGGCATTCCGCGAAGCCGCAAAGAAGGCTTCCCCGGTTCTGCTCGAGCCGATCATGGCCGTCGAGGTCCGTACGCCCGAAGAGTACATGGGCGACGTCATCGGCGACCTCAACTCTCGTCGTGGTGCAGTCCAGTCCATGGATGAGCAGCACGGTGTGCGTGGTCCGCGCACAGGTTCCGCTGTCCGAAATGTTTGGTTACATCGGCGATCTGCGTTCCAAGACGCAGGGCCGCGCGGTGTACTCCATGCAGTTCGATAGCTACGCCGAGGTCCCGCGTAACGTCGCGGATGAGATCATCGGAAAGTCTCGGGGCGAGTGAGTCCCACAGGGTTGGTCACGACTAAGAGACCTCTTAGTTGTGACCAACCTGACAAGAATCAATAAACCTGTAGGTCTCATGCCCCATTGGGTGTTATGCTGACACCTAGCCATAGGCTGAGAATTTCTACCCGAGTCCAGGAGGACACAAGTGGCGAAGGCCAAGTTCGAGCGCACCAAGCCGCACGTCAACATCGGTACCATCGGTCACGTTGACCACGGCAAGACCACGCTGACTGCAGCAATCACCAAGGTTCTGCACGACAAGTACCCGGATCTGAACGAGTTCACCCCCTTCGATCAGGTCGACAACGCTCCTGAAGAGCGCGATCGCGGTATTACCATTAACGTCTCTCACGTTGAGTACCAGACCGAGAAGCGTCACTACGCACACGTTGACGCCCCCGGCCACGCTGACTACGTGAAGAACATGATCACCGGTGCGGCACAGATGGATGGCGCCATCCTCGTTGTCGCCGCCACCGACGGCCCCATGGCCCAGACCCGCGAGCACGTTCTGCTCGCCCGTCAGGTCGGCGTGCCCACCATCCTCGTCGCCCTGAACAAGGCCGACATGGTTGATGACGAAGAAATGCTGGAGCTCGTTGAGGAAGAGGTCCGCGACCTCCTGTCCTCGCAGGGCTTCGACGGCGAGAACGCTCCCGTCATCCAGGTTTCCGCACTCAAGGCCCTCGAGGGTGACCCCGAGTGGACCGCCAAGGTCGAAGAGCTCATGGACGCTGTGGACGACTACGTTCCCACCCCCGAGCGCGACATGGACAAGCCCTTCCTCATGCCGATCGAAGACGTCTTCACGATCACTGGTCGTGGCACCGTCGTCACCGGTCGTGTCGAGCGTGGCAAGCTGCCGATCAACTCGAAGTTGAGATCCTCGGTATCCGCGATCTCAGAAGACCACCGTCACCGGCATCTGAGATGTTCCACAAGTCGATGGACGAAGCATGGGCAGGCGAGAACTGTGGTCTGCTTCTCCGTGGCACCAAGCGCGACGAGGTCGAGCGTGGCCAGGTTGTGGCCGTCCCCGGCTCCATCACGCCTCACACCGACTTCGAAGGCCAGGTCTACATCCTGAAGAAGGAAGAAGGCGGACGTCACAACCCGTTCTTCTCCAACTACCGTCCTCAGTTCTACTTCCGTACCACCGACGTGACCGGCGTCATCACCCTCCCCGAGGGCACCGACATGGTCATGCCTGGCGACACCACTGAGATCACCGTTCAGCTGATCCAGCCCATCGCCATGGAGCCCGGCCTCGGCTTCGCAATCCGCGAAGGTGGCCGCACCGTTGGTTCCGGTCGTGTGACCAACATCCTGAAGTGACTTTGTTGATCGCCCTAGCGATCGCTGATTCTTCAGTAGAGCAGGGTCCGCTCGTTTGAGCGGGCCTGCTCTTTATTTGCAATTGCCGAGGCCATGGCTGGTTTCCTTGTGTCGTGAGTCGCGCAGGTGTGGGGAGTGGGCGCGATCTGATGGGGAGGCGGCGGCCAAGCGCGCGTCTTCTCGACTCAGCGGCCTCGGCAGATGGGTGAAAATCGGCGTAGTGAGCCGGGAAGTGACCGATCTGACTTTGCGACACGCCCGAGTGCGGTGTAGTGTAGGAACTCGGTGCGCACAGCACCTCCATCGGAGCAATGTGTGCGCATGCCTTCTATGTCAGTGGATTCACACAGGTTTCCTTGGCTCCAAGCTTGAGGAGACCTGCGTCTTTCTGCAAAAATAGGGGGGTTGCCCTACTAGAGGTAGGGCGGTTAGGCAGTGCAATCACTGTTTAACCGGGCAAAATGCCCAAGATCTTTGGACAAGACGCCGGTCCGCATCGGGCGCTCTCGCGAAGAGGGACACGCCCGAGTACGGGTACCGGCGCCGAATCTGTACGAGAAGAGGTAAGACGGCATGGCGGGACAAAAGATCCGCATCCGGCTCAAGTCGTATGACCACGAGGTCATCGACAGCTCCGCGCGCAAGATCGTGGACACCGTGCAGCGAGCAGGTGCCACTGTCGTGGGCCCGGTGCCGCTGCCGACCGAAAAGAACGTGTTTGTCGTGATTCGGTCGCCCCATAAGTACAAGGACAGCCGCGAACAGTTTGAAATGCGTACGCATAAGCGGCTCATCGACATCATCGACCCGACGCCTAAAAGGGCCGTCGATTCGCTCATGCGTCTCGATCTGCCCGCGGATGTCAACATCGAGATCAAGCTCTGAGGTAATCTGCAATGGCAAAGATTAAGCAGCACGCTGCCGCGCCTGTTCAGGCGCTGCTCGGCCGCAAGCTCGGTATGACCCAGGTCTGGGACGCCGACGGCCGCCTCGATGCCCCTGACTGTCGTGCAGGTTGGCACCAACGTCGTTACTCAGCTCCGCACTGAGGAAACCGACGGATACACCGCAATCCAGCTTGGCTTTGGCGAAATCGATGCTCGCAAGGTGACCAAGCCCCTGGCTGCTCACTTCGCAAAGGCTGGGGTTGCTCCCCGCCGTCATCTCGCCGAGATCCGTACCTCCGAGGCTGATAACTTCGAACTCGGTCAGGAACTGGATGCTTCGATCTTTGAAGCAGGACAGCTTGTCGATGTTTCCGGTAACACCAAGGGCAAGGGATTTGCCGGTGTTATGAAGCGTCACGGTTTTGCTGGCGTGTCCGCATCTCACGGTTCTCACCGTAACCACCGTAAGCCCGGTTCTATCGGTGCTTGCGCAACCCCCGGTCGCATCTTCAAGGGTCAGCGTATGGCTGGCCACATGGGTGGTGTCCGTCGTACCGTCCAGAACCTGCACGTGCAGGCCGTCGACGTGGAAAAGGGTCTGCTCCTGATCTCGGGTGCAATCCCCGGACCTAAGAACGGCATCGTGCTGGTTCGCTCCGCTGTGAAGGGTGCGTGATCATGTCTGAAATCCGTACCATCGATGTTCTGGACCTGCAGGGCAAGAAGGCCGGTTCGGTCGATCTTCCCGCAGAGGTCTTTGACGTTGAGACCAACATTCCGCTGATGCACCAGGTCGTCGTCGCTCAGCTTGCTGCAGGCCGTCAGGGCACGCACGCAACCAAGACGCGCGGCATGGTTTCCGGTGGTGGCAAGAAGCCGTTCCGCCAGAAGGGCACCGGTAACGCTCGTCAGGGCTCGATCCGTGCACCTCACTTCACCGGCGGTGGCATCGTCCACGGTCCGCAGCCCCGCGATTACTCGCAGCGCACCCCCAAGAAGATGAAGGTGGGCGCTCTTCGCTCGGCTCTGTCAGACCGCGCACGCAATGGTCGCATCCACGTCGTGACCGCTCTGTTCGAAGGCGAGAAGCCCTCGACCAAGCAGGCACTGGCTGCGGTTCGCGCTCTTGTTGCCGATCGTCCGGCACTCGTCGTGCTCGAGCGCGGCGACGAGCTCACCGCTCTTTCGCTGCGTAACGCACGCGAAGTTCACGTGCTGTGGGCCGATCAGCTCAACACCTACGACGTCCTCGATCACGAAGATGTCATCTTCACCCAGGGCGCCCTCGAGGCATTCCTTGGCACCAAGGAGGAAACGAAGTGAGCTCGATCGAATCCGCTAAGAACCCCCGCGACATCATCCTGCGTCCGGTTGTTACCGAAAAGTCCTCCATCCTGATGGATGAGGGCAATACACCTTCGAAGTTGATCCTCGCTCGAACAAGACCGAGATCAAGATGGCGATCGAAGCAATCTTCGGCGTGAAGGTTGCTTCTGTGGCGACGCAGAACCGCAAAGGCAAGGTTTACCGCACTCGCAACGGAATCGGCACGCGCAAGGATGTCAAGCGCGCGATCGTGACCCTGCGTGAAGGCACCATCGACATCTTCGGCGAGCAGGCCTGAGCGTCGGAGAACTAGAGGAAAATCATGGGAATTCGCAAGTACAAGCCCACGACCCCGGGTCGTCGTGGTTCGAGCGTCTCTGACTTCGTCGAGATCACTCGTTCCGAGCCCGAAAAGTCGCTGGTGCGTCCGCTGCACAAGACTGGCGGCCGTAACAACAACGGCCGTGTGACTGCCCGCCACCGCGGCGGCGGCCACAAGCGCGCCTACCGCGTGATCGACTTCCGTCGTCACGACAAGGACGGCGTGCCCGCACGGGTTGCTCACATCGAGTACGACCCCAACCGCACCGCTCCGTGTCGCCCTCCTGCACCATGCAGATGGCGAGAAGCGCTACATCCTGGCACCCGCCAAGCTCAACCAGGGCGACATTGTCGAGGCTGGCCCCGCGGCCGATATCAAGCCCGGCAACAACCTGCCCCTGCGCAACATCCCCTTGGGTACCGTCGTCCACGCTGTGGAGCTCTACCCCGGCGGTGGCGCAAAGATCGCTCGTAGTGCTGGTACCTCGGTTCAGCTCGTCGCAAAGGAAGGCCGCTTCGCTCAGCTGCGTATGCCTTCCGGTGAAATTCGCAACGTCGAAATCACTTGCCGCGCAACCATTGGTGAGGTCGGCAACGCCGAGCAGTCCAACATCAACTGGGGCAAGGCCGGCCGTATGCGCTGGAAGGGCAAGCGCCCGCATGTCCGTGGTGTTGTTATGAACCCGGTTGACCACCCGCACGGTGGTGGTGAAGGCCGTACCTCTGGTGGTCGTCACCCTGTGTCGCCTTGGGGCAAGCCCGAGGCCGCACCCGTCGTCCGAACAAGGCCAGCGACCGCATGATCGTGCGTCGTCGCAAGACCGGCAAGAATCGCTGAGTAGGAGCTGGGAATGCCTCGTAGTTTGAAGAAGGGCCCCTTCGTCGACGATCACCTTATGAAGAAGGTTGACGCGGCGGTCGAATCCGGCTCGAAGAACGTTATCAAGACCTGGTCGCGTCGCTCGGTCATCACCCCGGATTTCCTGGGACTGACCATCGCCGTGCACGACGGTCGCAAGCACGTGCCCGTTTTCGTCACTGAGTCGATGGTGGGCCACAAGCTCGGAGAGTTCGCTCCTACGCGTACTTTCCTAGCCACGACAAGGACGATCGCAAGGGACGTCGGCGCTGAGCCGGCCTTGCGTACGGAAGAAAAAGGCAGGATTTCATGGAAGCCAAGGCGCAGGCGCGTTTTGTCCGCGTCACGCCCCAGAAGGCACGCCGTGTCGTGAACGAGGTTCGCGGCAAGGCTGCTTTGGAGGCAGCCGACATTCTGCGGTTTGCCCCGCAGGCCGTCGCCACCGATGTCCGCAAGGTTCTCTTGAGCGCCGTCGCTAACGCGAAGGTGAAGGCAGAAGCCGCTAAGGAGACCTTCAACGAGGCGGATCTTTTGATCCTCGAAGCCTTTGTTGATGAAGGTCCCACCATGAAGCGCTTCCGCCCCCGTGCTCAGGGCCGTGCAGGACGCATTCTTAAGCGCACGAGCCACATCACCGTTGTGGTCGGCACTAAGGAAGATCAGAAGAAGGGAGACCGGTAAATGGGCCAGAAGGTTAACCCCACCGGGTTCCGCCTGGGAATCACTACTGATCACCGGTCTCGTTGGTTCTCGGATTCGACGACTGCAGGTCAGCGTTACGCCGACTACGTTGCAGAAGATGTCGCAATTCGTAAGAACCTGACTGAGAATCTTGAGCGTGCAGGTATTGCAAAGGTCGATATTGAGCGTACGCGTGACCGCGTTCGCGTCGATCTGCACACCGCTCGCCCCGGTATCGTTATTGGTCGCCGCGGAGCAGAAGCAGATCGTCTTCGCCAGAACCTGGAGAAGCTCACCGGCAAGCAGGTTCAGCTGAACATCCTCGAGGTTAAGAACCCCGATCTGGTTGCACAGCTGGTCGCACAGGGAATCGCCGAGCAGCTCGCTGCCGCGTGTCTTTCCGTCGCGATGCGTGAAAGGGCATCTCAGTCCGCACAGCGTTGCGGGAGCCAAGAGGCATCCGTGTCCAGGTCTCCGGACGTCTGGGTGGCGCTGAAATGAGCCGTAGCGAGTTCTACCGCGAAGGCCGTGTCCCGCTGCAGACCCTGCGCGCGAACATCGACTTTGGATTCCACGAGGCGCGTACCACCTTTGGTCGTATTGGCGTCAAGGTGTGGATCTACAAGGGCGATATCACCGAGCGTGAGTTTGCCCGCCAGCAGGCTGAGCAGGCCAACCGCGGTGGACGCCGTGGTGGCGAGCGCCGCAACCCGCGTCGCGGCCAGCGTGGCCAGCAGCAGCAGGAGAACACTCAGCAGCAGGAAGCTTCAGACTGGGGCACCTGCCGCTACCGAGACCGGAACGGAGGCCTGAGCCCAATGCTCATTCCCCGTCGTACTAAGTGGCGTAAGCAGCACCGCCCGCACCGCACCGGTTTTGCAACCGGCGGCACGGAGCTCGCATTCGGCGATTACGGCATTCAGGCACTTGAGGGTGCCCACGCTGACCAACCGTCAGATCGAAGCTGCTCGTATCGCAGCATGACCCGTCACGTTAAGCGTGGTGGCAGGTGTGGATCAACATCTTCGACCGCCCGCTGAC
>BNJS01003112.1_pt1 | contig 11645 bp, 14 predicted proteins | sample 8540461 | NCBI WGS metagenome assembly BNJS01 (sample SAMD00202454, study PRJDB9452) | human saliva metagenome | isolation source: human saliva | place: Japan
GAGGCCCCACCCTGGATGTTCTCAAATTGTCGAATGGCTAACTGGAAGTAGAGAGGTAGATTGTAGGCAGAGCTAGACTGTAGAGTTGATCCTATTCCTCAACTTGGTTACAAGAGCGCAAAAGCCCAAGAATAAACAGATAATAATTGCTACGATAGCAACAGGCTTCCAGTAGTTCTCCCTACCCTTTTCTGAGGCAGTTGCAAATTCACGCCTGCTCCTTTTGCCTGTTTGCATGATCAAGCTTCTCTTGCATGCGCTTATTTTGCTCCCTGTGATGATTTGAGGCTATCGCCTAAATGTTTGAGTTGCTCTTGGAGGACAGTATTCTGTTTCAGCTGTTGCTTACTAACCTCCTGCATAGCTTCGAGTGTTGCTTCTGCGTCTGATCAAGTTTGGAAAAGCCTGTCTTGTAGCTCCTTATTTTGCCTTTTGGCTTGCAGCAAGTCGCCCTCTAGTTGCTTGGTCGCCCTGCTGCATCGTTTCAGTATTCTTCTTCTGTGTCTGGTCAAGTTTGGAAAGTCTTTCTTGCAGCTCTTTGTTTTGCTTTTGACTTGCAGCTAACTGGCTCTCAAATTGCTTTCTTATCTTCTCGGTTAAGACCGCTCTTGAGCGACTCATCTCCTCACTTACCTGTTCTACAAGCTCTGAGAAGTAGTGGCCTAATCCGGTGGGGGTGGGAACTACTCTGTCAAGTATCTTCTTGATGAATAGGTCATCCTCTACATGACCGATTGCTCCTATTATAGGCGTTTTGAGTTCAGAGATAACCTCAAAAACCTCAAGGTCATCAAGAGACTCAATGCCACTTCCACCACCGCGTACGATGGCTAAGGCATTATAGCCTCCCGAATCTAGTTGCTGTAGTTTTGCAACGAGCTCTTTATTCTTTGGAAAATGGAGTACGATGTTCATGAAAGTCGATTGCTGACTTTGCAGCTTTAATTCCTGCATTAAAGTCTGATAGTGTTATTGATCCCTCAGCTAGCAAGAGGGCAATTTTAAATGCTCTTTAAAAAGTAGACTTTCAAGTAGAGCATCAACATTTTTAAAGCCTTTTGAAGCTTTTGAGTTGTCTGAGCTCCATTCGACGGACTTCTGTTTTGTCTACGTGTCGCTCCCCAATGGATTCTACTCAGGGTTACTTCAAAGGTGAGTTCGATCTTTCCGTCACTAGTTACTTTTCTATTAAGAACACCCTGAGATGTTAGTGACATTGCCATTTCGAAGAGCATTCCTGTGCCCCTCACTTACTTTTAATACATAGAGATTCTTCGCGATTTTCATCTTTTAAGACGTCGTAATAAAACTCCCTATAACATTTAGAGCCCTACTTTTTGTTGATAGATGCCTCGAAGTTGAATGATTTGGGGCTGGTTTATGGCTTGTAATCCAGTTCTTCAGCACGTGTAGCAACTCTGATGGTTGATAGAATTCTTGAGCCACTACTGGTGACTCTGCCATTTGGATTACCTCTTCCATACTCTAAATTTAGTCCTAAATATTCTAATCAATCTTCTTGTCGTGAGGTCCTTGATGTTAGCTTTCTGTAGCCTCCTAATATATGCAGTTGCAGATGAAAGAGGTGGAGTACAAAGACGATGCCTGTACCGATTTTTCACCTCGTGATACAACTCCTTTTTATAGGTTATGTAGCCCTGATGGCGCCTTTTTGGGGGGCTCTTTATTGATAAATATTTGAGGACCTGCTACTATTAATCCTCTCCATTGATGGCTCCTTCTTCTGCACTGTTCTGCGAAGGTACGGAATCTGAAAGCTAATCACAACAGAGGCTTGTTTACTACTGCACATTTGGTGGTTATGGCGATAGGTTGTTGGTCCGCTTCTGGATAAAAGTTGTGGACGAGTGGCAGAAAAGTTTGGGCTACGTACGTGGCTCTAATATCTACGTACGTGGATATTTGGATTTACGTGCCTGGTCTTTAAGACTATGTACATAGATAGAAGAATACCACTACGAGAAGACGCTTTTTTCTTCACGAGAACGATGCTTTTCCCTCCGCTGGATAAGCGGAATACTCGCGATAAGGCGAAGGGCTTGCGTATCACTTCGGAGAGGTGTAATCGAGTGAACCACTTCTGTCTTCCCGGCTGGGTATTGCTTGGCAATCGGACGGTGTGTGAAGCCGTGATAGAGGGGCAGAGCTACAGCAATAGTTGTTTGCACGCGGTTCAGTAGTGGTTTTATATACGAACTACTATTAGTTCGTAGGCGAAACGAATAGTCGTTTGACCCCCAAACCAGTAGTCGTTTGAGTGCAGACCAATAGTCATTTGGAGATCGACTTTGCCTCAATATTGCTTCCGTATCAAGGATGGAGCTTTGATCTCATTGATTAGGTGTCCTAAACTTATACTATCTTTGCAATGGTGATGTACCCCGAATAGGGGACGTCGCTCCGATTTAGACCTCATCCCTCGTATAAGTTGGGATGGGGTCTAATTCCATATATTCACTCCTTGAGCTACAGTCGGGGTTAGAGGCTCATAGCTTTACCGCCCCTACCGATGATTTTGCTGGGATCTGCAAGCGTCCATCGGTAGTATTCCTGTTTTTAGGAGGATGGGGTGAGAAAAGTGAAGGAGTGGGGTGCTGGGTAGTGGATTGTATCTCGAGTTTGTTATCAAGGTACTTCGTTGGACGAGTCGAGGATGGTGTGAACCCATATAGGTCGCTGGGTCGACCTATATAGCTCCGCTCCGCAACCTATATTGGATCACGCTGCCGACCCATATAGGTTGACCCGCTGACCAACATAGGTCGGGTGTGGGCCTTCTTGTAGAGGAGTAGATGCTATCTGTGTGCTGAGCCCTGTGGTATGTGCGACGAGGAAGAGAATGAGTCACGGATGACACCGTGACTCCACCAAAAAGTGTCACCCAGAGACCAGCGGAGCTTGATAGAATCGCACTTATAGTTTGCTGGCGTGCTGACAATACAAAGATAATCCTTAACTTTGCACTGCGAGGTATCCTGATAAAGGAATGTCAGCCTGATCAGCCCCTATCCCTCAGTCCAGAGCATAGGGCTGATCCTTATAGTACAAGCCCCGCTCAAGTCGAGTGGGGCTTGCTGCAAAAAGCGAACGTACGGAGCTTGAAGCGATCGCGCCATCGGTAAACACGATCGCTTCGCTGGGTCAAAAGATAGTTTGTCTTTTCCTTGTCTCACCTGCTATCTCCTTGCTGTAGAGAATGCTAAGCTGTGGAGATGGAGGGCTTGAGAGGATGGGGTGCACTGCTGATAGCCCCCTTGATGACAGGCTTTGTACTCTCAGACTCTGCCGAGTTGCGGGCAAGTGGGGGAGACGTTTGCGTATATGAAGAAGTTGTATTACCTTTTGCAACCGCAACAAAGAAGGTGGCAATACTCTTCCTTAGCTCAGTCGGTTAGAGCATCTGACTGTTAATCAGAGGGTCCTTGGTTCAAGTCCAAGAGGAAGAGCTTCTCCCGAGTATGGGCGAGACGAATGAGCCCCTTCTGACGCTGCATTAAGTACCTTCCTTAGCTCAGTCGGTTAGAGCATCTGACTGTTAATCAGAGGGTCCTTGGTTCAAGTCCAAGAGGAAGAGCTTAGAGAAGGAATTAGATTCAGGGAGATACCCTCAGGTCCAATTACGAGGACTTGGGGGTATTTCCTTTTATGTCCCCCGTAGAGTGGACGAAGAGAGTGACAGCGCCCCTGCTCACCGATGGTGGGCAGGGCGCCGCGCGTATAGGGGAGTGGGACTTAGAGCCCGTGTTCGCCGAGGTAGCGCTCAGCTTCGATAGCCGCCTTACAGCCTGAGGCCGCATGCGGTGACCGCCTGACGATAGAGGGGGTCTGCGACGTCGCCAGCAGCGAAGACGCCAGGGATGCAGGTGCGTGGTAGGTCCTTCGGTCTTGATGTAGCCCACCTCATCGACCTCGACGTAGTCAGCGAAGAGCTCGGAATTGGGGTGGTGACCGATAGCGAGGAAGAAGCCATCGATGGGCAGGTTCTACGCACTCTTCATCGGGCTGGCCGAGGCGCTTGACGAGATGTGCGCCTTCGACGCCATCTTTCACCGTAGAGGCCCACGGTATTGTGCTCGTAGAGGACGGTGATCTTCTCGTTGGCTGCGACGCGCTGACGCATGATGTCAGAGGCGCGGAGGTAGTCCTGCGCACGATCATATAGACGTGCGAGGCGAGGCTCGCCAGGTAGAGTGCCTCTTCGCAGGCCGTGTCACCGCCACCGACGACAGCGACCTTCTTATTGCGATAGAAGAAGCCGTCACAGGTAGCACAGGCCGAGACGCCCATGCCTGCGTACTTCTCTTCGTCGGGCAGGCCGAGGTACTTAGCGGAGGCACCCGTAGCGATGATGACCGTATCGGCTTCGACCCTCGACACCTTCCTCGAAGGTGATGACGTAGGGAGCCTTAGAGAGGTCAGCCTCGTCGCCAGACCAGAGCGGATCTCCGTACCGAAGCGCAGGGCCTGATTGCGGAGGTCCCTGGGTGAGCTGGGGCCAGTGATCCCTCGGATAAACCAGGAAGTTCTCTCTACATCCGTGGTCTGCGTGAGCTGTCCTCCAGGCTGGATGCCTCGTAGAGGAGTGGGGAGAGGTTGGCACGTGAGGCATAGATGGCTGCAGTGTAGTCAGCGGGGCTGGAGCCGATGATGAGGCAGGGCGATGTTCTCTACTCATACTTGCGTAGTCTATGTGATGGTGATAGAAATAGGAGCTAGTCTTAGCGCATGTCGCGGAGCTTTTCTGGAGCTCTTGGCGAGCGAAGAAGATGCGGCTCTGACCGTACCGAGGGGGATGCTGAGGGTATCGGCGATCTCGTTGTACTTATACCCAGCGACAAACATGGAGAAAGGCCCTTGAGTGAAGGCTGCAGCTCGAGCGATAGCACCCGTGATCTCCTTGATATCCAGTGGAGCCCTCGGGAGTGTTAGGTCCGCCTTCGCTAAGCAGAGGTACGTTGTAAGCGTCGACGTTAGTCGATGAAGCTCTGCGTACGCACGAGCTTGTGGTAGTTGTTGATGAAGATATTACGCATGATCTTCAGCACCCACCCCTTGAAGTTGACGTTGTCGACGAACTTATCGTAGTTGTTCAGGACGCGCAGCGTAGTGTCTTGCGTCAGGTCTTCTGCATCGGCTTCGTCCTTCGTCAGCGCGTACGCGCGAAGTTCTTCATATAGTCCCTGCATGCCGATCAGGTCCTTCTGTATCTGTAATACGTCCATATCTGTAATGCTCTATTTGTATAGTGAGGCGGTGCGCCGAGGGGCAATGTGGCGAGCCGTTTAATATCTTTTTACAAAGATACTATTAATTCTTCCGCAGAAAGCACGGGACTTTATAGGTATATTGATATACTCAATATAGAGCGTATCACCAGCGGATGGGCGCCTTGCCCCACTGGGTGAGGTAGGCATTCGTCTGGCTGAAGTGACGGCATCCGAAGAAGCCACGATGGGCTGAGAGGCGGGGAGGGATGTGGAGCTTCGAGTACGAGATGGCGGGTGCGATCGATCATACTTCCCTTGCGTCGGGCAGGGCTTCCCCAGAGGAGGAAGACGACGTGGTCACAGCTGCGGTTGATCGTCTCGATGATAGCATCGGTGAAGGTCTCCCAGCCGAGGCCCTGATGGCTCGCCGCCATACCGGCGCGGACGGTGAGGGTGGTGTTGAGGAGGAGACGCCCTGCTCCGCCCATGGCAGGAGGTGCCCATCAGGGATGATGGAGGGCTGGCCGAGGTCGGAGGCGATCTCCTTCTTGATGTTGATGAGGCTCGGCGGTATGGGGACGCCCGCTGGCACGGAGAAGGCTAAGCCCTCGGCTTGCCCTGCACCGTGGTAGGGGTCTTGGCCTAAGATGACGACGCGCACCTCGGGGAAGGGGCAGGCATCGAGGGCACGGAAGATGAGCCCACCTGGAGGATAGATCGGGCCTCGTGCTGGTAGGCTCTGGCGGATGCGGTCGGTGAGGATGCTGAAGCAGAGCTTGTCGAACTCAGGCGCAAGGGCGGTACGCCAGCCTCGTCGAGGCGGATGTTCATCGTGAGTCGGGAAGAGGGGTGGAGGTCTGCGGAGAGGATCTGATGGACGAGGCCACGCAGGTCTCCGTGCCGGCGGTGTAGAAGAGGGCATGCCCTACGGCGGCGAGGAGCGTCAAGGTCACTAGCACCATCGCCCGTATAGAGTGTCGAGGCAAGCGCCCCCGCAGTCCACTTCTCGAGGAAGGCGCGCTTGCCCTCGGCGTCAATGATACCCTCGGGGTCGAGTCCGTCGAAGTCGCCGCATCAGCGGTATAGCGTACGGCGCTCCCTACGAAGGCGGAGAGACCCGACTGCTCGCAGATATCTTCGACGAAGGGGCTGGTAAGCCCCCGTGACGATAGCTGTGGGGAAGGGAGAGTTCGCGAGGAGAAGTGTGGGAGTCTGTGGGGAGAGGATGCTACGGATGACCGAGTGAAGGGCCTCACGAGAGCCCACGCAGGAGCTCGGTGCGGTGCATGAAGCTCTCACGGAAGGGAGTGGCGCCTGCCATAGCTGCTTCGGTGAGGGCGGTCATCTCCTCCGAGCGACCTGAGAGGCGTGCCAGCTCGGGCAGCAGCTCCGTCGTTGTGAGCGTGCCGTCGAGGTCGAAGGCGACGTGCGTGATCTCGGCTGTGGCACTCGAGGCAGGGAGGTAGAAGGCGCTGTGTGTGGTGCGCCCCCAAGGGATGAGCCGTGTGAGAAGCTCACGGCGTAGCTCCGTCTCGCTCACGCTACGCTCCGTAGGGTAGCTGTAGAGTCTGCCCTGTGGAGTGTCCGTGCTACTTACCTCGGTGCAGCAGCCAGCGTCTCAGAGAGAGGGCTCTGAGTTGCTGGTCTCTCTCCGTCCGTAGGGCGAGAGAAGAGACAGAGGTGCTGCACGGGGGCATCAAGGCGGCGTGAGGGTATGTGTAGAAGCAAGAGTGCTTGACTTCGATAAGCCAAGCACTCTTCAGTTTTGGGGTGGAAGATGGGATCTGAACCCACGACACCTGGAACCACAATCCAGTGCTCTAACCAACTGAGCTACAACCACTCGTATAAATGCTCTGCTTTTTCGCTTGAGCACTGCAAAGGTAATACTACTTTCTCAATTCACCAAACCTACCGCGCGATGGCGGCTTCGAGGTCGTGCCACAGCCGTTCGTCGGGCACGGGGAGCCGTGAGCGTGAGGGCTTCCTTGCTCACGGGGTGCGTGAAGGTATATCTGTCTGGAAAGTAGGCTGATACTCCCGCCAGGGGTTGCTACGAGGAGCGCCGTACTTCAGGTCGCCCTTGATGGGGCAGCCGAGGGCAGCCGAGCCGCAACGGATCTGATGATGACGGCCCGTGTGGAGCTCTGATCTCGAGGAGATGATAGTTCGCCCGATGCCAGCAGGCGTGTAGGAGAGGCGGGCGAGCTGGCGCCAGGCGTCGCAGCGCCTTGGCGAGCTACGTAGCTCTTGTTCTGCGACTCATTGCGCACGAGGTACCGCTCGAGGGTGTCGGAGTGCTTCGGCGGGCGAGCACGTGACGACGGCCCAGTAGCGCTTCGAGACGTCTCCCGTGCGGAAGAGCTCGTTCATGCGGCTGAGCGCCTTCGACGTCTTGGCGAAGAGGACGAGCCCACCCACGGGGCGGTCCAGCGATGGATCACGCCGAGGTACACGTTGCCGTGGCTTGTTGTACTTCTCCTTGAGCCAACCTCCTGAGGGCTTCGCTCATCGGCTCATCGCCCGTCTTGTCACCCCGACGATTTCGCCGGGGCGCTTTGCTGACGCAGAGGAGGTGGTTGTCTTCGTAGACGACGGTAGGTTTATACATACGGGGATATGGGAGGGAGACTTAGTCTCGATGGTGCAGTTGAGTACCTCGCGGTAGCTATCGAAGATCGCGCTCTTGCTGATGAGGTCGAGACAGCGCTTCCTCATCGACGACGGGCATCTTCCACGCCTTCGTCTCGCTCTGAAGAGGGCATGACCTCCGTCATCGGGGTGGCATGAGACACTTCCTGCTGAGTGACCACGATCTACGCACCTTTGTAGCGCCCAGAGCTCGGGGCGGAACATGATGTTGCGTACATTATCCAGCCTCGACGATGCCGATGAGGCGCCGCGCCTATCGACCACTGGGAAGCGAGTTGCGGTGGTCACCGAGATGACGCGACCATCTCACCGAGGGTCGCCGGGGAGACGACTCGAAGTCGCGCCCAGCACGCTTCCAGATCTCAGCGTGCGTACGGGCCGTGATCCTTCTGATGCGTGAGGAGCTTGCCCCGGTCTGCTGCGAGCGAGATACTGTGGGCATACAAAGATACGATCGTGGCGAAGGAGGTCAGCGACACGAGCATCAGTGGCAGGAAGAGGTTGCACCCGGCCCGAGAGCTCAGCGATGAGGAAAGACACCCGTCAGTGCGCATTACGCCAGCGATCAGCCCGCACATACCGAGCAGGATGCTCGTTCGGGGAGATGAAGACGTTGAGTGAACTGAAAGTAGTTCACCAGATAGGAGAGATGAAGCCCGTGAGCCCGCCCACGAAGAGAGGGTAGGAGCTAGAGCTCGCAGCCACCGCCTGAGTTCGTCGACAGTGCAGGAAGACCCTGAAGAGGACGGTGAGGAGGAAGAGCAGAAGACCACCCAGTAGGAGTTCGAGAACGCCTCGAAGATACTCCCATCGAGGAGCTGTGTGTACCGCCCGTCCAAGAGGATATTCACCGAGTTGCCATCTTCGCCATAGAGTGGCGGGAAGAGGAAGGCTGAGCAGGAGAGGATAGCCGCCGAGATGAGAGGTAGCGCAGGCGGATGTCCTTGATGCGTCAGCTCGCCTCCTCGGCGGAACATCGTCTTCGAGAAGTAGCACAGCGACATCAGCCCGCACACCACGCCCAGCAGTGACGCATCAGCGGGATGGCAGCCCAGGCGGCATGGGTCGGTTCGATGAACTGGAGAGGACTCCTCTCCTGAGAGGATCGTCACGCCAGCAGCCGAGACGGAGCTGACCAGGAGAGGGAGGACGGAGGCCATCGTGAGGTCGAGGAGCAGGACCTCGATGACGAAGACAAGCCCTGTGATAGGCGCCTTGAAGACGCCCCGAGGGCACCAGCGACACCACAGCCGATGAGGAGCATGAGTCATGCTCGAGGCAGAGACGTCCGAGTTCGACCCCACGGCTGCACCCGTCATTACGATAGGGCTCTCGCCCCTACCGATCCCAGCTAATGGTGAGGGCACCGATGATGGAGGTCCAGGTGTTGTGCGGCTTGATGCGGCTTTACGCTGGGAGATGGAGCTAAGCACCTCGTCACCCCATGGCTGATATCGTCCCGCACGATGTAGCGGACGAAGAGCAGGGAGAGGAGAATTCCCAGCGCGGGGAAGAGCAGGTAGAGGTAGTGATGATCCTCGATATTCTGGAGGATGAAGGTCTCGACGACGTGGATGATGAACTTGAGGAAAGCGGCCACAAGCGCCATCGTCACCCCGATGAGAAGGCTCAGGATGAGGAGGAAGTAGCGCTCGCTGATGTGGCGCTCTCGCCAGCTGATGAGGCGGTCGAGCAGAGGTGTGATGGCTTGACTGAAGGCACATCGGCGCAGCGGCGGGCGTATGACCTGACCTCGCCCGTGGGACCGAGCATGATCTGAGAGGGCTCACGAGGCGTCTCGTCGCTCTGACGGTACTTGACGACATAGTCTACGCCAGCGACGATCTCGGGACTGATGCCCGAGAAGAAGAGCGGGGTAGGCTCCCCACTGATGTTGGCGGAGGTGGAGACGATGGGACGGCGCAGGCGCTTGCAGAGGGCGGAGGAGAAGAGCTCACGGCTCTGGCGGATACCGAGGGAGCCTCCTTCGCCGAGGAGGTTAGGCGCTACGCCCGTGGCTTGGGGATAGATGATGGTGATGGGGCGCACGGCGAGCTCCATAAGGTCATAGGCGACCTCGGGACTTCGCTCACCATACGCTCGACTTCGTAGGTCTCCCGACGAGGACGAGCATACTTGCGCCTGCCTGCGACGCTTGAGCTCAGATACGGCGCACGGCTTCGTTGGTGGTCGCAACCGATACCCCACACCGTATCTGTGGGATAGAGGATGATCCCACCGCGGCGCAGGGTCTCTACAGCTTCGTCCAGGTCGGCTTTGTCGTAAGGCTCTTGAGTAACTTCTTTGTGTCCATCTCCATATATATAATGTAGACAAAGGTACGACCTTTTCCCGTAGTCGCTTTCGTTCGAAGCGGGTAAATTACAAATAGCAGAAAAGGAATAGAAGCTACGAAGCCGTAGGTCCTATTGTCACTAGTTGTCCTATAGAGGGAGGTAGTATGCACCTATATTGGTCGATGGCGACTAGTATTGGTTCGTCGCGTGACCTATATTGTTGTTCGCTTAGGGGTGAAAGTTGCGGACGAGTGGTAGATAAGTTTGGGCTACGTACGTGGCTCTAATATCTACGTACGTGGATATTTGAATTTACGTGCCTGGTCTTTAAGACTACGTACATAGATGCAAAAACCACTACAGGAAGGCGCTTTTTCTTTTCACGAGAAGGACACTTCTTCCTCCGCTGGATAAGAGGAATACTCGCGATAAGGCGAAGCGTATCACCGGAGAGGAGAATGGTAGCTGGTGCGCACTAGCACTTAAATATAGGACAGGACTCTCGGCAACAGTTCTATATAGGCTCGTGAGCGAACCAATATAGCTTGACGCGCTCTCCACAGCTTCACTCCACTTCCTCACGGGTCGGCTGTACAAATACAACGAATAGCCTGCACCTTACGGGGCGCCGTGTGATCAGGAATAATTAAAACGATATAATTGTACCTTTGCTATATACCTGCATAAGGGGAATATCAAGTTGCTTCCGCAGCCCTCAATATCCATCACAAGTGGGCGGTCTGTCTCAGCGAGCTTGTAACTACCACCACTAAAGCAATGAATAGATTTACTAAGGCTCTTCCTGTTTGTATGGCGATAGGCTGTGCGATCTCGAAGTGACAGTCACGGGAGAGTCCTCGACGAGAACCGCCAGGGAGTGGATGCCGTCGTCATGCTGGTAGCGCTCCAGGAGATGTCCTCGTAGAGTCCGTACTCACTGATGCTTGCGGGCAGTATTGATCCTCCAGCGCAGGGAGAATTCCTTTGTATAAGGGCACTGGGCTATAAGGAGGTGAAGAGAAAGATGGCTATCGCCTGGCCGATAATCTCCCGATATCCAGCTGGAGGTAGAGGATGTTTCAAAGGATGTTGTCGTCACCGTCGCAAGTCCCGCTCGCTGACCAGCGCATCCAATGGGAAGATCCCCGGATTCACGTTGCCCAGTCTTACCTCACAGATATAGGGACTGCGCTGGATGCTGAAGCATTCTCCGGGCGTCTTGGTGAGCAACAAGGGATATCTCCTTAGCGACCATCGGGGAACAGCGATATATGTCAATGGGCAGAAGCTGATGCGAAGCTATCGGCCTATCTACGCTCGCCCCTCCTCAAAGACCGCCCCGAGTCCGAACCGCCAGCGGGGCTGATGAGCTGGGCATCAATATCATCACGAAAGCATCCGTTCGGTCTGGCTTTTACCACCACCTCACACAGCTTTTTATTGGGAGAACTTCCAGAGCTCGGACCCG
>BNJS01000541.1_pt1 | contig 11624 bp, 17 predicted proteins | sample 8540461 | NCBI WGS metagenome assembly BNJS01 (sample SAMD00202454, study PRJDB9452) | human saliva metagenome | isolation source: human saliva | place: Japan
GGAATAGAAAAAAATAAAGGAACAAAAATAGAATAAAAATTAATTTAGCTATTGATATCAATGGCTAAATTTTTTTAAAGGGAACAAATGTAAATCCTAAACTGTTCCTTGAAACAAAGTCAAAAAAAGGAGTATTCTTATGTTATCAAAAGATTAAGGGGGAATAAAAATGGGAAAATTATCAAAAAAACTTTAACAATTTTAGGTGGGGCTGTTTTTAGTAGGTGTAGCATATAGTTTGTGGAAAGATAAACAAGAATTAGAAGAAGAAAAATGATGAGCTATATGAAGAATTGGCAAATTTAAAGAAGAAAAAAATATGGAACAAGATTTAGAGGATGACATAGTAGAGGAGACAAAAGAAAATCCAGAAGATATTGTATTTTTAAAAAAATAAAAAAAGTTGTTGTTTAGCTTAGCTATAAGCATATGAGGGAACAACAACTTTTTTATTAAAAATGCTAAGAGAATTTTTTTAATTTTATTAAATAATAAAAAGAAAAGCTATTTTTTTCTATAAAAATCATTCTGTAAAAATACAGATAATATTTTTGATAATAATTTAAAAAAATTAACAAAAACTATTGAAAAAAATAAAGAAAAATATACTAAAATAGAATAAAAAAATCATTAAATATTGAGGGGTATTTAATATGAAAAAAAGTTAGAATAACGGTTTCAGACTTTATGTTTGAAATTTTAAAGGGAGATTCTGAGTATTTCAAAGTACCTGTGGGGAAAAATAGGGAATACTCTTTTTAAATACTACATAGATAAAAAAATCTAAGTAAAATCAAATTAGAAGAATCAAGTGGGAAAAAAGTCCAATTTAACTTATCTAAAGAAAATGAGGACATATTTTTTTGATATCCTAAGAGAAAAAGCAAGCTGAAACAGAAGCTGAACTTATGAGGGATATTTTTTTACGTACATCAATAATTTAAGGTTCAAAAGAGAAGAAATAATATTCAATGACACATTTAAGCAAGTTCGAGAAGCAATCAAAAATAATAAGAAAATAGGAATAAAATACCACTCAACAGCAAGAATAGTAAATCCATATTTTTATAGAGCTATCCTCTAAAGAGAATAGGTCTTATTTGTTTTGCTATTGTGAAAAAAATCAAGACTTCAGAAACTATAGGATTTCTGATATTGAAAAATATATGGAATTTACAAAACGAAATTTATGTAAAAGATGAAGATTATATAGAAGCAATTAGGAAAAATTTTTGATCCTTTTTTTATCTTATGGAAATGAAATAAAAGGTAAGAATGACAGAAGAAGGGAAGGCTCTTTTATGAAAGAGTTAATCAAAATAGACCTAAGCTATTAAAAGAGGAGGAGGATATATATACTTTTTGAATGTAGTGATAAGCTAGCAAAAGGTATATTTTGCACAATTTTATGATGAGATTGAAATAATTGAACCAGAAAGTCTGAGGGAGAGCTTTAAGGAAAATTTTAAAAAGAACTTATGAGATGTATAAATAGGGAGGAAAGTAATGGAATACGAAGTAATTGAAAAAGAAGAAAGATTACAATTTTTTAGAGGAGATGTTTGAAAGTACAGAATTAAAAAGTTACAGAAAGTTATAGTTACCCTACTATAATGGAAGACTTAAGTAATGTTGTTCTGTATCATATTAAAGAGGTAACATTTGAAGGAGAAGAAAAAAAGCCCTAGAAGAGAAGCTTTTTGAAAATGTTATAGGAATGATACAAAATGAAGGAGTAAATTTTCATATATTTGATATTAGGAGATAAAAGGAGTTTCATTCTATTTTTGGTCTAGTCAGAGAAAAGTAAATACAATGGTGAATTACCTATGCCTGTTGATGAAATGGGGGATAATCTTTTAAAATCTGCTATTAAAGGAAATTTTTAGAGGAAGTAAAATAAAAGAAGTTGAGCCAGAAGAAATGTTAGAAATTTTTTTGATAGAATGCAAATTAATAGTGAAAATAAAAAAACTTAACAAGAAAATATGCAAATGTAATAGGAACTCCTGGAATAAATGAAAGTGAAGATAAAAAGTTTCCAAGGTGTGGATAGACTTGTTGATGTCATGCAAGGAGATAATTTTTGGACTTTGTATTTTAGCTAAAACCTCTTTCTAAAAAGAGCTATAAAGAAAATAGAAGATGATTTATATCAAATATATAATAGCTTGAGTACTTTTTCTAAGATCAGTTTACAAGAAGGTGAAAATCAAAGTAAAAGGAACTAGTATTTCAAAAAGGAACTAGTGATTCTGTAAGCTATGGTGAAAAATACAACAAAAGGGAACTAACTACTCAAAAACTAGTGGGACAAGTGAAAATACTGGAACTAGTGAGTCAAAAAACTGCTGGTTCAACAAAAAGGAACTAACTATAGTGAATCTCAAACAGAAGGAAAAATTGGGGAAAAATCAGAAGGAACAAATAAGGGAAAATCTGTAACAAAAAGGTAAAAGTGAAGGCAGTTCATCAGGAGGCAGTTCAAGTTCTACAAACAGAGGAACTACTGAAAGTGGAAGTGAAAATTCAGGAACAACTTTTTTTCTGAAAATATAGGAACTTCATCAAGTAAAGGAACTAATACAGGTTATAGTAATTCTGAAAATTTGAGTAAAACGAAAGGGACTAATACTTCAAAAGGAACTAGCCAATCTAAAAACAGTTGGAACTAGTGAGACAACAGGGACTAATACTTCAACAACAAAGGAATTAATAATTCAGTTAATGAAAGTAAAAACAACTGGAAGTTCTCAAAATGTTAGTAAGGATATAATTAATAAAAAAAGCAACAGATTATGTGAAATATATAGATGAAATGTTATTGCCTATAATTGATTATGGAAAAAGTAAGGGACTGTATTTAACAACAACTTTTTATTTTTGCTGATAAAAACAGTCAGCTAGAAAAATTAGGAAATACAATAAAAATCTCTATATTCAGGGAAAAAAATAAAAAAATCCACTTGACTTTGAAATACTAGAAAATAATGATAAAAATAGAATATTTTTAAGAATTTTTCAAATTCAGAATGTGTTTCTTATGATGATGAAAATGCTTTTAACATTAAAATCACATTTTGTTGAAAATGATGAAGTAAGTTTAGGGAATTGGTACTCACCCTAATGAATTAGGGCTTATAGCAGGATTGCCTGAAAAAGAAGTTGTGGGACTTGCACTTAATGAAGAAGTTGAATTTGGGCTTAATGCAAAAGCTCCTGACAAAGGAGAAGAATTAATTTCTTTAGGAAATTTAGTTCAAAGTGGGAATAAAATTGATGTAGAAGTAAGCCTTGAAAAAAATCAGCTTTAAATAAAACATATCTTCATTACAGGTGTAACAGGAACGGGTAAAACAACAACTTGTCAAAAACTTTTTACTTGAAAGTGATTTGCCATTTTTAGTTATAGAACCTACTAAAACTGAGTATAGGATATTAATGAACAATCCAAAAACTGAAGATGTATTAATCTTTACTTTAGGAGATGATAAAGTAGCTCCATTTAGATTAAATCCTTTTTGAGTTTTTTAAGGAGAGAGCATAACTTCAAGAGTGGACATGTTAAAAGCAGCAATGGAAGCCTCTTTTGATATGGAAGCAGCTATACCTCAAATTATAGAATCTGCAATGTATTCTTGCTATGAAGATTATGGTTGGAACATAGATACAGATGAAAATGAAAAATTTGATAATCCTTATGATGAAGGAGTATATTCATTTCCTACTTTTAGAAGATTTATTAAATAAAATAGAAATAGAAGTTATGAAACATAATTTTGATGATAGATTAAAAAGTAATTATATTGGATCGATCACTGCAAGATTACAAGGACTTTTAGTTGGTTCTAAAGGGCAAATGTTAAATACAAGAAGAGGTATAGATTTTTAGAGAGCTAATAGAAAAAAGTTGTCCTTGAAATAGAAGAAATTAAAAATGGAACAGAGAAATCTTTGGTTATGGGATTTATCTTAACTAATCTTCGTGAAGCATTAAGAATTAAATCTAAAAAGATAAGAATTTTAAACACATTACATTGATTGAAGAAGCACATAGATTATTATCAAAATATGCACCTGGAGATAGTTTAAAACAAAAAGAATAGTGTTGAAACATTTGCAGATATGTTAGCAGAAGTTAGAAAATATGGAGAATCTTTAATTATAGCAGATCAAATACCAAATAAGATGACTCAGAAGTTCTAAAGAATACTAACACTAAAATAGTTCATAAAATATTTGCTGAAGATGATAAAGGAAGCTATAGGAAATACCATATCTTTATCGAAGGAACAAAAAGAGTTTCTAGCTAGTTTACCACCAGGAAGAACAATAGTATTCAGTCAAAGTTGGAGCAAGGCAGTACAGGTACAAATAAAAGCAGAAACTGATACTACATTTGCTAAAGATGTTGATGAAGAAACATTAAAAAAATAGAGTCGAAGATTTCTATGTAGAAAACTATAAAAAAAGGAATTTTTTTATAGGTACAAAATATGAAAAAGATAACTAGAGAACAATTTAGATTATGTAGAGAATTTTCTACAAGTAAAGAATTTGTAAAAAAATATTTAAAAGCAGTTTTTGAAGAAAATATAAATTCATTTAGTGAATTTGAAAATATTTCTAAAAACTTAAATATGTTACTGAAAGATAGAGAGTTTTTAGAAGATATAAGAAAAATTTTTAGAAAAGAATGAAAGATATATAGAAAATTTAGATAAAACTCAAGAAAGTTTTAAAAATTATTATGAAAATGTTTTTCAAGAAGATATTTATAAAAGTAATTTATTTTAAATATTATGAAAGTTTTAAAGAAAAATAAAGTTACACAAAATAATATAATTGATGGGATAAAAAGAAATATTTAGTAAAGGAAATTTTAAATTAAACGATGCAGTCATTTAATTCAAATGTATAGAATTGAATTGAATGAAAAATTAAAAATAAAAAAATAAAAAAATAAATAAGAAATAAGGAGGAATAACTATGGGATTTTTTAGTGCAATAGGTGGATTTATAGGCGGAGCATTAGGAGCAGTAGGAAGTTTTTAGGAGGTGCTATTGAATTGCAGCAACAGCAATAGCTGGTTTAGTAGGAAGTCCAGTTTTCAGAGGGCAGTGGTAGGACTGATTTCTTTGGTTTCAACAGTTATAGGGATTAACAAAGAAAGATGAGAAACAGGAAGAATTGGGAGCAAAAGCAATGTTATCAGATAAGAAACCAGAAGATTTTGACTCTCATCAAGCATATATTGACCATTTAAGAAATGATATAGAATTAACACCAGAAATAAAAAGATAGATTAAAAAAATGATAAAGGATTTAATGATAATTGCACTGTATTAGGTGCATCAGTAGAATGGAATGGATTAAATGAAAAATGGGAATTAATATGGATATAGCAAGTCTTGTAAAATTAGTTGAAAGCAGGAGTAGAAAAACCTGAGCAATTTCAAGCTATTGCTAATACTTTTTAAATCAAAAGAAGTTGAGCCTAAAATAAATGATGCAATAGAAAGAAAAATTCCAATAAAAAGAAGGAGCTAAAATTGTAGATACACTAAAAGAAGGAGTAGACAAGATAGAAAATTCAAAAAGAAGTTTGGGATAAATTAGATAAAATGCTAAATGAAATATAAAAAGGTGATATAGATGTTTATGGATGAAAATAATATGAAAGGATTATCAGGAGTTTTTAGATAAGATTTTAAAAATCTTATCTAAAATAACACCTGAATTAATAAAAAGAGGTGACAAGCTTTAATTTCTAGTGTTGCAGAATTACTAGGATTAAAAAGATGAAGATGATAGTAGTGAAGAATTAGGTTTTAAAAGTCTGAAATAGCAACTAAAAGACTAGAAGATTTTTGATTCAAGAGAAGAATATAAAGCTATTTAAAAGATGATGTTGAACTTGATAAATATGATAGAGAAAAAAATTAAATGATGAAAGTTTGAAAAGAAAAAAATATAGTGCTAAAGGTTTAGATATAGAAGTTGGAGCTATAAATGAAAAAGATGGATGTAAATTTAGGGATAGAAGATTATGTAATGTTAGCAAAAGCAGGAATAAATAAAGTTCAAGATTTTATGACTATTATAGATACTTTTAAAGAAAAAAAGGAGTAGAACCTCTAATAAATGAAGCAATAGAAAGACTTATCCCTATGAAAGAAGGAGCAACAGTTATTGATACATTAAAAGAAGGTGTTAATAAAATAGAAAAATGCTAAAAACAACTTGGCATAAATTTAATGATATGCTTGAAAATATTTAAGTTGGAGGAAGATTATGGGATTTTGAGGGAGCAATAGGAGGATTTTTAGGTGGAGCATTAGGAAAAACTAATGATACGAACATAAAAAAGAAGAAACTGAATTTGAAAAACTCAAAAAAATATATAAAAAGAATTAGAAGAAAAGATGGAGAGAGAAGAATTTAAAACCTGAAAATAAATTAAAAAAATATTAATTTAAATGAGGGTGAAAAATTAAATTGGCAAGATTTAAAAGTAAGCAAAAATATTAAAGAAGATTTAGCAGGAGAAAAAAGAAGAAGACAAGTGGAAAAATTAGATAAGATGTTGGAGGATATTTAAAATGAAAATACATAGATATTTTTTTCTGGATAGAAGATAACTTTATTGAAATATATAAGAATGGAAACCTTGAAAAGTATGAAGGAGAAGAAAGATTATATGTTGATAAATTTGAAACTTTTTGGGAAAAATGGAAAAAGAATTCTAAAATAATAGCCTCTCGTGATGCAATAGATTTCACTTTTCTTATAGACAAAAAGTTAATAAAGATGATTTATTAAAAAGGATTAGATAACTATAAGAAAGAAACTGAAATAAATTTTTTTCTTCTGAGGATTTAAAAAGATTTTTAGATATTAAAGATTTTAAAATAATTGTTTTTGAGTTTAATAATCAAAAAGAAAGTTATAACCAAAACAAAAGGAAGATATGTGGAAAGTGAATTTGAAGAAAATTTACCAGAAATAACTATATTTGGAGATAATATAGATGAGGATATATTAAATAACTTAGCTAATCAGAGAGTAGAAGAAAAGAAAAGTAAAGTTGAAGCAGGACTATTAGATGAGATTTTTTGGTAATCAATGGAAGAATAGAAAATAATAACTGAATAGACTGTCTTAAGACAGTCTATTTTATAGGAGGGAAATAAATATGCCTAATAATGTAACAACAGAAAATATAACAAAAAAAGATCTTATAGATAATATACTGAAAATATTATAGATGAATTAAATAAAACTAAAAATAAATTAGATAATGCAATAGAATTTTTAGATAATATAGGAACTTTTATTGATAATAAAATAAAAATTTATATGGATACTTTAAATAGTAATAATTTTAATGAAAAATTACAAACTGAACCAGTTGAAATGAACAAAAATTGAAAATAATGAAGCTGAAAAGGTAGAGGAACTAAATCAAGAGAAAGAAAAGAAATTGGATATTTCAAAAATTTATAGAAGAATTTTCACAAGAATTTAATTTTATTAATAAAAATGAATTTAATGAAGAAATGGAGAATGATGAAATTATGGGAAATATAATTGAAAAAATAAAAAAAGCATTCACTAGTAAAGAAAAATCTATTATGGATCTTAAAGAAAGAGTTTCTGAAGAAATAAAGGAAACAAATAGTCTAAAAAGAAACTATATCAAAATATAAAAATGAGTTAAATGAAAAAGAAAAAGAATTCTTGAAAAAGAAAGTGAAATTAATAACTATAAAAATTCAATTAGAAAAATAAAATTAAAGAAAAATACTAAGTTAGAAAAAGACTATAATGATGAATTGAATCTCAAGAAAAAAATGAGATTATAAGGCTAGAGAATATAGAAAGAATTCTAACTAATGAAAGAATTAAATTAGAAAAAGAAAAAGAGAATTAGAAGAAAAAGATAAAGAAAAATTCTAAAAAAATGGAAAATATTTATGAAAAAATTTGAGGAAAAAGAAAATGAACTTAAATCAATAGGAAGTTTATTAGAAGCCAAAAATTTATGATAAATATTTATCAATAGAAACAAGAATTTTATCTAAATTAGATAATGTATTAATTCAAAAAGATTTTGAGAGTTTCATTTCATCAGGATACAGTCTTTCTTCATTAGATAATGTTTGGGATATAGTAAAAAATAGAATATAGAAATATTTCAAATGAAGATAAAGAAATATTAAAAGAAGTATTTTGCATTCTTTTTTAAGTCAAATAAATAAAAGATTTAAAGAAGCTAAATATGGTTTTAGTACAAGTGGAAGTAGGAGAAGACTTTGATGCAGTAAATCAAGTAGATTTAAGTCAAAATAGCAGAGGAAGAGTAACTGAATGTGTATTTTATGGTTATGGTTTCTTAAAAGAAAAAGAAGATTCTAATGAAGAAGATGTTGTTATCAGAATAATTAAGAGCCCATTAGTATTAACTATTGGATAGTGAGTAAAATGGGCAATAAAAAGGGAGAATTTCCAAAAATGGCAAAATCTATTTCAACAATTATATCAGCAGTAGCAAAAAAATATTCAAAATAATTTAGGAAGTTTTGAAAAATGAGTGGTTTTTGAAAAATCTTTTCAAAGATTTTTTTAAAAGATATTTATGGAGATAAAACAATTGAGATAGAAAAATAAAATTTATTTTGAAAGAAATTATAAAAAGAGGGAGAAAATGGGGAAAAAGTTTAGAAAAAAAGCTAAAAAGAGAATTTGAAAAACTTTGAGAAAAAAATAAAATTGAAGTTATAGAAAAAGAAAGTAAAAGAAATACATATTCAAAAATATAGACTCAAAAAAATTAAGTAAATATGAAAAATTAAAAATTTAGAAATTTAGAAAATGTGAGTATTAGTTATGAGGATAATGAAAAAGATAAATTCAAAAGATTTTCAGGAAATGTATAATTTAATAAATAATGAAATTGAAGTACAAGATAAAAAATGGATATGCTCTGAAAAATAAAAATATTTTATATTTTACCTTATCAATTCATAACTACTGAAGTAATTGATGGAATAGCATATGATGAAAATAATTATGAAGGTGCTAAAGAAGAATTAGAAAAAAATTTCAAATAAATTAAAAAGATGAAAAACTTAATTTTGATTTACCAACTAGAAATATACTAGAATTATTAGATGAAACTAATTTAATGGAATATAATGGTGAATGGGTGTAAAAAGTTGATGATAATAATGAAGAATACTTTGACTATTGTTATACTAGTGAAAAATGAAAATGAAAAATGATACCATATATTATGATGAATATCCATACAATCTTATAGGAATAGATAATTTAGATAATTTCTTTAAATTTTTTTAGAAACTAGAAATAAAAAAATCAAATTTTAAAAATAATGATTTAAGAACTTTTGATAGAATATTAAAAGAAAAAGAAATCAATTTAAATAAAGAATATGATTATGAAGAAATATTAGAAATAATTGATACGATAAATGATGATGAACTAAAAAGCTTTTTGAAGAAGTTGAAGATGAATTTCAAAATGGAAATACTGAACTGAAAAGATTTTGAAGAATATCAATTTTCTTTTAGAAGATGATAATTTAAGAGATTTTGAAGTAATATTAAATTATAATTTATTAGATTCAACTATTATAACAAAAAGAATATGAGAAAAATTTAATAAATTATCTGAAACATATAGAACATATAAAAAAATATATTTTTTGTATATATAATGAAAATTATGAAAAAGTTGGGATATTTTTTTGATACTGAAAAAAATAATTGAATCTATTAAAAATATAGAAGAAATATTTAGTAATATTGAAATAAATTATTTAGAAAATAAATTAGAAATTGAAAAAGAAATAGTTTATTCAGATAAAAAAATGTTTATTACTATAAAAAAATGGAGATAAAGAAGAAGTTTACAATACAAGTTCAGAAGAAAATAAATCAATATACTACTTTAAAAATGGAGATATAGAAGAAAGAATATATCAAAATGGTATTTTTGAATGGAAAAAGTATTTTTAAATTTTCTAATGGTGATATAGAAGAAAGAAACTATAGAAATGGAATTTTTAGAAGGAAAAGCTATTTATAAAACAGAGAATAGAGAAAGAGCATATTTCTATACTGATGGTACTAGAGAGGAAATGCCAAAAATTAAAAATATTATCTTTCAATAGATAAAGAGAGAATAAACATAGATGACTATCAAGAAACTATGCTTATAGACCCCTAATATAGGACATTGGGACTTAAAAGAAGAAGATAAAAAGAATTAAAAGAAATATTAGGTAAAAATGTATATAAAAAGACCCTAAAAAGATATTAATCAAGGCGGAATAGTTGTTATTGACTTTGGTACTAAAAGTACAGTTGTGGTTTATCAAAAAGATAGAGAAAATATCTTACCTATGAGAATCAGTGGAGATAAATTAAATAGAGAAGTGAGAAATACAGATTATGAAAATCCTACTGTAATTGAATTTAGAGATATAGATAAGTTCTTAAAAGATTATAATGCTAAGGCAGGTAGACCAGAAACAAAGTGGGAAGATATAAGAATTTCTCATACTGCTTTTTGGAAATTTAACAGAGGTTTCTAGTGAATACTTTGACTCTATAATATCTGATATAAAGCAATGGACAGCAAGTAAAAATCAAAAATAATTCTTGTGGATAGAAAAAGAAAAAGAAATTTTACTTCCTCCATATTTAGAATTAAATGAAAAAGTAAAGATTATTTAGATCCTGTTGAACTTTATGCTTACTATATAGGTAGTTATATAAATAATATGATAAATGGTATTTACTTAGAATATTACTTATCTTTTCCAGTAACTTATGAAAAAGCTATAAGAGAAAGAATATTAAAGAGTTTTTGAAAAAGGAATACAAAAATCTTTACCTATTGAAATTCAAGAAGATAAAGATTTAATGAAAAATTTAGAGTAAGACACGGAGCTAATGAACCTGTTGCTTTTGCAGTTTGTGCTTTATCAAAACTTGAAATAGAACCTAAAAATGAAGAAGATAAAGTTTATTATGGAGTATTTGACTTTGGTGGAGGAACAACTGATTTTCGATTTTGGTATTTGGAAATATTCTGAAGAGGAAGATTTATATGATTATGAACTTGAGCATTTTTAAAAGCAGGTGGAGATAAAAAAATTTAGGGTGGAGAAAATATTCTAAAGGAATTAGCATATAAAAGTTTTTACAGATAATTCATCTAATTTAAGAAAAAGTCAAATCCAATATACTAGACCTGAATGGTGTGATGAAATAGTTGGAGAAGAAACCTTAGTCAGTCAAACTAAGCAGGCAAGACAAAAATAGTACAAAAGGTAGCAAAAGAATTAAGAGGTATTTGGGAAAATACTACTACTGAAAGAGTAGATTATATTTCAGTAAATCTTTTAATTCTCTTGGAGAAGTTAATACAGGTTTTAAATTAGATGTTAAGGAAGATGAATTAAAAAATTAATAAAAGAAAAAATTGAAAAAGGAATAAAAACTTTTTATAAAAATGGAAGATGCTTTTTAAGGAAGAAGATGCAAAAGAAATTAATATTTTTCTTAGCTGGAAATTCTTGTAAACATCCTTTCGT
>BNJS01000714.1_pt1 | contig 11617 bp, 17 predicted proteins | sample 8540461 | NCBI WGS metagenome assembly BNJS01 (sample SAMD00202454, study PRJDB9452) | human saliva metagenome | isolation source: human saliva | place: Japan
ATTTTACCAGGTAATTTTACCTTATTTTTTTAATCTTTGTCAATATACTTTTTCTATTTTTTTATATTTATTTTTTTATTTGACATAAATTAGAAATAATGATTATAATTATGGAAAAGATAGGTTGGTGATAGTATGAATCAAGATATTTATATTAAACTTTTAGAAGAGTTATTAGCAAATATTAATGAAGGTATTCATTTTGTTGACCAAAAATAAACATTACTCAAATATATAACCATAATATGGAAAAAAATTGAAGGAATGGATGCAAAAAGTCATAATTGGAAAAAAAATTTTAGAAAGTATTTTTTTAAAGATATCCCTGAAGAAGAAAGTACCCTTTTTAAAAGCACTAAAAGGAATATCTATCAAAGACAATATTCAAAGATATCACAACAAAAACGGGAAAGAGATTATTGCCTTAAATACCACTCTACCTATAAAAGTAAATGGAAAGATTTTTAGGTGCTTTTAGAAATTTCTAAAGATATAACTAAAATAAAAAAACTTTCTGATGAATTGATAAAATTGCAAACTGTAAATAATGAAATAGGCGAAAATCTTTCTTGTTGTAAAAAAAGCAAATATAGTTTTGACGATATTATAGGTGAATGTCCTAAAATAAAAAGAACTATAGAGTTAGCTAAAAAAGCAACTGAAAGTGATGCTACTGTTTTTATCTATGGAGAAACTGGAACAGGTAAAGAACTTTTGAGTCAAGCTATCCATTATGGAAGTTCAAGAAAAGATAAGCCTTTTTATAGCAATAAACTGTGCTACTTTACCAGAAACTTTATTTGAAAGTATTTTATTTGGAACAGAAAAAGGTGGTTTCACTGGAGCTACAAATAAAAATGGGCTTATTTGAACAAGCAAATGGAGGAACATTACTTCTTGATGAAATAAATTCTATACCTATAGAATTACAAGCTAAACTTTTTAAGAGTTCTACAAGAAAAAAACTGTTAGAAGAATTGGTGGAGTGAAAAGGATATTCCTGTTGATGTAAGAGTTATTTCAACTACTAATGAAAAATCCAAAAGATATTATAAAAAAATGGAAAAAAATGAGATTAGATTTGTATTATAGATTAAATTTAATTTATTTAGAACTTTCTCCATTAAGAGAAAGAGAAGGAGATATATTACTTCTTAGCCAAAAAAATTTTTTTAAACTATTATAATAGAAGGCTCAATAAAAAAATATAAAAGGGTCTAGATAAAGAAGTTGAAAAAGTTTTTTTATGCAATATCTTTGGCCTGGTAACATTAGGGAATTAGAAAATGTTATACAGTCTAGTATGATTTTAACAAATGAAGATTTTTTTGACAAAAGAATTTTTTTGAAATATAAATTGGGATGAAAATTTTCTTTAAAAAGAGCGTAAAAAAAGAAGAAAAAAAGAATTTTTTTATCAAGGTAGCTCCTGATCCTGATATCGAAATTGATGATAACATTGATGAAAAATGATCCTAATTTATTAAATAATCTTATGGCAAAAAAATGGAAGAGAAAATATAAGAGAAGCTGTTGATAGCTATCCATATAATTTAAGTAAAAGCTGCTGCTTATCTTGGTATAAGTCGTCAAGCACTTCAATATAAAATGAAAAAAATATAATATCAAATAAAATAATGTTTGATTTTTTTAAAAATGTCTATATTAAAGCAATATTTTTTTAATTTTGTAAAAAAAATATTGCTTTTTTTATTTTTTTATTTTTTTATTTTTATTTTTTTCAAATATAGATAAATTCTAGCTTCTCTTTTTTTATAAAAGTTGGCATAGAATTTGCTTATATATTTATTAGATAGTTCGATTTATTTTTAGTTTTATTACAAGGAGGTATGTTTTATGGAAAAATGTAAGAGTTGGTTTATGGGGCTTTTGGAGCAATGGGAAGAGGTATGGCAAAAAAATGTTATTAACTAAAAAAAGGTTTAGACCTAGTTGCTGTATGTGATTTAGATCCAAATAAAGTTGGTAAAAAGTATTTTTTTGAAATATTAGAAGTTGATAAAGGAGACAAAAAAAGATGTTTTTAGTTGAATCTGATTATAAAAAAAGTTTTCACTGAAAAAAATGTGCTGATGTTGTCTTACTTGCAACAGACTCTTTTGTTATAAATGCTTTCCTAAAAATAGAATACTTATTAAAACAAAAAAAGTAAATGTTATATCGACTGCTGAAGAAATGGCATATCCTCAAAGCCAATCTCCTGAAATAGCTAAAGAAATAGATAGATTAGCTAAAGAAAATGGAGTTAGCAGTTTTAGGTACTGGTATCAATCCTGGTTTTGTCCTTGACTTATTAGTTCTTGCTTTAACAGGTACTTGTGAAACAGTAGATTCTATAAAAGCTGTAAGAGTCAATGACTTATCTCCTTTTGGAAAAGCTGTTATGGAAGAACAAGGAGTAGGAGTAACTAAAGAAGTTTTTGAAACAGGTGTTAAAGAAGGAACAATAGCAGGACACGTTGGTTTCCCTGAATCTATAAAAATGATAACAGATGGTATTGGTTGGAACTTAGAAAAAATTGAACAAACAAGAGAAGCTATAATGAGTAATGTATATAGAAAATCTGAATATGCTGAAGTTTTAGCTGGAAATGTTGCTGGATGTAGACAATGTGGTTATGGTTATGTAGATGGAGAAATTAAAATAGTTATGGAACACCCTCAACAAATTCTTCCTAATTTAGAAGGAATAAAAACAGGTGACTATGTAACAATAAAAGGTGTGCCAAATATAGATCTTCAAATAACTCCTGAAATCCCTGGTGGTATTGGAACAATAGCTATGTGTGTAAATAGCATTCCTCATATTATAAATGCAAGACCTGGTCTAAAAACTATGTTAGACATCCCTGTTCCTAGAGCAATCATGGGTGATATAAGAGATATGATAGAAAAATAATAGGAGGATAAAATGAAAGCAAAGGCTGGAGATTTTGTAAGAATACACAATATAGTTTTAAAAGTCGGAGAAAGAGCAGACAATCTTCCCGAAGACACTAAGAAAGTTCCACTAGAAATGTGGGATAAAGGTTTCTTAGGAAAAGAAGCTGAAATAGGAGAAGAAGTTGAAGTTATAACTATTACAGGTAGAAAAAAATTAAAGGAACTTTAGTAGAAATTAATCCTGTCTTTAGACATAACTATGGTGAATTTGTTCCTGAACTTTTACAAATAGGATTACAGGCAAGAAAAATTCTATTTGGAGGTGAAGATAATGAATAAGGATATGTCATATAATGCTGTCTTAGCTAGAAAAAAATGAAATAATGAAAAAAAGCTATAGGAATAGATTATTCTAAGTTTGAAAGTGATATGATTTCATTTGATTATGAAAAAAATGATGAAAGAAACTGGATATACTTTAGAAGAAATGAGAAGAATTCAATTAGACTTTGCTGTTGGTAACACAGCTCTAATTGAAATGAAAAATTTAACAAATTTAGCTAGAAAATGTGCCCCTGCTGGAAAGGGAGCTAGAATATTTATAAAAGATGAAGCTAATAATGCTTCAGGAAGTTTTAAAGCAAGAAGAGCTGCAATTGCAGTCTATCATGCTAAAAAACTAGGTTATAAAGGAGTTATCGCTGCAACAAGTGGTAACTATGGTGCTGCTGTTGCATCTCAAGCAGCTATGCAAGGTTTAAAATGTATAATTGTTCAAGAATGTTATGACAGTAAAGGTGTGGGACAACCTGAAATAATTGAAAAAGCAAGAAAATGTGAAGCCTATGGTGCTGAAGTTATGCAATTGACAGTTGGTCCTGAATTATTCTATACATTCTTAAAACTTTTAGAAGAAACAGGATATTTTAATGCCTCTCTATATACTCCTTTTGGAATAGCTGGAGTTGAAACATTAGGTTATGAAATAGCCGAGCAAATGATGGCTAAAGAAGGAAGATATCCAGATGTAGTTGTTTGTACTAATGCTGGTGGAGGAAATTTAACAGGAACTGCTAGAGGACTTATAAAAGCTGGTGCAACTTCTGTTAAAGTTATTGGAGCTAGTGTAAATCTATCAGGTCTTCACATGGCAAGTGATCAACAATTCAATAAAAAATCTTTCACTACTGGACATACAGGTTTTGGAATTCCATTCTGTACTCTTCCAGATAGATCAGATGTTCCTAGATCTGCTGCAAGACCTTTAAGATATATGGATAGATATGTTACTTTAGCTCAAGGTGAAGTTTTCTATATGACAGAACTTCTTGCTCAACTTGAAGGTTTAGAAAGAGGACCTGCAGGAAATGTTTCATTAGCTGCTGCCTTTAGTTTAGCTCAAGAAATGGATAAAGATCAAATAATTGTTGTACAAGAAACTGAATATACAGGTGCTGGTAAACATATACAACCTCAACTATCTTTTGCTAGACAAAATGGTATAGAAATAAAATTTGGAAATCCTGAAGAAGAAGTTCCAGGTAAGAATATTATTCTTCCAGCTGAACCATCTCTTCTAAAAAGCTAAAGATGTTGATTTAGATAAATTAAAAAGTTTCTTTAATTAAAAAAACTACATCAAAAGATATAAAAGATTTAACAGACAATGATATCAATTTCCTTATTGCTGAAACAAAAAAAGCAATAAAGAATATATAAACTCAATTTTAGAAACAATAGGGAGGTAATTAATGAAAGGGTATCTTAAAAAGAGATGATGATTTTTGAAGAAAAGAAGAAAAAAATTAGCAAATCTTTCAGATGAAGAATTAAAAAAATAGATTTTTGGCAATTAGCTGAACAAGTAGTAGAACCCCTATTAAAAATGGCTAAAGAAAATACTACTCCATCAATAGAAAGATCTGTATTGCTTCGTATGGGATTTTCTACTTTAGAAGTGAGACCTCTTGTAGAAGGAGCTATAGAAAGAAATCTTATAGGAAAAGGTGTGGGACACATAGTGTATAGAGTTGCTAAAGAAAAAGGTATTTCTATAAGAGAAGCTGGAGAAAAATTAATTGCTGGAGACTATTGGGATTTAGCATTGGAAATCTTTAAAGGGGGTAGATAATTATGAAATTAAAGCCAAATGAAAAAATAGATGTAAAAGGCTATATTGGAAGATTTAGAAAATTATCATCCCCAAAGAAGAGGTTGGGTATGGAGAGAAAAGAAAGATATAGAAATAGGTGAATATTCATATAAAGAATGTTCTGATAGTCTAAAAAATTATGTTCCTCTTCCTGCAGCAGCTAGATATTTCTCAAACTTAGATCCTCAACCTAATAACACTATTACAACTGAAATAGCTTCAGGAAGATTTGAAGATGATATAAGAAGAATGAGAATGGCAGCTTGGCATGGAGCAGATCATATAATGGTTATAAGAACTGCTGGGCAGTCTCACTTTGATGGACTTATTGAAGGTACACCTCAAGGAATAGGTGGAGTTCCTATTACAAGAAAACAAGTTAGAGCACATAGAAAAGCTTGTGACATGATAGAAGAAGAAGTTGGAAGAGCTATAAATTATCACTCATATATAAGTGGAGTAGCAGGACCTGAAGTTGCTGTTATGTTTGCTGAAGAAGGAGTTAACGGAGCTCACCAAGATCCTCAATACAATGTCCTTTATAGAAATGTAAATATGTATAGATCTTTTGTTGATGCTGGAGAATCTAAAAAACTTATGGCTTGGGCAGATATGGCTCAAATAGATGGAGCTCATAATGCTAATGCTACTGCAAAAGATGGTTGGAGAGTAATGCCAGAACTTATGGTGCAACACGGACTAAATTCAATTTTTTCTTACAAAGTAGGACTTAAGAAAGAAAATATATGTTTGTCAACAGTTCCGCCTTCAGCTTCTCCAACTCCTTGCTTAAAGTTGGATTTACCTTATGCTGTTGCATTGAGAGATTTCTTTGATGAATATAGAATGAGAGCTCAAATGAATACTAAATATATAACTTCATCATCAAGAGAAGCTACTGTTACTCACGTTATGAATATGTTAATTTCTAGACTTACTAGAGCAGATATTCAATCTACAATAACTCCTGATGAAGGAAGAAATGTACCTTGGCATATGTATAATATCGAAGCTTGTGATACTGCTAAACAAAGTCTTGTCGGTATGGATGACTTACTTTCAATGGTTGAACTTAGAAAAGATGGTTATCTTCCTAAACAAGTTAGAGAACTTAAAGAAAGAGCAGTTCTATTTTTAGAAGAAATTATTGAAGCTGGTGGATACTTTGAAGCAGTTGAAAAAGGTTTCTTCGTAGATTCTGGTTACTATCCTCAAAGAAATGGAGATGGTATAGGAAGAAAACAAGATGGTGGTGTAGGAGCAGGTACAGTATTTAAGAGAGATGAAGACTATATGGCTCCAGTTACAGCTCACTTTGGAAACAATAACATAGCTCAATATGGTTTAAAAGAAACTGATTGTCCTTCTACTCTAATTGATGGATGTACTCTTGAAAAACATGAAAAAATAGTTTTTATAGATGAACTAGATGAAGAAGATAATGTTAATAGAAGAATGGAAGAAACAGATAAATTTAGAAATACAAACTTGGTAAAACCTGAAGTTGAATGGTTAGCTGATGGTGTTGTTCAAGTTGAAATATTCTTACCTCTTGATCAAAGAACAGCAGAATTTCGCTGCAATTGAATTTGCTAAAAAAATGAATTTAAGTGATCCTGAAGTAATACATTCTGAAGTAATGCATCCTTCTGAAGGAACTAGAGTTCAATTAAAAGGTAAAGGTTGATTTCTTTATAAATACTGATGACTTAATTATTCCACAAAAACCTGAAGTTTTAAGTGATGATGAAATAAGAGCTTTTGTTGATGAACATCCCATTCAAGATAGTTGCTGCTACAGTTGGAGAAGATGAACACTCTGTAGGCTTAAAAGAAGTTATAGATATAAAACATGGTGGAATAGAAAAGTTTGGAATGGAAGTAGAATACCTTGGAACATCTGTTCCTTGTGAAAAACTTGTAGATGCTGCAATAGAATTAAATGCTGATGTTATACTAGCTTCTACTATCATATCTCATGATGATATTCACTATAAAAATATGAAAAAACTTCATGATTTAGCAGTTGAAAAAGGTATAAGAGAAAAAGTAATAATCTGTGCTGGAGGTACTCAAGTAACTCCTGAAATAGCTAGAGAACAAGGTATGGATGAAGGATTTGGAAAATACGATAGAGGAGTCAATGTAGCTACTTTCTTTGTTAAGAGAAAGAAAGAAATGCTAGGAAAGAAATAATAATTTAGATAGGATGTGGAAAAATGAAAATTGATGTACTTGTTGCTGAAATAGGAAGTACAACCACAGTCGTAAATGCTTTTGACCACTTAGAAAGTGATAGTCCTGTATTCTTAGGACAGGGTCAAGCTCCTACTTCTGTAAAAGAAGGTGATGTCAACATAGGATTACAAGCTGCTATAGAGGACATGAAAAAAAATCTTCATATAGAAAATGAGAAATTAGAATATACAAACATGCTTGCAACTAGTAGTGCTGCTGGGGGACTTAGAATGACTGTCCATGGGCTTGTATATGATATGACTGTTAAGGCTGCTAAAGAAGCAGCCTTAGGAGCTGGAGCTAACATTCACTTAATTACAGCTGGAAAACTTTCAAAAGTTGATATGATAAAACTTGATAGAATAAAGCCAAATATAATTTTAATTGCTGGTGGAGTTGATTATGGTGAAAGAGAAACTGCACTATATAACTCTGAATTAATAGCAGCTTCTGATTTAAATATTCCTGTAATATATGCTGGAAATATAGCAGTTGCTGATGATGTTAAATTAATATTTGAAGCTTATTCTAAAGAAAAAAATCTTCATATTGTTCCTAATGTATATCCAAAGATTGACATACTAAATATTGAACCAACTAGGGAAGTAATTCAAGATATTTTTTTGAAGAACATATAACTGAAGCAAAAGGTATGGAAAAAAATTAGAGAAATGGTAAATGATCCTATAATTCCAACACCTGGAGCAGTTATGAAAGCTTCAAAAAAATATTAAAAAGATGAAATAGGAGACTTAGTTACTATAGATGTTGGTGGTGCTACAACTGATATACATTCTGTTACTGAAGGAACAGAAAAAGTAAATAAAATTCTTGTTGAGCCTGAACCCGTTGCTAAAAGAACTGTTGAAGGAGACCTTGGAGTCTTTATTAACAAAAAAATATAGTAGATATCATAAAAAAATAGAAAAAAACTAGAAAAAAAGAATTAAATATGAGTTCTGAAGATATTGAAAAAAATTTACTGATTCTGATATAGCAATCCCACAAACTGAAGAGCATAAAAGATTTATTGAAAGATTAACCAAAAGAAGCTGTAATCGTTTCAATCAATAGACATGCTGGTGGTTATAGAACATATTTTTGGTGGTAAAACAAATACTTTAGCATTTGGTAAAGATTTAACAGCTGTGAAGTGGATAGTAGGAACTGGTGGTGCTTTAACTAGACTTACAGCAAGAGAAGAAATTTTTAAATAGTATAAGCCAATTTAATAGAGCAGATAAATTACTACCTACAGCAGAAGCTAAAAATTTTAATAGACAATGACTATATAATGGCCTCTCTAGGTGTACTATCATCTCTAAATAAAGAAGCTGCTATAAAATTATTATTAAAAGAGTCTGAAAATTTAATGAAAAAAACTACAGGAGGATAGCTTATGAATATGGAAAAAAACTAATCAATTTTTTTCTGACTGGTTATGGTCAGCGTCACTTATAACCATAATATTATTTGGAGGTATTTATATCTCATTTAGATTAAAAATTTTTACAATTTTTTTAAATTGCCTTTTAATAATAAAGGGAGTTAAGAAAGATGCTAAAAAGTGGAAATAATGGTGAAGGAAATATCAGCCCTTTACAAACAGCTTTTTACAGCCATAGGTTCAACACTAGGGGCTGGAAATATAATGGGTATGGCTATAGCTATTAGTATGGGAGGATTAGGAGCTATTTTCTGGATGATGATTTTTGGAATATTTGCATTACTTTTAAAATATTCTGAAGTTGTCTTAGCAATAAAGCACAGAGAAAAAAATATGTTTGGGGATTTTGTAGGAGATCCCGCTTATTATTTGAAAAAAACTGCTATTCCAATATTAGGAGCAGCTTATGCTTTAACACATGCTATTCAATGTTTACCTTCAATAGGAACTCAGTCTATGTCTGTTGTTCAATCAGCTGAAACTATAAATATTCCAGCAGTAGTAACAGGTTTTGTTATTTTTGGAATAATGTTTATCACTGTAATAGGTGGAGTTAAGAGAATAGCAAATGTAATGGACGTAATAGTTCCATTTATGGCAGTTGGTTATTTTGTATTATCATGGATTATAATTCTATACAATTATAAAAATATCCCAATAGTTTTTGTAAAAATGATAGAAGGAGCTTTTTCAGCCCCTGCTGCATTTGGAGGTTTAGCTGGTGGTGGTGTCGCAATGACATTGAGATCAGGTTTTGCAAGAGGAATTTATTCTAGTGAAGCAGGTATAGGAACAACTTCTATAGCTTATGCTGCTGCAACTACTGATTATCCTGCAAGACAAGCTTTATGGGGATTAGTAGAAGTAGGTACAAGTACTTTTTTAATGTGTTTAACATCTGCTCTTCTAGTTTCTGTAACTGGAGTATATGAAAAAATTGATTATTTAAAAGCTGCTTCTATGCCAGCTGTTGCTTTCCAAGAATTTTATGGTTCAGCTTTTGGTGGAGTTGCCATGACTTCAATAGTAATTTTATTTGTTTTATCAACTGTAATAGTTGAAGCACTTATGGGACAAAGAGAAGTTGAATATCTATTTGGTAGTAAAGTAGGTAATTTAGCAAGATATCTATATGTTATTGCTGTCTTAATAGGAGTATACCTACCTTTAGATCATATAGTTTCTTTACTTGATTTATCAATGGCATTTTTTTAGTTGTTTTTAAATATGTTTGCATTGATTACTATGGTAAAAGATGTTGTAAATGAAACTGATATTTTCTTCAAAGTTCTTAAAAAAAGAAGTTGAAGGAACAAATGATGAAAAATCCTGCTGTAGAAGCAAAAATAAAATTTCAAACTAATAAGGAGATGATGACTTGTATCCAAGACTAGAGATAAACATAAATAAATTAAAAAAACTAATCTGCAAGTAATATCAAATCTTTTAAAGAAAAAAATAATCTTTCTTTAGCTATGGTGACAAAAAGCTTATTGTGCCAATATAAATATTGTGACTGAACTAGTCAAAGATAATGATTTAGTTGACTATTTAGCAGATTCAAGAATAGAAAATCTTAAGAAAATGAAAGATATAAATATTCCTAAAATACTTCTTAGAATTCCAATGAAAACTGAAAGGTTGAGGAAGTTATAAAATATGCTGATATAAGTTTCAACTCAGAATACGAAACTCTTGAAAAAAACTAAATGAAATTGCTAAGAAAAAAATAACAAAAGTACATAAAGTTGTTATTATGGTAGACTTAGGAGATTTAAGAGAAGGTTATTTTTGTTGAAAAAAAGATCTTCTAGAAAATATTAAAAAAAATCCATGATTTACATAATATTTCTATTATTGGTCTTGCAACTAACTTAACTTGCTATGGTTCAGTTCTTCCTTCAGAAGAAAAATCTTTCTAAATTAGTAAATTTAGCTGAGAAGATTGAGAAGAATTTTTCATATCAAAATGCAAATAATCTCAGGTGGTAACTCTAGTTCTCTATTTCTTCTAAATGAAAATAGATTACCTTCTAAAAATAAATAATCTTAGAGTTGGTGAAGCTATTTTACTTGGAAGAGAAACTGCTTATGGAAAAGATATAGATGGAACATATAATGATGTTTTCAAACTTGTTTGTGAAGTTATTGAAAACAAAGAAAAACCATCAGTTCCTATAGGAGAAAGAGGACTTGATGCCTTTGGAAACCAAGTTGAATATGAAGACAAAGGAATTATGCAAAGAGTTATCATAGGAATAGGAAGACAAGACATTAGTATTGGACACTTTTTCCCTATTGATAGAAAAATAGAAGTAGTTGGTGCAAGTAGTGACCATACTATCCTTGATGTGACACATTGTGATAAAAAAAATATCAAGTAGGAGATTTAATTGAATTTTTCTATTGATTATGGTGGATTGTTATCACTATGTACATCAGAATATGTAAATAAAGTTATAGTTTAAAAAAACAAGGGGGCTGTTGCAAATTCACAAAAAGTAAAAAAATAATTCGTTACTGAGTAAATTTCTTAACGATAAAAAAATCAAGAATCTGCATCATAAGAAGCTCTAAGCAATAAATTGCTAAGTGCTTCTAAGAAATCAGGAAACTCACTTCGTTCAGACACTCCTGAATTTGCTCGGCTCATTCTATTTGATTTTTTTATCTAAAAATTTCCATTCGTAACTCATTTATTTTTTTACTTTGGCTTGAAATTTTAATTTTGCAACAGCTCCCTTTTTATGATAACATTTCTATTATCTCAAGATTATCCATTTTTTTGGAATTAATCCTTGATAAAATTTTTCATCTAAATTTTTTTATTTATATACTTTTCTCTAAAATCATTTATAAACTTAGTTAAACTTTTG
>BNJS01002775.1_pt1 | contig 11617 bp, 11 predicted proteins | sample 8540461 | NCBI WGS metagenome assembly BNJS01 (sample SAMD00202454, study PRJDB9452) | human saliva metagenome | isolation source: human saliva | place: Japan
AAACCGCCCCTATTACACAGGCAATCGCTTTCTTTTTCATTACATAACCTTATTATTTGAATAATAATGGTTTACATTTATAAAACAAACAGACGGTTTTTGCAAGTTTAAGATATAAACAAAGGCCGTCTGAAAACCCGATCATTTAGGTTTTCAGACGGCCTGCACTATTTTTCTTTTCAATTAAAACGTATGTTTAACCGTTGCAGTCACACTACGCGGCGTGCCGTAAACGTGAATATCCGGCATGGTGCGATAGCGTTTGTTAAACACGTTTTCAAAGTCCAAACTGATGCGGGTGGATTTGCCGATTTTGTAATGACCGGTCAAGTCCAGCGTTGCGTACGGACGTTGGGTCAATGCAGCGGCGGCGGCTGGATTGATGTCTGCAGGGTATTCGTCCAGCGTGTGGCTGCGACTTTGCCAGTTGACGTTGGCACCCAGGTTCAAACGGTCGGTTACGTCATACGCGGTAAAGAGTTTGAACAAATGAACCGGATAAGACGGATGCAGTTGAACACCTTCGCTGTCTTTGATTTTGGAACGTGCATAAGACGCATTCAGCAGCCATTTATCGCTCAGGCGGCCGCCGACAGAGAGTTCCACGCCTTTTGTTGTGGTGTTGTCGGCTGCGCGGTAGTATTCCTCGCCATTCGCGAATTTGCCTGCGACAACGCCCAAATGGTCGCGTTTGTTCATAAACACAGACGCAGAAGCATTCAGACGACCATCAAACCATGAGCCTTTCAAACCGGTCTCGTAGGTTTTGCCGCGTTGTGGTTTGAGCGCTGCGCCGTCTTTGGTCAGGTAACGCACTTGCGGACGGAAAATGGTGGTGTAAGACGCATAGGCAGTCAGATTGTCGCCGATGTCGTAGGTTACGCCCAAATAAGGAATGAAAACGTTTTGTTTGTGGCTGCTGTGTGCGAATTTGTTACGGCTGGTGCTGTAACGGTAACGCCAATCCACAAAACGGCTGCCGCCGATAAAGGCGAGCTTGTCGGTCAGTTTGAAACGGGTCGAGCCGTAAACCGACAGGTTTTTCATGCGTGAAAAACCATCGCGCAGATACGGCATATCGGGTTTGGAGATGTTGCCGTCAAATTTACGCAAATCAGGAATCATCGATTCGCCTTCGTCATAGAAAGACAGGTTTTCTTTGTTGTCCTGATGGCTGATGCCGACATTGAACTCGTGCGAGCGACCCAACGCCGGATAATGGCCGTCTAAGGCCAGCGCAAAATTCTGATCGCGGTATTTGCTGCGGTCGCGGTCGGATGTAAAGAGCGCGGAGTAATCCGAATTAATGACAAAAGTACCGGCAATGCCTGAAACGATGTCGTTTTTACCCGAAACATGGCTGTAATCGCCTGTCAGTTTCCAGCCGTTGTCAAACTCATGGCTGAGGGAAGTGAATACTTCGGCACTGGTGTTTTGCCGTATGCCCAGCGTGCGGAAGAATTGCTGCGCGGCGAAGACTCAAACGGTATGAATCCAGTACGGCGCGAACCTGCTGCGGTCAGGTAGCTGAAACGCGAGCTGCCGGTATTGCGGAAACGGTGTATTTCCGTACCGAGGCGCCATTGGGTTTGCGGCGTGATATCGTAAGACAAAGTACCGTAGAAAGTGTGATTATGGCGCGAAGTGTTCGGCAGGTAATCGCCGCCGTGGTCGCTGACCAAAATAGCGCGGCCGCGCAAGGTATTGTCTGCATTTAAAGGCTGATTGGCATCAAGGACGAAACGGTAATGGTTCCACGAACCGACACCGGCTTCTACGCTGATGGCTGGCTTGGCAGTCGGTTTTTTGCGTTCCAAAGCAACCGTACCGCCCGGCTCGCCCATACCGCCGTTGGACAAACCGCTTGCGCCGCGCACGACGACGACTTGTTCGTACAACGTGCTGTCCAGATTGTTGGTGCCGCGGCGGATGGCTTTACCGTCGTAAAGGAACTTGGGCGCACCGTCCACGGAAATGCTGTCAATCGCCTGACTGCGCGAAATAAATTGGCTGTGGCCGGATACGTTGTTGCCCATTTTGCTGTGGAACACGCCCGGTGTTTGTTTCAATACGTCCTGCAAGGTATCCAAACCTTGGTCGTCCATTTGTTTTTCAGTGACGACAGACAAGGACTGCGGAGTTTCACGCTGGGTCAGGCGGATGCCTGTCGCGGCGGAGGAAGCGGGAATGGTGTAGTTGGAAGTAGTCTGTTTACCGACTCCTTGGACGGTAACTGTCGGTAAATCGACACGTTCTTGCGACTGGGTATTTTCTACTTCGGTCGCGAAAGAATACGCCGAACACAGCGCCAGACTGACGGCAAAGCTTAATTTGCCATAGGGAAATACAGGTAGTGACATAGCCTCTCCAATTAGCTTATCTTTACAATTTGGTCGCAGATTCTATCAAAAAGATGTAGCCCGATGAAACTATGTTTCTAATCATTATTTTTCTAAGTAGTTCGTTTAATTCAGAAATATTTATTTGTCAATCTAGTCCCTAAATTAACTAAAAGGCCGTCTGAAAACCGATATCATCAGGTTTTCAGACGGCCTTAATCTTTTATCACAAGGCAAATCAGTCTGCCAATTTTTCGTGCCAATTCTGCCAAACGTTTACCTTGTGCAAAGGCAATGTCGTTTTTCTTCGGCGGTCAATGCCGGCTTGCTGTCGTGGCCGGAAACATGGCTTGCGCCGTAGGCGTGCCGCCGCTTTGGGTATTGCTGAGCGCGGACTCGGTATAGGGAATGCCGCTGATGACCATGCCGTGGTGCAGCAGGGGCAGCATCATGGTCAGCAAGGGTGCTTTCTTGGCCGCCGTGCAGAGAAGATGTGCTGGTGAATACGGTGGCAGGTTTGCCGACGAGTTCTGCACCGAGCCAAAGGGGAATGGTGCCGTCGATAAAGTATTTCATCGCGGCGGCCATATTGCCGAAACGTGTCGGGCTGCCGAGCGCAAGGCCGGCGCAATTTTTGAGGTCGTCGGCAGTCGCGTATGGCGCGCCTTCGTCGGGAATGCCTTTTTTTCAACGGCTTCGCAAACGGTGGAAACTTTGGGAACGGTACGCAACACGGCTTTCGCATCCCGTCCACGCTTTCGATACCGCGTGCGATTTGGCGGGCAAGGTTGCGCGTGCTGCCGTTTTGGGAATAAAAGAGGACGAGGATTTTCAGAGGATTTGGGTTCATTTGGGGTTTCCGTTACAATGCTGTCAGGTTTCAGACGGCCTTTTAAATACTCGGGCCGTCTGAAAAGAAAAAATTTCAATTTAGAAAGTGGGAAAAGGTTATGCCGTTTTCGCAATGGTGGCAAGGTTTTTTTAAAAGAGTAAAGGCGTGGCGTTCGCTTGGTTTGTCATGCGCCGTTTTTGATGAGGAGCGCGTGCCGCAGGTGGCGGCAAGCATGACGTTTACGACGCTTTTTGGCTTTGGTGCCCGTGTTGACGGTGATGGTCGTCATCGCTTCGGCCTTCCCCTGTTTTTCGACCAATGGTCGGGGAATTTATCTCTTTTATCAACCGCACCATCGTTCCGCAGGGCGCGGACATGGTGTTTGACTACATCAATGCGTTCCGCGATAAGGCTACCAAGCTGACGGCGATCGGTAGTGTGATGTTGGTCGTAACCTCGCTGATGCTGATTCGGACGATAGACAATGCGTTCAACCGGATTTGGCGCGTCAATTCGCAACGGCCTTGGATGATGCAATTTTTTTGGTGTATTGGGCGTTGCTGACGTTTGGGCCTTTGTCTTTGGGCGTGGGCCTGTCAGTCATAATCGGTCAGGTGCAAGTAGTGGGCGGCTCGGAATGGCTGAGGGTCATAACCGCGGTTTCATTTATTACGGTACTGCTGTGGGGCTTATACCGCTTTGTGCCCAACCGTTTCGTGCCTGCCAGCCATGCTTTGGTCGGCGCGGCCGTAACGGCGTTTTGCTTGGAAACGGCACGCTTTTTGTTCACTTGGTACATGGGCAACTTTGACGGCTACAAATCAATTTACGGCGCATTTGCCGCAGTACCGTTTTTCCTGTTGTGGCTCAACCTATTATGGACGCTGGTATTGGGCGGCGCGGTTTTGACCTCGTCCCTGTCCTACTGGCGCGGCGAAGCGTTCCGCCGCAGTCTGGATGCGCGCGGCCGCTTTGACGATGTATTGAAAATCCTGCTGCTGCTCGATTCTGCCCAACAAAACGGCAAGGCATTGCCGGTGCAGGAGTTCAGACGGCATATCAATATGGGCTTTGATGAATTGGGCGAGCTTTTGGAAAAACTGGCGCAACACGGCTATGTCTATTCCGGCCGTCAGGGCTGGGTCTTGAAAATGGGGGCGGAGTCCATCGACTTGGCGGAGCTGTTCAAACTCTTTGTCTACCGTCCGCAAACGCTTAATAAAGATAAGGTCAATCAAACGGTTGACCACATTATGCAGCCCTGCTTGGAAACCTTAAACATGACGCTTGCCGAGTTCGGCGCCCATACAGAAAAACAATCCTCTTAAACCTGATGCCGTCTGAAACCAAAAATATCAAGTTTCAGACGGCCTTTGCTATAATCGGCACACTACTGAATATTACATTCGACCTACAAGGATAAATAGATGAAAACACCAGCCCTACTCTCTCTGCTCGGTTTGATTCCATCTGCCGCCTTTGCCGCCCACGGCGTAGGCCTTGGCCAACCACCCAAATATCCGGCCAACTTCACCGCTTTTGAATACGTCAATCCCAACGCCCCCAAAGGCGGCTCATTTACCACGCCTTTCCTCGGTGCTTTTGACACGCTCAACCCCTTTACCCTCAAAGGCAACCACGAATACGGCATCAGCATGCTGACGCTCGACACCCTGACCGAGCAAAGCATGGACGAACCTTACGCCGTTTACGGCCTGATTGCCGAAGACATCGCCCTGGCGCCGGACGGCCTTTCCGTTACCTTCAAAATCAACCCCAAAGCCAAATTCCACAACGGCGACCCCGTTTTGGCCAAAGACGTTGCCGCTTCATTTAACATCCTGACCAAAGACAAAGCCGCTGCCCCCATGTACCACTTCTACTGGAGCGACGTGGCCAAAGTAGAAACGCCCAACGACCGCACCGTCGTGTTCCGCTTCAAGCAGCGCAACTCAGAATTGCACATGATTCTCGGCAGCCTGCCCGTCTTCTCGCATAAAAGCTATCCCAAAGGCCTGGCTGCCGCACCCAACAGCCTGCCGATCGGCTCCGGCCCCTACCGTTTTCGCCAAAGCCGAAAACGGCCGCATCAGCGAGTTTGTCCGCGACAAAAACTACTGGGCGCAAAATCTGCCCGTGCGCAAAGGCCGCTACAACTACGACCACATCCGCATCAAATACGTCAAAGACGAAGTTGTCCGCATCGAAGGGCTGAAAGGCGGCCAATATGACTTCGTACAAGAAAACGTCGCCCGCAACTGGGCGCGCGCCTACTCCGACGAAGTCCTCAAAAAACGCAATCTGTCCAAACACGAATGGGTACAAAACAGCACAGCCGGCATGCAAGGCTTCGTCATCAATATGCGCCACAAGCCCTTGGACAATATTTACGTCCGCCGCGCCTTGATTGAAAGCTTCGACTACGAAAGCGTCAACAGCCGCATCTTCTACGGCGCATACCGCCGCACCGACAGCTTCTTCACCAACAGCACCATGGCCGCAACTGGCAAAGCCTGACAGCGCGGAAACCGCATTGCTCAAATCATTGGGTACCAAGCTGCCCGACGGCGTATTGGATCAAGACGTCCCTATGCCGCCGGTTACCGACCCCAAACTGGGCGTGCGCCCCGAACCTGCTCAAAGCACGCGCCCTGCTTGAAAAAGGCGGCTATCAATACAAAAACGGCAAAGCAGTCGACAAACAAGGCAAACCGCTGACTTTTGAATTCCTCGCCCCAAGCAAAAACTACGAACGCATTACCGCCAAATGGCAGCGCGACCTCGCCAAAATCGGCATTACCATGAACGTGCGCACCGCCGATTCCGCCGTGTATCAAAAAAACGCATGAACGACTTCGATTTTGACGTAACCACCGGTACTACGGCAACAGCGAAAGCCCCGGCAACGAGCAATACGACTACTTCAGCTGCGCCGCCGCCAAAAACCGAAGGCAGCCGCAACCTATCCGGCGTCTGTCATCCTGCGGTTGAAAAACTGTTGACCCATTTCAACAGCTTTACCAACCGCAAAGAGCTGCAAACCACCTCGCGCGCGCTCGACCGACTGATCCGCCACCAATACACCATCGTTCCAAACTGGTTCGCCGACCGCTACCGCGTCGTGTACCGTAACGATGTTGGGCATTCCGTCCAAGCTGCCGAAAATACTACGACCCCATTACCTTCGCCATGACCGCAGGCTGGAAGAAAAAAAGTAGTCGCATTTCGACAACACGTCCCAAGCGTCTGACAAGCCCTTGGCGTGTAGCACTCAGCATAGAATCATAAAATCTTGTTGTTTGTTTAAAAAAACAATCAATCGACTGATTCCAAAACAAACATAAAAAGAAAAAAAACAACTTAAAGCTAATCAAAAGGCCGTCTGAAACATCCGCCAGCAAAATCATCTGCAACGGAACATTTCAGACGGCCTTTTTCGTCTCTTTTTCAATCTATTTTCGCAACCGAAGCAAAGATATCGAAAAATAAACAAAAAAATTGCAAAACAATGCCCTCAAATTTTACAAAACCGTGTACACTGCAAGGTAAGAGTTTTGAATTATAAGGTTAATCTTAATAAAAACTACAATCATCCAAATTTAACCCAAATCAAGCATTCATATAACAGACAAAAGGAACAATAATATGGAAATCAAACGTCTCTCTACCATTCTCAAACTGATTGCCAACCCCGAACGCATGGCTATCCTTTTTTTCTGCTGCTTGACGGCGACCGCAGCATTACCGAACTGGCACAAGCGCTCGACTCCTCCCCGACCGGCATCGCCAACCACCTCGCACGCCTGCGCACCGAAGGCATCATCGATTTCACGCGCTACCACCGCATCATCGAATACCGCCTCATCTCCGAAGAAGCCACCACCATCCTCAATACCCTGCGCACGCTCAAAGACCAAGCAGAATAAACAAATTATTCCACATCACAACATCAAGGCCGTCTGAAACATCAGCTTTCAGACGGCCTGTCCCTTTCATCCCATATCGAAAAAAATAAACCAATCCGCTATACAATACCGCCCATTCCCACAGGCGCAATCCGCCGTCTTCCCACCCAACAACACACACGGAAACATCATGAAAATCGCCACTTGGAACGTCAATTCCCTCAAACGTCCGCCTGCCCCTAAGTACAAAACTGGCTGGCCGACCACCAAGCCGACATACTCGCCTTACAAGAACTCAAACTCGACCAAGACAAATTCCCGGCCGCCGCCCTGCAAATGATGGGCTGGCACTGCGTCTGGAGCGGCCAAAAACCTACAACGGCGTCGCCATCATCAGCCGCCACGAACCACAAGACGTACATTGCGGCCTGCCCTGCTCTCCCCGACGACCCGCAACGCCGCGTCATCGCCGCCACCATCAACGGCGTGCGCGTCATCAACGTCTATTGCGTCAACGGCGAAGCCCTGGACAGCCCCAAAATTCCAATACAAAGAACAATGGTTTACCGCATTGACCGAATTCGTCCGCGCCGAAATGGCCGCACACCCCAAACTCGTCCTGCTCGGCGACTTCAACATCGCCCCGGCCGATGCCGACTGCTACGACCCCGAAAAATGGCACGAAAAAAATCCATTGCTCCTCCATCGAAAGACAATGGTTTAAAAACCTGCTCGACCTCGGCCTGACCGACAGCCTGCGCAAAATCCACCCCGAAGGCGCGTTCTACACATGGTTTGACTACCGCGGCGCCATGTTCCAACGCAAACTCGGCCTGCGCATCGACCACATCCTCACCAGCCCCGAACTCGCCGCCACCCTTACCGACGTCACCGTCGACCCTAGAAACCCGCGCCCAAGAACGCCCCAGCGATCACGCACCGGTGATTGCCGAGTTTGACTGTTAGATTTTTGAAGCAAGATAAACAATAAGGCCGTCTGAAAACTGGATTTCAGACGGCCTTTATTCTAAAAGTTTTCAGACCACGTTTGAAATTGTCTGAAAGTTTGAAACAATGGTTTGAACACCAAAAAACGCGTGCGTGCGTACCGCACACACCCTACACCTCGGTTTTAAAGTTTGTGCCATCTGCAGGTAGGGTGTGTGGCGCAGCCACGCACGCAGTTAGTGGAGATACAGGCTACGGCTTGCTACATGTCTTGTTGTAATTTGTGGAGTTCTTCCAAATAAATATCTTCCATAATATTTTTTTCATATCTAACACACCATCGTGAATATCTTCATGGGTATCATTTTGAATCCAATAAATGTCTACTAATTCTGTTGGACGATACATACCATATTTTTTCTAATTTCATGCCTGATTTATCATTCTTCCGTAACTCACTCAATAAATGATTACTTGATGCTCTTCCATGTAAGTTTCTATCATCTTGAATGCTGATATATCCCCTATTTTTTTAAAAATATCTAATAAATATTCAATATTCATTTATTATCTCCAAAGTTGCTGTGTTAAATAAAATATTTAATCTGCGCTTGCTATGCATTATTATATTCGTTGCCTGAAATGAAACAAAGGTCGTCTGAAAACGGATTCACGGTTTTCAGACGACCTTATATAAGAGATTTTCAGACGACGTTTGAGGTCGTCTGAAAATTTGAAACAATGTTTTGAATGACAAAAACGCGTGCGTGCGTACCGCACACACCCTACACCTTGGTTTTAAAGTTTGTGCTGCCCGCAGGTGGGGTGTGTGGTGCAGCCACGCACGCGGTTGGTGGAGATGCAGGCTTCAGCCTGCTTATAAATCAAAGCAAATTAAGGTCTTTTGCAACTCCGTGATATTCAACTGATAAATTGCCTATACTTTGAAGGTTAGATTTTAAATATTGATGAACAACTTCAGGCCATCTCCTTTCATCATGTAGGCTGATAATCAATACTTTGACATCCTGATAGTTCCAGCCAAATAACTCATCTGCCCGTCGTTCAAATTCCCCATAATGAAAATTAGATTTTTCAGAGAATTCATCTAACATATCATAGAGAAGATTTTCTTGCTCTTCATCAAAATCACGCTCTAATATTAGACGCTCTAAGGAGGTTAAACCTCCTGAAATCATCCCTTGTTTCATTAAATTAAATTGGAAAGTCTCTTTTTTATCCATTCTGTTATTCCTTAAGTTAGATTGAACACATAATACTTAGGCATGCCGAAACATGCGTGTGGCAAATGGTGTCATAATTGATTTTTTTCAAGATAACATTTTTAATCTCACTCCGCCCCAAACAACAACCCTTCCTTAATCCCCCGAATCCTATCCCTCAACACCGCCGCTTCTTCAAACTGCAAATCCCTAGCTGCCTGCTGCATGGCTTTTTCGAGTTTGGCGATTTCTTTAATCGCGTCTTCTTCGTTGTGAATCTCGCCGACTTTAACTTTGTTTTTACCTTTCAGACGACCTTTGCCGCCGTCTTCTTCGTGGTACACGCCGTCGATGATGTCTTTGACCTGTTTTCTAATCTGCTGCGGTACGATGCCGTGTTCTTCGTTGAATTTTCATCTGTTTTTCGCGTCGGCGTTCGGTTTCGTCGATGGCGGCTTTCATGGAGTCGGTGATTTTGTCGGCGTACAAAATCGCAACGCCGTTCACGTTGCGCGCGGCGCGGCCTATGGTTTGAATCAGGCTGCGGTGGGAGCGCAGGAAACCTTCTTTGTCGGCGTCGAGGATGGCAACGAGGGAGACTTCGGGGATGTCGAGGCCTTCGCGCAAGAGGTTGATGCCGACAAGTACGTCAAACAGTCCGAGCCGTAAATCTCTAATAATTTCAACGCGCTCGACGGTGTCGATGTCACTATGCAGGTAGCGCACTTTGATGCCGAGTTCGCTGTAATAGTCGGTGAGTTGTTCCGCCATGCGTTTGGTGAGGGTGGTAACGAGCACGCGTTCGCCTTTTTGGATTCGGTCGTTGATTTCACTCATTAAATCATCTACTTGGGTGGCGACGGGGCGAATGATGATTTGGGGATCGACCAGCCCTGTGGGGCGGACGACTTGTTCGACGACTTGTCCGGCGTGTTCTTCTTCGTATTTGGCGGGGGTGGCGGAAACGAAGACGGTTTTGCAGCATGACTTTTTTCAAATTCGTGGAATTTGAGCGGGCGGTTGTCGCGGGCGGAAGGCAGGCGGAAGCCGTAATCGACGAGGTTTTGCTTGCGCGATGCGTCGCCTTTGTACATGCCGCCGATTTGGGTGACGGTAACGTGGCTTTCGTCGATGAACATGATGGCGTTGTCGGGCAGGTAGTCCATTAGCGTGGGCGGCGGTTCGCCTTCTTTTTTGCCGGAGAAGTGGCGGGAGTAGTTTTCGATGCCTTTGCAGAAGCCCATTTCGTAGAGCATTTCGAGGTCGAAGCGGGTGCGCTGCTCGATGCGTTGTTGTTCGACGGGGCGTTGTTCACGGGCGAAAAATTCGATGCGTTCGCGCAATTCTTCTTTGATGGACTCGCAGGCGCGCAATACGGTGTCGCGCGGGGTAACGTAGTGGCTGGACGGGAAGACGGTGTAGCGGCCGACGCGCTGGTGCAGGCTGCCTGAAAGCGGGTCGAACATATCGAGGCGGTCGATTTCGTCGTCAAACAGGCTGATGCGCAAGGCGTTTTCCGAGCTTTCGGCGGGGTACACGTCAATCACGTCGCCGCGTACGCGGAAGCTGCCGCGTTTGAAGTCCAAATCGCCGCGTTCGTACTGCATGGAAACGAGCGTGGCGATGATGTCGCGCTGCTCGATGGTGTCACCTTCTTTGACGGACAACACCATTTGTTGATATTCGGTCGGGTCGCCGATACCGTAAATGGCGGACACGGTGGCGACGATAATTACGTCGTCGCGCGTCATCAGGTTTTTGGTGGCGGAAAGGCGCATTTGCTCGATGTGTTCGTTGATCGCGCTGTCTTTTTCGATGAACAAATCGCGGCTGGGCACATAGGCTTCGGGCTGGTAATAGTCGTAGTAGGAGACGAAATATTCCACCGCATTTTCGGGGAAAAATTCGCGCATTTCGGCATAGAGCTGGGCGGCAAGAGTTTTATTGTGCGCCATGATAATGGCAGGACGGCCGCTTTGAGCGATGACATTCGCCATGGTGTAGGTTTTGCCCGAACCGGTTACGCTGAGCAGGGTTTGATAAGCAAGGCCGTCTGAAAGTCCTTCGAGCAAGCCGGCAATGGCAGCGGGCTGGTCACCGGCAGGAGGAAATGGCTGATGGAGTTTAAACGGAGAATTGGGATATTGGATGACTTCCATAAGACAGCCTGTTTTATATTCAGGTAAAGAGAGGATTATAACAAAGGACCGTCTGAAAATTTATAGTGTACCAATCTGACAAGACTAAATATTTCATCTCCTTCCTTAGCTGACTGAGGTTGTTTGTGTTAGCAGAAACAATTAAACTACCTCTCCCGGGACGTGCCTGTGCACGTCCTTTTCTTTACTTCCTCCCTTTCGATTAGGTTTC
>BNJS01002818.1_pt1 | contig 11574 bp, 12 predicted proteins | sample 8540461 | NCBI WGS metagenome assembly BNJS01 (sample SAMD00202454, study PRJDB9452) | human saliva metagenome | isolation source: human saliva | place: Japan
TGGCACTTGAACTAAGATTCTTTGCATCAGATTATAAAAATAAAAACGCATCTTGAAAAGGTGCGTTTTTACTACGAGGAACTCCGTCAGTTAATTTTAGTGATTAATTTTTAAATTATATTTTTGTATGTAAATAACTTTTTCAAATCTAAATACGGAAAAACATCAATAAGATTATAAAAAAAGATGATTGGATGATCGTAACTCATTTGATCGCACATCAATAGACCAGTAGTACAAATAAGTTCCAGATTTTTTTCTTGAAAAAAATCTGGAACTTACGGTAGAATATAATAATAATCAACAGAAGTATTAATACAACATAAATTTTCATATGCTAGGAGTAATCATGAGTGATTTAATTTCTAAAATTTTTGAAATTCTGCCCGAGTGGGCCAAATGGGCTATATCTATACTTACGGTTCTTGGAGTAGCTCTAGCATTTGGATCTATAATTTATACGATTTTGAAATATGCAAATGCTGTTGATAAGGAGTCGAGAGTATTTGATTTATCTAAGCAAAATAAACAACTTTCGGAAGAAAATAGACAAATAAGATATTTTAGCACCTTGTTAAAAACCAATTTTGAACTTTTAGAAGAAATTATACCGACTTTAGAAAATCAAATTGATCGAATTATTGAAGTTTGGGATGATGACAGTCAAGAGGTAAAAAAACAACGTGTCAGTGAGGTCTACGATGTATTTAGTGATGCTGTCCAAAGATACATTGATGTGTTGACTAGCGAATTTAATTCTGAAAATAAATGTCGAATATCTGTTTGGGGATTAAATAAAGAAGAAAGCGAAGATAAATTGAATATCATTGCAAGAAGTGCCACTTTTTTTCGTTCAAGTAATAGGGAATTAGATATTAATAATTCTATTGCTGGAAGAGCATTTAGAAAAGGAACAAAGCAATTATCAAAACATTTAGAATCAGATCCTGATTGGGAAAAATACCTATTAGATAGTCGCTATAAATCAATAAGTGCTTTTCCAATTCAAGGAGAAAAAGTGGTGACTATTGACTATAAAAATGTTCCCACTGAAGTTGAAGAATGTTTAAGTGAACTAATTGTGAATGGGTTAGATAATATATATTCACGTATTAGTAAAGTTAGAATCTATTTAAATGTTATTGAAGGAGGCTCGAAAGATGAGTAAAAATAGTAATCGTATTGTTTTTCAAAAAGGACAGTTGTCCTTAAATGAAGAAAAATTCTTTCGCTAAAGATTTTTTTAGATATTGATTTCTTTTAATTCAAGAAAATCACGTATTTTTAGATAATATAAAATCGGAAAATGAGCTACCAAAATTAAACGAGACTTGTATACACGAATTTAAACGGGCAATGTCTAACTGAATCATAGTTGTGACATCAGTGGTTTATTATATCCAAATAAATATATAATATTATATCAGAAATCTTTCTTTTCCCTAACAAATAATACATTAGCAAAATAAAATTACGCCCGTACCTTGAAGGTGCGGGCTTTGTAGTATCTAAAAAATTTATTTACAGTGCTTTTCCGACCAGAATCTCTGCTTCGATGGTAATCTCTGTCAGTTGGCTCCAATCAATCTTACTTTGGTCAACGTGAAAGAGGAGGGGAGTCATGCTGAGTAAAGCTTGTCTTTGCTCTGCTGTAATGGATTTTGTCAGGGAAGCAGTCTGGATAGATTGGATGCTGAAATGTTCCTGGAAATGTTCCTTGATATCTTGGTTGGAATAGTCCTTCTTTGTTAGTTGCTCCTTTACCATTTGACGGATTTCTTTAAGGTGATTTTCGGTAGGAACGACCTTAATTAAGATACCGTTTTGAGATAAAACGCGGCGAAATTCACCATAGTTAGCAGGGGAAAAGATATCAAGCAGGATATCCATGCTAGCGTCTTTTATAGGAAGTCGAGCCAGGTCGCCAACGAACCAGTTGACTGCCCAGTTGGTTTCACTTTTAGCAGCGATTTGGACCGAGTCTTTTGAAATATCAAAGGCATAAAAGGTCTTGTCAGGATGAACTTCCTGAAGTTTGCGAGAGTAGAAGCCTTCGCCACAGCCAATGTCCAAGACAGTTTTTGCAGACGATTTAGTCGCTAGAATGTCTGAAATGCCTTCTAAGATAGCCTGATAAAAGCCAGCTTCTAGGATTTGCTGGCGATTTTGAAAGTTTTCTTTATCGTAGTTGGCGGATTGTTTGATTTGAGGGGCTAGATTGACATAGCCGAATTTTGCTAGGTCAAAAGAATGGCGATTCTCACATTTAAGACTAGATTCTACCAAGGTCAGATTTTCTTGGCAGATAGGGCAAGCAAAGGCACTAGCAGAAGCAAAACGCTGGAGTTTGGGTTTGAGGTTTGTATTCATAGTTTAAGTGTATCAAAAGAGGCAAATGAAAGCAACTTTAGGAATAAGTAGATGGGAGATTCAGTAGAAATAAAACTAATTCTCCAATTTATAGAATGAAATTGATTTTATATCTAAATTGCTATATAATAATGATAAGGAGGAAATAGATATGTTAAAAGAAGTATTAAGCGTCGCAAAAGTTGCGAAAAAATCATCACTCTTTTTAGGTGGTGTCGCATTTGGTACCCTTGGTTTGAAAATCTTGGCAAGTAAGGAAGCTAAAAAAGGTTATTCTAAAGCTTTGTCTAAGGCTTACAAGTTGAAAGACGAGCTAGATGCATCTGTTTCTGTTGTGAAGCAACATGGAGACGATGTCTTGCAAGATGCCAAATATTTGTACGAGCAAGAGAAAAAAGAAGAGCAATTAGATAGCCTTATAGGTGAATAATATGTCTTTTAAAGTGCTACATAAAGGATACCAACATATCCGACTATCATCTTCTTTTTCACTCACCTTGGATATTCAAGACTATCTTCGTTCCTTGGCGAGAGATGAAAAGGGGATTGAGTCTATCCAGTTTTACATGGATCAACAGCACTTTACTCTACGTATAAAAGAAGGCTTTTCTGTATTAGATAATGCAGAAGCCTTTTTAAAAAGAATTGATAAAGGGAAAGTTTCTGAGTTGATGACTCTTCCCATTCGTAGAGAAGAGAGTGCTTATTCTATTGTTTCAGGTGCAGCGATTAAGCGTATGATTTTTCGTAGTTTTGTGCCGTATCCTATTCGCTATATATGGACTTGTTATCAGGCTTTGGGTTATGTTAGAGAAGCCTATCAGACCCTAGCGCGTAAGGAACTAACGATGGAAGTCTTGGACTGTTCGGCTATTTTATTGTCTTTGTTTATGAGCCAATCCAAGACAGCTAGCAATATCATGTTTATGCTTGATTTGGGAAATCATTTAGATCAGTGGTCCTTGAAAAAAACTGCAACAGATTTAGAACAGAGTCTTCTTGCAAAAGAGAGCGATGTATTCTTAGTGCAGGGCGATACGGTCGTTAGTATCAAGAGTTCCGATGTTCAAATAGGAGACGTCTTGGTCTTATCTCAAGGAAATGAAATTCTATTTGATGGACAAGTGGTTTCAGGTTTAGGTATGGTCAACGAAAGCTCCTTGACGGGAGAGAGTTTTCCAGTTGAAAAAAGAGAGTCTGATTTGGTTTGTGCAAATACAGTATTAGAAACTGGAGAGTTACGTATTCGTGTAACCGATAATCAGATGAACAGCCGGATTTTACAGCTGATTGAGTTGATGAAGAAATCTGAAGAAAACAAGAAAACGAAACAACGCTATTTCATCAAGATGGCGGATAAGGTCGTCAAATATAATTTCTTGGGTGCTGGGCTGACGTACCTATTGACAGGTTCTTTTTCTAAGGCTATTTCTTTCCTATTGGTCGATTTCTCCTGCGCTTTGAAAATCTCGACTCCTGTAGCTTATTTAACAGCTATCAAGGAGGGGTTGAACCGTGACATGGTGATTAAGGATGGAGATGTTTTGGAGAAATATCTGGAAGTTGATACTTTCTTGTTTGATAAGACAGGAACAATCACAACTAGCTATCCGATAGTTGAAAAGGTGTTACCTTTTGGGGACTATAGTGAGGAAGATATTCTCAGAATCAGTGCCTGTCTTGAGGAACACATTTATCATCCTATCGCTAATGCCATTGTCAAGCAAGCTGAGATAGAGGGAATTGAACACGAGGAAATGCATGGGAAACTCCAATATATTGCTAGCAAGGGAATCAAGTCCCACATCGATGGTAAACCAGTTGTTATTGGAAATTATGTCTTGATGCAGGATGAACAGATTCATATCAGTTCGGAACAAAATGCTTTAATTGAAGAGTACAAGAGTCGCTACAATCTCTTATTCTTAGCTTATCAGAATGAATTGATTGGAATGTTCTGCATCCATACTCCTTTGAGAAAGAAGCAAAAGCAGCCTTGGAGAAACTTAAGGCTCAAGGGAAAAAATTGATTCTGGCAACAGGAGACACCTTGGTTAGGACAGAGGAATTAGTTAAAGATTTGCCCTTTGATCAGGTCTATACAGACTTGAAACCTGATGGAAAATTTAAGTTAGTAGAGGAACTGCGGAAAGCAGGGCACACTATTTTGATGGTAGGGGATGGGTTGAATGACTCAGCTGCTTTGACACTTTCAGATATCGGTGTGGTGATGAATGAGAGTGCAGATATTTCTAAGCAGATGAGTGATATCTTATTGTTAGACAATCGCTTAGATTTCTTCCAAGAATTGGATTCTCTCTCCTCTTCACTACAAGAATTAATCAAGAGAAATATTCAAGATACGGTTGTTGTCAATAGTAGCCTGATTGGCTTTGGTTTATTTAATTGGCTCAGTCCTTCAAACCTCTCTATTTTACATAATCTAACAACCTTACGCATAGTTCTGCGTAGCCTGTCTATTAAGGGATAGGTGGGGACTATTCACAGCAAAAAGGAGTTACCTTTCTCGAGGTTAACTCCTTTGTTTATAGGTAAATGTTGAACAATTTAGTAAGTCAATACAAAGTATTTTTTCTTCCCACGGCGGATAACAGTGAGTTCGTTCTCTAACTTATCTGCGTCACTCAAGACATAGTCAAGGTCTTGGATGCGGTCGCCGTTGACGTAGATAGCACCGTTTTGAACATCTTCACGGGCTTGGCGTTTTGAGTTAACCACGCCAGAAGATACAAGAAGTTCAACGATGTTGTGGTTTTCGTCTGCTTGTACTTGGTAGTTTGGCACACCACGAAGTCCTTGTTTGAGTTCTTTGACAGAAAGTTTTTTGATATTTCCTGCAAAGAGTTGTTCAGTGATGTTAAGGGCTTCTTTGTAGGCTTCTTCTCCGTGGACAAGAGTCACAACTTCACGAGCGAGGACTTTTTGAGCCAAGCGTTCGTGTGGTGCTGCTTCGAATTGTTTACGGATGTCTTCAATCTCGTCCAGTGACAAGAAAGTAAAGATTTTCAAGAAGCGAACAGCGTCAGCGTCCATGACGTTCATCCAGAATTGGTACATTTCGTATGGAGAAGTCTTTTCAGGATTGAGCCAAACAGCATTCCCTTCAGATTTACCAAATTTCTTACCAGTTGCGTCTGTAATCAGTGGGACAGTAATAACGTGACCAGCCTTGTCAGCCTTACGACGAAGCAACTCGGTACCAGCTGTCATATTTCCCCACTGGTCAGAACCACCGATTTGAAGGGTTACATTGTGCTCTTGGTTAAGGACAAAGAAGTCGTACCCTTGCATGATTTGGTAGGCAAACTCAGTGTAAGAAATCCCTGTTTCAATCCGTTTTTTCACAGACTCCTTGCTCATCATGTAGTTAACAGTGAAGTATTTTCCGATATCACGGAGGAAGTCAATGAAGCTGATGCTGCCAAACCAGTCGTAGTTGTTGACCATGACAGCTTTATTTTCACCATTTTCAAAAATCAAGAAAGCGAGAAAGTTGTCCTTGATAGACTTGACCCAGCCATCTACTGTGTCTTTTGTTTGGAGACTACGTTCAGCATCTTTGAAGGACGGATCTCCGATGAGACCTGTAGCACCGCCAACGAGCGCATAAGGTTTGTGACCTGCTAACTGCAAGCGACGACTTGTCAAGATTGCGACAAGGTGACCTAGGTGAAGGCTGTCAGCAGTTGGATCGTAGCCAGTATAATAAGAAACTTGACCTTCTTCTAGGGCTTTACGCAAAGCTTCTTCATCAGTCGTTTGAAAAATCAAACCACGCTCTTTTAGCTCATCAAAAAAATGTGCATGTGTCTTTTTCTCCTTTTTTAAAATATTGTTTCTACCTATTTGTACCACAAACTTGGCAAATAACCTAGTAAAATCGGGAAGAAAGTTGCTACTTGGACTTTTTTTGGAAACGAGTGAAATATGGTATAATAGCACTAGCTTATTTTTCAGAGAAATAGATAAAAAAATCGTTAAGAAAGGGGCTGAAAGATGTCTCATATTATTGAATTGCCAGAAGTCTTGGCCAACCAGATTGCAGCAGGAGAAGTTATCGAGCGTCCTGCTAGCGTTGTCAAAGAATTAGTTGAAAATGCTATCGATGCTGGCTCAAAGCCAGATTATCGTTGAGATTGAAGAAGCTGGTCTTAAGAAAAATCCAAATCACAGATAATGGTCACGGGATTGCCCACGATGAAGTCGAGTTGGCTCTCCGCCGTCATGCGACCAGTAAGATTAAGAATCAAGCGGATCTGTTTTCGGATTCGGACGCTCGGGTTTTCGTGGTGAAGCTCTGCCTTCTATCGCTTCTGTCAGTGTTTTGACTCTTTTGACAGCGGTGGACGGTGCCAGTCATGGGACCAAGTTAGTGGCTCGTGGGGGAGAAGTTGAGGAAATCATTCCAGCGACCAGTCCTGTGGGGACTAAGGTTTGTGTGGAAGACCTCTTTTTCAATACACCGGCCCGTCTCAAGTATATGAAGAGCCAGCAGGCAGAGTTGTCTCATATCATTGATATTGTCAATCGTTTGGGGCTAGCCCATCCTGAGATTTCTTTTAGCCTGATTAGTGATGGCAAGGAAATGACACGAACAGCTGGTACGGGTCAACTGCGTCAAGCCATTGCTGGAATTTATGGTTTAGCCAGTGCTAAAGATGGTTGAGATTGAGAATGCTGACCTAGACTTTGAAATTTCAGGCTTTGTCTCATTGCCTGAATTGACACGGGCTAATCGCAACTATATCAGCCTTTTTATCAATGGCCGTTATATCAAAAACTTCCTGCTCAATCGTGCTATTCTTGACGGTTATGGCAGTAAGCTCATGGTGGGGCGTTTCCCACTGGCTGTTATTCACATCCATATCGATCCTTATCTAGCAGATGTCAATGTGCACCCGACCAAACAAGAGGTGCGGATTTCCAAGGAAAGAGAACTAATGGCGCTGGTTTCAGAAGCTATTGCAAAGAGTCTCAAGGAACAGACCTTGATTCCAGATGCCTTGGAAAATCTGGCCAAATCTACTGTTCGCAATCGTGAAAAAGTAGAGCAAACGACTTTGCCACTGAGAGAAAATACGCTCTATTATGAAAAAAATGAACCGACCAGACCGACACAAGCTGAGGTGGCAGACCATCAGGTGAATCTGACTGAAGACAGACAGGATTTGACCTTGTTTGCCAAGGAAACCTTGGACCAGATGACCAAGTCAGCTAAACTGCATTTTGCAGAGAGAAAGCCTGCTAGCTATGACCAACTGGACCATCCAGAGTTAGATCTAGCTAGTTTGGATAAGGCTTATGACAAGTTGGAGCGGGAAGAATCTTCAAGCTTTCCAGAGTTGGAATTTTTCGGTCAGATGCATGGAACCTATCTCTTTGCCCAAGGTCGAGATGGGCTCTACATCATAGATCAGCACGCGGCTCAGGAACGGGTTAAGTATGAGGAGTATCGTGAGAGCATTGGCAATGTTGACCAGAGCCAGCAGCAACTCCTAGTGCCCTATATTTTTGAATTCCCTGCGGATGATGCCCTTCGTCTCAAGGAAAGAATGTCTCTTTTAGAGGAAGTTGGCGTCTTTCTAGCAGAGTACGGGGAGAATCAATTTATCTTGCGTGAACATCCCATTTGGATGGCAGAGGAGGAAATCGAGTCTGGGATCTATGAGATGTGCGACATGCTCCTCTTGACCAAGGAAGTTTCAATCAAGAAATACCGAGCTGAACTAGCCATTATGATGTCCTGCAAGCGGTCCATCAAGGCTAACCATCGTATTGATGACCACTCGGCTAGACAACTCCTCTATCAGCTCTCTCAATGTGACAACCCCTATAACTGTCCACACGGACGTCCTGTTTTGGTACACTTTACCAAGTCGGACATGGAAAAGATGTTCCGTCGCATTCAGGAAAATCATACTAGCCTCCGAGAGCTAGGAAAATACTAATACTCTTCGAAAATATCTCTAAACTGCGTCAGCCTTACCTTGCCTAACTCAAGTCATGCCTACGGTTAGCTTCCTAGTTTAGATTTGATTTTCATTGAGTATAATTGAAGGGAAAATTATGTACGAATATCTAAAGGGTATTATTACCAAAATTACTGCTAAATATATCGTCCTTGAGGCAAATGGTATCGGTTATATCTTGCATGTAGCCAATCCTTATGCCTACTCAGGGCAAGTCAACCAAGAAGCACAAATCTATGTGCATCAAGTCGTTCGCGAAGATGCTCATCTCCTTTACGGTTTTCGCTCGGAAGATGAGAAAAACTCTTTCTCAGCTTAATCTCTGTATCAGGCATTGGCCCTGTTTCTGCTCTTGCCATCATCGCAGCTGATGACAATGCAGGCCTCGTTCAAGCTATTGAGACTAAGAACATCACCTACTTGACCAAGTTCCCTAAAAATCGGTAAGAAAAACAGCCCAACAGATGGTGTTGGACTCTAGAAGGGTAAGGTGGTTGTGGCAGGGGACGACCTCCCTGCTAAGGCTGCAGTTCCATCTAGCAGTGACAACCAAGAACTGGAAGAAGCTATGGAAGCCATGTTAGCCTTTGGGCTACAAGGCAACTGAGCTCAAGAAAATCAAGAAATTCTTTGAAGGAACGACACGATACAGCAGAAAACTACATCAAATCTGCCCTCAAGATGTTGGTGAAATAGGAGATGTCTATGCCAAAAACGTTGTGGCTGGGTTAAAATGAACAACCCTCTATATGTAGCCTATCACGATGAAGAGTGGGGACAGCCCCTCCATGATGATCAGGGCATCTGTTTTGAGTTGCTCTGTATGGAGACCTATCAGGCAGGCCTGTCTTGGGAAACGGTGCTCAACAAACGACAAGCTTTCCGAGAATCCTTTCATGACTATCAAATTCAAGCGGTCGCAAAGATGACCGACTCTGAATTGGAAGCATTGATGGACAATCCAGCTATCATCCGCAATCGTGCCAAGATTTTTGCGACACGTGCCAACGCCCAAGCCTTTCTACAAGTGCAGGCAGACTATGGTTCTTTTTGATGCCTATCTTTGGTCTTTTGTGGATGGACAAACCATCGTCAATGATGTGCCTGACTACAGCCAGGGTCGCCTGCCAAAACAGCTCTATCTGAGAAATTATCCAAAAATCTCAAAAAACGAGGCTTCAAATTTACTGGACCAGTCGCTGTTTTGTCCTTTCTACAGGCTACAGGGTTGGTTGATGACCATGAGAATGATTGTGAATGGAAAGGAAATTAAATGATGTCTAACAAAAATAAGGGAATTCTGATTTTTGCGATTCTCTATACAGTTCTCTTTGTGTTTTGATGGTGATACGAGTATTTGATGCTTCCATGATGCCATCTTCTGCAGGGACTTATCTAGTCTATACCATCATGTATTAGTGTATGGCTGCTTTCTTGTGCAAGATCCCGTATTGATCCAACAAAGTGGAAGGAGGTTAGAAAGACTAAAAAGGAAAATTTATCTTTGGCGTTTTTAAAAGGCTGGCTCTTTCTTATTTCCTCATGACCATTCTCTTTGAACTTTATCGTCAGAGATATTAAGGCAGTTTTTTTGGGACTAGACGGACAAGGTCTAAATCAGTCGAATATTCAAAGTACCTTTCAAGAACAACCATTACTGATAGCAGTTTTTCGCCTGCATCATCGGACCTTTGAGTGGAAGAGCTCTTTATTTCCGTCAAATTTCTATTGAGATATTTGAGAAAAAAATCTGCCAACTTGGCTGAGTGTCTTCTTTGGTCGGCCTTGCTTTTGCCTTAATCCATATGCACAGTTTGGCTTTATCAGAGTGGGTCAGTGCAGTCGATTATCTAGGTGGTGGCCTTGCCTTTTCTATTATTTATGTGAAAGAAAAGGAGAATATCTACTATCCCTTGGTCGTCCATATGATAATGAACAGCCTCTCCTATATCAGTTTAGCTATCAGTAGTATGTGATGAAAATGCCAGTAATGATAATGAGAAAAAGCTGAGAAATTCATCTCAGCTTTCTTTGTTATAGTCAAAGCGAATGACTTGCTCCGTTGCATCTACATACGCGTGGACTCCAAAGGGAACAATTGCTCTTGGTGTGGCATGGCCAACGTTTAGATTATAGATAATCGGGATATTGCTATCAATGATATCCAATAGTGCCTCTTTATAGTCGTCATAGAAAGTTTCATCCATAGGTTTTCCGACCAAGAGTCCACTGATGACCTCAAATATCCCAGTTTCTTTTAAAGCTTGCAACATTTTTTTGAAATCATCAGGTTCAGGCTTTTCTTCACTTGTTTCTAGCAATAGAATCTTTCCTTTCCAGTCGGATAAGTCAGGAAAAAGTTTGTATTTTTGGCAGAGGTCTGTGCTATCTGCGTGTAGAGAGTTGTCAAAGATATCGTAGAGGGATTCGAGACACCCACCGAGGATTTTCCCCCTCGAACTGGGCATTTCCTTGCAACAAGTCAAAACCTGTATTTGCATGGCTGACACGAGGTGTTCCCAAGGCTTTGGGACTAAAATCAGTCCGTTCCTCATACCAAACGTCACTAGGGCGAATTTCTGAGATTCTTCCCGTCTCAATCAATTCTTTGAAGTAGTGGCGGCTATATGGCAACATTTCTTTGTCTAACTCACAAATGTCTGCTAAAAAAGATTGACCCATAAAAAGTCTTGATTCCTAGTTTATGCAACATGAGATGGTTCATGGTCGTATCCGAGAAACCAAGAAAAATCTTTTGGTTTGATAACCTTTTGTAGTTGGTCATTTTCAAAAAGATAAGGTAGTAAGCGATAGGTATCGTCTCCACCAATGGCGCATAGGATCATGTCGATACTATCATCAGAAAAGGCATGAATCAAATCCTCTGCACGAGCTTCAGGATGTTCTTTGATAAAGTCTAAGCCTTTTAGCGAATGAGGTAAAAAGATAGGATTGAGTCCCAAGTCCTTGAGACGTTGGACACCCAAGTCCACTTCGTGTTTGACAAAGTCCTCTCCGATAATGCCACTAGACAAACTAACAATACCAATAGTAGAAACCATATCTCATCCTCCTAGAAATAGATTGAGCCTATTTTATCACAAAAGATGAGGGGAAACAACAAGAATTAGAATCAGAAAAAGGCTTTTAGATCAAGAAAGTAGTAAAAAAACAATCACTCGATGTGGTTGTTTTTTCTTTTTATAGTAGTTAC
>BNJS01002696.1_pt1 | contig 11572 bp, 16 predicted proteins | sample 8540461 | NCBI WGS metagenome assembly BNJS01 (sample SAMD00202454, study PRJDB9452) | human saliva metagenome | isolation source: human saliva | place: Japan
ATCCATTTGTTCCGCCTGTAAGAACAGGAACAGAAAACTGTTATTCACACTCTTGCCCTTTTAATGTAAACATGTGCCTTGTCATTAGTTACAAGAATGCTTCCATCAAAAGCATAATCATATCCTTCAACATTAAGAACGCTGTTTTTCGCTATAACTACTCTTGCATGTCTAATACCGCTTCTAGCTGTTCCGGCACTTGCCTTAATATCTAGTTTACCGCCATTCATAATCTCTATTATGTTAACAGTATTTCCACCAGCATTAATGCCTCTAGAAGCAGAACTTGTATTAATCTCGAGCTTTGCTCCATCTATTTTTAGACGGCCAGAACCTGGAAGTACCATTCCATATCCTGATGCCCCGGCTCTATTTTTCGTTAATTGTAACCTTTGTATTTGCTCCCTGAAATAGTCATATTTCCGTTCATATATAGGTCGCCGAAGGTTCCGTTTCCATTGTTTTCCAGAGTCACTTGTGCACCATCTGAAACATTTAGATTTCCACCATCAAATTCAACTCCACCTTCGTTTCCATTCTGCGAACAATTCTTAACGACAAAGGTTCCACCCTTTGATGTTAGTTGTATTACCATTTATCAGAGCATAGTAACCAAATCCCGGAGAGCCATCAATAGTAAAATTTGCATTATTGAAATTGAAAACTACTGATGAATCATTGGACCATATACCATATGAAATTGGGTTCTTCAGCAAGAAACTTCCCGGTCCTTCAAATGTGGTCTTAGAGTTCGCATATCCTCTGAAATCACCACCATTAAAAGTGATATTTGCACCAGCATTCGCCTTAAGTGTTACAGTTCTTCTTATATGCACAGGATTAGTCATCGTATAATTATAAGTTCCTGCAGGGAACTCGACAACATCATATGCATTACCTGATGGATCCTTTGTTGTTCCATCTATTATAGCTGTGAGCTGATCTCCTGTCTCCGAACCTGTTGCTGTATAAGTGCTGGCAGCATATACCATGTTCGTAGGAATAACCATCATTAAAGCTAACAAGAATGTCAAAATAAGTGCGACACCCTTGCTGCAACGGATTGAATCTTTCATATTTGTCCTTCCTTTTTAAAAACATGCCTTGCTTTTATTAACGTAACTATTATACCGTAGATTTATTCAAAATACACTAAATTTATATAAAAATATTATTTTTTTATAATCAATGTGAAATGTAACTATAATTGCTTATATATCGCGTCCTTATAATAGCAGTAATATAAAATCTAAAGTTGCCTCTCCACCTTCGCTTAGTCTGCGTCAACATAGAGATGATATTTTCCGCAGTGAAGGCATTTAAACAGGTAGCCACACATAGGTCCATCCTTGACAAGGTATTCCTCTACATCTGCAAATTCATCCCTTTCTTCATACTCAGAAATTACCTCATCAGCTATATCCATAGCTTTGAGCTCACGAGTTCCAACTGTTCCCATATATGCGCAGTAGTCATCACAACATGAAAGCCAATGTTCCCTACCAGCTCAGATATCCTGGTGTACGACGGAAAAAGCTCATCATCCTTTTTCCTTATCATTATCGCCATGCCACTCAGCATCACTTACAAACATTGCATCAAACTTCCTCGCAGCATCTCCATTTGATATGCATGTGGGACAAAGGTAGTCGACATTATCAATGCAGTACGGCATTGAAGCATAATATACCCTGCTCTTATTTCCACAACAAGGACAAATCTTTTCCTCTCCCTCTTCAAACGAACCAGTCTCAAGTGGATCTGGATGGTACTTAAAAACGGAAGATCCTTAAGACGCTCCCTTCTTGCACTCCTCTCAGCATCCGTCAAAGGTCTTGGTAATGCAAATCTATCTCCCATGACTTTGTGATAGATTCTGTAGATTTTGCTAGCTTCTAATCTGCTTTCATCATTCTTATCGCAGATATTTACGAAAAGCTTTAAATGCACTTTTCCATCAAATAAAGCAGCTGATATACATCAACAAGCACTTCCTTTGCATCCTTCTCGTCTATCAAAGCTAGCCTATCGGCAAACTGATAAAGAGCTAGTACGCTATCCTTATCTTCATCTTGCTCAGCAAAATTTTTTTCTTAAGATCTATGTATTCCTTTAGATATTCGTTCTATGCTTTTTAAATTCCTCACCCCTAATAGATTACGCTATCTTTCTAACGACTCAAGTAGTGCCTTACAGCCTTTCTCTATTTCATTATATGCTGTATCAAAAATCATTGCTATACCAAGGATCTGAAATGCTTCTTGCATCTCCAGTATACTCTAGCAAGAGATGTGTCTTGTGCTTAGCTTCATTTCCAAACACTTTCTCCATATTCTTTAGATTACGCGTGTCCATCGCTATTAGAAGATCATACTTTGATGCATCTTCCTTTGTTATCTGGCGAGCTCTCTTACCATCGCACGATATTCCATGTTCCTTTAATTTTTCTCGTGCCGGCGGATAGACTGGATTACCTATGCCATTCCAGATTTCTTCTGTGCTAGTTGCTGCAGAATCTACTACAAACTCGTTTGAAAGACCTTGCTCTGCAAAGCATTTTTCTTAAATATGAACTCTGCCATTGGTGAGCGGCAAATATTACGTGGCAGATGAATAGGATTTTTGTCATTTCTCCTAAAAATTTAGTATACAATTATTATATAATGAATAAGATCCTTTATCCACATAAAAACCTCTGCAACAAGCTTTTAGCTGCAGAGGTTATAAATATATGTTCTATTTTTATTTTTTTAATATCTAGCTTTCTTCCTAAGCCCTACTATTACTAACATTACTCCTGAAATTCCTAGCATTATTAGATACCAAGCTGTGTTAGATCCGTCACCAGTATTTGGTCTCTTAGGTGGGACATTAGGCTTTCTAGTATTTGTGATTACATATCCATCCTCTGCAGAACCTGTAATCTTGGTAGTGTAGCCCTTTTCCTACTGCATCTTCCTTGATTGTGTACATGATTTTCTGTCCATTCTTGTACTTGTCTAGGGTTTTGTAAAGCTTCCCATCCAGTTATTTGACTGAGACAATGTCAAGGTTTGGCCATTTACCTCTACGCCATCAGCATAGAGTCTAACTGTGATATTAGCTGGTCTCTTGCCATCCTTGTTATTGCTATCATCCCAGGTCTTTTTGACTTTTTACCTCTGTCTTCTCTGATGCTTTAGTATTTGTAATTGTGAAACCATCATCGGCATTTCCAGTCACAACAGCAGTGTAGCCTTCTACTGCCTCTTCAGTTACTGAGTATTGGATTCTATCGTTTCCAATCTTTGTAGGCAGGTTTTTAAAGCTTGTCGTCCAACCATCAGCTGCAGTTATCTTCTTTGTTTCAATTACATATTCTGTTCCGTCAACAGTTGCAATGAGATTTACTGTAATCTCTTCTGGATGAATTGCTCCAGCTACTCCATTATCATCCCAAACCTTCTTTACTGCTATATCTATAGATTCATCTTCACCTACTGATTACTGTTCCGTTACTTCCAATACCACCGCCACGAGTAGCTGATGTGTTGCCTTTGATAATTACCTTTGTTAGCTTTTCTGTTAATTCATTCCCTACTGAGTCTGTATTTAGCTTTAGGAATGAGTTATCTACTGTCAAAGTACCGATATGCTTGTCATCTGGAAGTGGCGCATTCGTCTCAGTTTTTTCCAATTATATGGAACTCCGCTCTAGCATTCTCTTTGATATATTATATTTTTGATTTCCTGAATGATATTCAAGGTTATGGTTACAGCTAGATATATTTCGTTGACATTTGTATTTGAGTGGTTACCATAGATGGCTGCCCTGTTTGTTACAAATATCTTGGTCTGCGAAATTGGGCATGACGCATATCCAGCGCCATCGTTATCAGCGCTATTATCTGTAATTACAACATTCTTTTAGATAAAGTATACCATTTGCATCTCTGGAATTTGCACCATTTACATAAATACCGCCACCACCGAACATCTTTTTCGGTAACTCCGCTTCCATCCATACGGTTATTTGTTATCTCACCACTGTTTATATACGCCTTTGATATACCTCCTGAGAAAGCTTTTTGCCTGTACAAAGATTCCGCCACCTGCTGAGCCTGCAGTATTGCCATCGATAATACCGCCATCCATGTTCAGAATATTGGCTCTCCCCACTGGTTGCTTCCTAAGCTTATACCTCCGCCGATTTCCTTAGCCGAGTTATTTCTGACCTCTGCACTTCCTGACATATTAATTGTTGCACCTTCATCAGCAAGAATTCCGCCACCTGCTGAATAATACTGCGTTGGGCTTACGGATCTATCTGTAACAATGCTTTGATTCGTTACCCTTTACGATACCGCCAGTAAAATTCATTGTTGACTTGTATAGGTAAATTCCACCACCATAGGTTGCCTGATTTGCCTCTACATTTCCTCCATTCATATTTAGCGTTCCTTTTACAACATAGATTGCTCCACCTCTTGTTGCATCGTTAGGATAATCTTTGATTCTGTTGTTTTTTAAAACTGCTCCCTGGGAGACATTCAAAATAGCCCGTTATTTTACATTTACAAGCGATTTTTTTCTATTATTGAATTATTGCTTGAGTTACCGTCGATTGTAATATCTGTGAGTGTCGCTGTCTTATTTGCTGAACTGAAAAACAAAAATCCTTAAAACTATCTCCTCTTAGAATCTTTGCATTCGTTCCTGCTAGTGAAACATCACCTTCTATGTCAGTTGTTCCAATTACAACTATCCTCTTAATGTTCTGGTTAGCTGTAGCCAGTTGCTTAGCCTTCTCAAAAAGTCTTGACCGCGTTAGCTTCACTCTTACCATCAAGTGCATCGTTTCTCCATCGACCATTTAGATAGATATTTTTATCTGCTGCATTAATCTCTGTGACTCTTAGATTTTTCTATTCCTAGAACCTTTGCATCGTTAGCAGCACCTGTATATGTGTCGCTTGGTGCTAGCCTTGGAACACTTAGAATCATCTTACCATTAGATTTCTTAAGATATAGATCATAATGTAATAGATGAGGTTCTATCAAAGCTCCCGCTGGTGCATTATAATATTCAATTTCAACATCTTCATATGGAATTTTGATATTATTAAACACCGCAGATTCATCAAAGCTATATGTTGCTGATGAATAAGACATAGTCTTTTTTACTGTAGTTGTCTGTTCCTCAACATGAAGCTCATACTCAATGGAAAAATCCTTAAGCTCCCATGCAGCTGTATCAAAGACCGCATTAGCTGGCTGCCCCATCCAGTAATTTGAATAAGTTGCACTCTCATTCTCATATGTTGACATCGATGGACGAGATAAAGTGAACTCTAGATTGTAGTCATCTGCCTGACTTTCTGCATTTACAGCAAAGCTAGAAAACATTTGACAAAAGACCATTAGAAACAATACCAAAAGCGATAATGCTTTAGTCTTGCGCTTAGACTTAAACATCCTAATCCTCCTTAACATCGCAAAATCTAATTTTACGCCTACATTATATCAAAGAGTCTTATCCTTTCCAATACTATTTTCTTATTTATATGAAAAATCAAAGATTACAAAATTTATGTCGAAAATTCATATAAATACCTCTTTACTAATTCTTAAGTAAAGAGGGTTAATATCCATAATGGTTTAATACACTCAATATGACTCTATGCTTCATCCGTATAGTTTTTACCATAATAAATTTTTGCAGGCGAAAAATATCAAAGATAAAAAGTATAACCATAATTACCGAGCCTATGAACATATATACATTAATATAGCTGAGCATAACCGAAACGGCTACCATAGGTAAAATAGATATGGCAAGTGTGTTTTGGGCAACTATTCCTTTTATCTTTGCAGTTCTTTTCGTCATGTCATTTCGTTATAAATACGAAGCAAAAGCCTTTTTCATCTTTTCGCATACATTTGATTTCTCACTAGGTAAAATAGAATTATCATACTACTTATTACTATAAGTCCAAGATAGAAAACGTCATAATGCTAGCGAGACTATGGTTTTTCATATCCCCTTGTCAGTCTATCCACATTTATAAGACTTAGTAACGAAGCTTTATATTAATAAATGACATCATTAAATTTTGTCTTTGTATTTCTTTCTTTGCTTTTTCAAGTCTTTTATCCATGATTTAGACCTCCTCGTCTATATCTGTAAAATCAAATACATCTTCTATCTTTAGTCCAAAATGCCTAGCTATCTTATATGCTAGCGGTAGTGATGCCGTGTACTTTCCCACCTCTATTGATGTTATAGTTTGTCTAGTTGTTCCAACGATATCAGCAAAGTTCCATCTGAGAGAGTCTATGCTCCTTACGCAGTTCCTTAATTCTATTTCTCATTAGTATCCTCTATTATCCATTGATTTATGATAAGAATAGAAAGTTTACTTTGCATTTTTAGTATAGTTTGCTTTGCATTTATTGTCAAGTATACTTTGCAAAAATATTAACATATGTATCAAAAGTTTGTTATAAAACAAAACATTGATACCCTAACATAATCTCATTGTTTCATGCTTAATAAAAAGTCCGGCTGGCAATCTCCGGTCGGACTCAAAAAGACAAGTCAATCCATAAATCGGATTCGTTTTTATATAGATATGGGATAGAAAAACATAATGGCAGCAGTAAAGTGCCTGCCGCCATAGTTTAAGATAGATTATTTGCTTAATATCTAATTTGCATATTGTTGAGAAAACCTTCAATGCTTGTCGCTTTACCTTCTGACTCATCTGTCAAAAGACCATCATCAGTTAATAATGGTGTATCCAGAACTGATTTAACAGTAACAGCAACACTTACGCAAGAAGCAATTGTTTCTTTCGATTCTTGCGAATACTTACTGTAATCATCGCCTTCCTTTTCAAAGATTTCTTCCATCTTGTAAATCAAAGGCAAGAAGTAAGTATCGAGTCTTGCAAGAAGGTTATAGAACATATATGTTCTTCTTCTGATTGTTTCGCACTGAAGACCAGCAGTATTAAGCTGAGATGCAATCTGAATAGCTTCCGCTCTATTTGTATAAGCTTTTTTCGAGATTCTTTTTCGCAGCGTTTCCAGCCACAAGTCCCATGACTGCTAAAGCCGTCCTGCAACTAACCCACCAAGGACAGCTGCCCCACCTGCCATACCTAATCCTCCAGCAGCAAGTGATCCTCCTCCGAAAAATGCAAGTGTAGCATTAGTGGCTGCGGCACCGCTAAGCGATGCAATTGCGGTACCTGTAGAAGCTGCAGCTAAAGCCTGAGCGGCTCCATATGCACCAAATGCAACCAAAGCACCTCCTGCTATTCCTGCAACGGTACCACCAGCTAGTGAACCAGCAAAATTAACAAGCGATCTCATCTCTGTAAATGTATTCTCATCAACATGAAGTTTATGTAATTCTTCTAAGCCCTCAGTGTCATTGAAATCTACATTTTTTATCTTTTTGGAATGTATCAAGGAATTCCGTTACAGTGCTGCTAAGCACAAACATCTTTTCCTCTCCCAGTTGAGATAAGGAACGACCACAGGCAAGTCTTTGTGCATTCAGCCAATCAGTAGAGTCTTTGACTATCTCATTGGCATTTTTTATTGATGAGTTTTGCTTTATTTGCATCAATACCAGCCTTGATAGTACTTCCAACTCCGAATGTACCCAGTCGCAGCAGCGACTCCAATAAATAATGGTAATGGCATTCTGTGTCCCTCCTTATAGTGCGATAAGATCTTTTACGCTTTCAAAGATCACGCTCTTTCTATCATTTAATTCGTTCACCATAGCTTCAATTGTCAGATATGGCTTATTTGTAGTCTTAATCCATTCAAGTTCCTTTTCGATATCCATAAGAGTCAAGATGCTACTCTCCATCTCAAGGGAAAACAGCTTTATCGATATTTACTTTCCCTAACGACATATTTTTAGAAGTTTTTCCTTCTACTTCGTTATACTTTTCATCGCTATAAGCAACTGTTAGCATATCCCAAAACAAGAAGCTTAGGCGTAATGAATGAATCATCAGTAACCTTCATATGAGTGAGCGCATCTTCGATTCCATCTTGCAAGGTGTCATAGTAGTCTTCTAGATCAATCACCTTGTCTAACTGAGCTTGACACTCATTTACTATTTTGCTCTTTATGTTCCGCAAAGTTTGGATCAAGTTCTTGTCCGATGGAATCAAATTTTTTCTTCCTCACTGTGGAAGATTTCTCCATCAGCAGCCATTAAGTAATAGAAAATCTTGATAGCATTTCTTGTTGGAATTGCCTTTGATGCTAAGAACCTCAGCTTCCTTGAGCTCTTCTTCTGTTGTTTCAGAATCAGAGCCTTGCTCAGCATCCTTCTTCTTGAAGATGTTTTTGATTCCTTCAGTATCAACTTCCGGCAGCTTCACTTTCTTAACAGCTTCCACAGTTGAATCTGTTGCTTTTGGATTTTCTCCTTTGCTTCAGAAAGGTCGATATCTTTTACCGCATCTTTTGCTGAATCGACCGCCCTTGAAGCATCTCTTTAAGTTTGAATATTTTCTTTTCTTCGGACATTTGAAATCCCCCTATCTAAAACTGCAATGGAGCATCTGACTCCATAAGCTCATCAAACTCTTCCTGTGTTGTAAACTGTGATTCTCTTCCTAAAACCTTCTGAATTACAACATTGCCTTTTAATAACAAGATTCGAATCTCCAGTTTCAAGACCTTCCTTCATATAATCAAAGCCTTCAATGAATGCTTCTATGTCTTCAGCTAAGTAGTTGGATACTTTCTCTTCAAGTTGGGCTTTGAATTGTTGCAACTGTTGATAGAACATCTGAGCCCTTTGCATCCATCAGGATCATTCTTTCGTGAATAAGCTGAGCTTCCTTCCTCTCATTGGAAACCTCCTTCACAATTGCAAGTGCAGCTCTACCTGCTCCAACAAAGTTATACCTAGCAACGAATCTTCCAGAGAACAGTACCCAATTGCCACCGGACTCAATTGCCGCTCTAAGAGCTGCATCTCCGGTATCAACAACATTGAATGTCATTGTCGCAATCGCTAAGCATCTATCTACTGACCTATTCGCAAATGGAATCACTCTTCTCCAATTAACTTTTTCAAGACTTCCGTTTTCTAGAAGTTCCTTCTCTAGCTGAAGAATCATAAATCCAAGTCTTACACAGATTTCGATAAAGATAACCGGCACGGCTTGTAATTTTACTTGCTGTGCATAAGCAAGTTCATGACGTAAATCTAATTTCTTATTTACATATAAATCATTGACGATTGCTGGTAGATTGGAATCCTTGAAGATTGGAAGCGTTGAAAGTTCGTGAAGCAATGAAAGGAATATCCCCGGAACTCCCATTCCACCACCAGCGGTATTTTTTGAACCGCCCATATCGCTCACAAGATGACCAAACCAGTTATCAGCACATTTCACAACTTCAATGATTGCTGGTGTAGATGCTATAACATAGAGCTAGTCTGCGTAGAGTCTTTGGTATTTCTTTACCTGTCTCTTCCTCATACTTTTCTGTAGAAATAGCAACTAGCCAATTTAGAACACCAGTAATAACAGCTGGAATTGCAATATTCGCAATGTCTTCTTTTGTTGTAGTAACAAACAAGAAATGCCATTCACCATCTTTTATTAACAAAAGTGCCCACTCTAAGGAATTGAACAATGAGCGCAGACATTAAACCTGCTGGTGTAGGATGATGTGCCAAATCTGCTAAGTGGTGATTCTTCGCAGATACTCCAATATCTGCTCCCTTCCATACGTTGTCTTGCGCAACTTTGAAAGCTTGTTCAAGATCACTGATGCAGTCTTTTTAATCTATCTCCACCTAGACCTCTTGATGCAGCATATTCTTGAATAAATTCATTCACTTGTCTATGCGAGAATCCAATATCGTTATTAAAAAAATCTTTGTATCTGCAAAGAATGCTGAATCTATAGCACCTGAAATGATTCCATCATACTGCATAAGCATATTGAACACCATCGGTATAATTCGTATATCTTTCCAGTTCTTGATTGACTTGATTAAAGCTTATGCTCTAATGCCACTTGCACTTCTACCGGAACTTCACCCACTCCAATGGTTCCTGTTGTTTTTTGTTTCAACAAAAACAGAAGCATTGATAATTTCTTCCTCACCTGTAGCTTCTATATCTTTGTGAACTTGATCCACAGTATATGTGCCATCTACTATGCCCTTATATTGATTAGAATGTTCCCAATCATAGACCTCATAAGCTCTTGTGGCTAACAACGGATGACTGTTCCACTGCACAAGCTCCTGTTCCATCATTTTGTTTGATTTAGAATCGTTGACAAACTCTTTTTAAGTCGAGTGCCCTGTTTTTACGAACTCTTCACGATTTATGTTTTCATCAAATCCGTGAATCTTCAAAAGCATCTCAACCGTCTTATCAGAAGATCCATCGCATAAGACAGCAGCTCTATCTGCTGAAAGCTCGCTGCATCTATCCCAGAACAAAAGTGCTGTAATAAGAGTTTTGGAAAGATATCTATTTATCCCCGGTATCTTTGTCAGCGGACTCGCTGCAATACCATTAGCGAAGTTCCTCGCTAATGAATGATACAAATAATGCTTACAAGCAATATGTCCACATTCATGGGCAATCACACTCGATATCATTTCCGGTGGACACTGTTTTACTAATTCTGAAGTAACACAAATAAATGGTTCTGTAATTCCTCCGGTAAATGCATTTAAGTCGCCTTTATCTTTCGACTTAACCATGTAAAGATCAGGCATTGCGATACCAAGCTTCTCACATATAGGAGAAAGCAAGTTATAAACTTCTGGCATCTGATTCTCGCTTAGCCTGATGGCTGTAGATAGAAACTCTATCTTCGCTGACTTTTCATCAACATTCTTAATGTATGCTTCATGAAGTTTCACAAACTTAGGAAACTGATTTAGTGCAGCAAAGGCTTTTCTATCTAGTTCATGTATATAAAGTTCAGCATTATATGACATAGACCGCTACCTTTTACCTTTCTGTTTTGTATCAGGAACAAATTCGACAATATCATCAAGTTTGCAATCCAACGATGTGCAAAGCTTCTCTAAGGTATTCACTCGAACATCTTCATTTCTTCCTAGTTTTGCCATTGCATTTGTCGTGATACCAGCAAGATGTGTGAGCTCTGTCTTAGATATGTTTTTATCGATTAGCATTTTCCAGAGTTTATTGTAACTTACGCCCATCAACTCTACCTCCCTGATCATAATCTCCATTTTTATTATAAATCCTTATCTTGAGATATTCAAGATAATCTTGATTAACACAATTTGGTATTTTATAAGTTTTTTTATCTTTTTAAGGAAAAGTATTTCTATTTTTTCCATGCTTTCTGCATGGGAGGTAGTGAGGAGAAGTAGTTAGAGCAAGCATATCCAGTGTCCGTACACTGGAGAATTTTATCTCTTTCAGGGATCCTGCACCTGAAAGCAAAAATGCAACTTGTTGGGATATCCCAAACCCTTAGATTGGAGAAACTATGGCAAAAAGAAAAGACCAGCAAAGCTGGCCATATGTTATTGATAAAAATTAGTATTTACAA
>BNJS01001572.1_pt1 | contig 11569 bp, 11 predicted proteins | sample 8540461 | NCBI WGS metagenome assembly BNJS01 (sample SAMD00202454, study PRJDB9452) | human saliva metagenome | isolation source: human saliva | place: Japan
CTGAGTTCAAAATGAACTCGTACTTTTTCTTTGTGTATGCTTATCAGCAACTACGCTTTAATCTTCCTACTTTTAGAAGTGTTTCCTCTATCTCTCGACTTTTCTTCCTCTTAATGCCTCTTCTTCTATTGCGACCTTCTGATATTTCCTTGAACGGAAAATCCCCATTTGTGAGTACCAGCGGCATTTTCATCCCTCTATCCTTGGCATATTGCCGAAAATTGCTTATTTTTGCTAGGTCAATTTTGCAATAACTTATTTCTCCTTTATGGACTGGATTATCTCTCTCCTTACGGATCCCAAAAGTGCAGCGCATTTGCTGATTCTCTACGCCCTTGTGATTAGTCTCGGTGTGCGTTTCGGACAGTGGAAGATTGGTGGAAAGAAAAACGGTGTAGCCTTCGGGGTTACTTGGGTCTTGTTTGTGGGCATTCTTGTAGGTCACATTTGCACCAACTACTTATATGAAAATGCCACAGAAGCTGTGGCCTATCAACGTCATATCATCGACATTGTCAAAGAGCTTGGGCTCATTCTTTTCGTCTACTGTATTGGTTTGCAAGTAGGTCCCAGTTTCTTCCAAACCTTCAAAAAGGGAGGTTTAGGCATGAGTCTGTTGGCAACTCTCCTTGTCTTACTCAATGTCGCCATGACCCTCGGGTTGTTCTATCTTGCTGACAACACAGGCATCTTTGCGCATCCCCACCAAAAAGACAACTTGGCTATGATGGTTGGAGTGATGTGTGGTGCTGTCACCAACACCCCTTCACTAGGTGCTGCCAATAGCATCTTACCCGAACTCTTTGGAGATGGGAATGCAGCACCAGCCATAGCCAATGGTTATGCCTGCGCTTATCCCCTCGGTGTGGTGGGAATCATCCTTTCCACAATTGCCTTGCGTTTCATAGCGCGCATTTCTTTAGACAAAGAACAAGAAGAATTGCGCATGACTAATGAATCGCATCCCGAAACAACCCCTAAGCACCTTGTCATCAGTGTCACCAATCTAGCTGTAGAAGGTAAGACACTTGAGGAACTTCGCAATTTCTTCAAACGTCAATTTGTTGTTACTCGCTGCATCTATCCCAATGGAGATTTGCAAGTGGCGCACGCTGCAACCCAAATCACGATGGGAATGCGCCTACACCTCGTATGTTCAGAACAAGATGCCGAAGCCTTGGTACATCTGTTGGGACAAGTTGAGGAGGAAGGAAAAGCAGAAGAAGTCGAAAGTCAACAATATGTGAGTCGTCGAATGGTAGTGACTCGTGAAGAAGTCACTGGTCGCACCCTCGCGCAACTCCATCTCTCCTCTTTGTATGGTGTCAATGTCACGCGCATCACCAGAAGTGGCATCGAGGTTCTTCGCTGATCGCGATCTTCCCCTCCTTGTGGGCGACAGAGTACTTGTCACAGGTGCAGAATCCAGTGTCGAGCGCGTCAAGTCCGTTTTAGGATCACAAGTAGAACGTTTGGATCATCCTAATGTCGGAGTGCTCTTTATGGGAATTCTTGTGGGGCTTCTCGTTGGACAGATTCCCATACCTTTCCCCGGAGTAGATGTTCCCGTGAAGCTCGGTTTAGCAGGTGGTCCTCTGTTCGTAGCCATCCTTGTAGGAGCCTTTGGACATCGCTATCGCATCAACACCTATGTTTCCACTTCCGCTAATTTGATGTTGCGCGAAGTTGGTCTTATTCTCTTCTTGAGTAGTGTAGGCATACAAGCCGGTGCATCTTTCTGGCGAACATTAATGGCAGGTGACGGAGTGCACTATGTGTGGATGGGCTTCTTGATTACCGTTGTACCCATTTTGATTTGCGGATTGATTGGTCGTTGGAAACTCAAACTCAACTATTTCACCCTCATGGGACTCATAGCAGGAGCCAACACCGACCCACCAGCACTCGCTTTTGCCAACACCACCGCGGGCAACAATGCCCCAGCAGTGGGATACAGCACCGTTTATCTCCCCGCGATGTTCTTGCGCATCCTCGTAGCTCAACTCATCTTGTTGATTCTACTTGGGTAATCTTTGTACGCTCCCTGTTCGCATCGCATCCGCAAGCGTTTAATATGGGAGAAACTCTCAAACCTTGGTGAATCTCTCCCAAAGATAAAACTCAAAAAGAAAATCCCCACTATCGTGTGAAACGATGGTGGGGATTTTTATGTTTGAAATGCAATGTCTATCATTTGACAGCACTAAGAGTTCAAAAGACCTCCTTTCAAATGGTAGACGAAGATTTCAGCAGTAGACTATTCAGCGGGTGCGATTACTCCAGTGGGGCAAACGTCAGCGCAAACGCCGCAGTCGATGCAAGTTTCAGGAGAGATGACGTAGATGTCGCCTTCAGAGATAGAAGCCGTGGGGCATTCTTCGATGCAAGTGCCACATGCAATGCAATCTTCATTGATAATGTAAGCCATTGTGTAAGAATTTAATAAGTGAATAAATTGTTATGTTGTTATGTATGTCTGTCTTAGACCGCGCCTAGTCAAACTAGTCTTTGCAGTTTAGCGTCATCTCGACACGAAGCTACAAAGAGTGTACACGAATCTTTGGCAAAGATACCCATTTCTCGCGTTCTTCGCAAACATCTTTTTATCTTTTTCCAATTTCCATCCGTCGTTTACGTTTTTTCTATACCTTCCAGCTTCCGAAGTCACCCTATAAATGATTCTTTCTAATGACCGATTGGGGTTTAAAGCGAGAAATTTGGCCACTTTATCGCTAAACATTGTCACTTTCAGGAAGTATAAGACGGAAAGGCACGTACTTTGCACAGAAAATTGTATCTTTGCTCTAATATCCGTGTAAGGATACTGAAAAAAAGCAGCTACGCGCGCTCATCGAAGGTTTCGATGCTCCGCGTCCACCTGTTCAATGGCTGGAAGTACCTAGCATTCGCGCGCCATCGGCTGCCCATACACAGATTTACCTTTTAAAACAACACAATACACCATACCATTATGGCAAATCACCAAAGAAGCAGCTCTGGCTTATCACGAACAAGGGCGTCCTGGTAAGATTGAAGTCGTACCCACCAAACCTCACGCTACGCAAGCAGACCTTTCACTTGCTTATTCTCCTGGTGTGGCAGAACCTTGCCTTGAAATTGAAAAGAACAAAGACGATGCTTATCGCTACACCAATAAAGGCAACCTCGTGGCTGTCATTTCCAACGGCACAGCCGTGTTGGGATTAGGCGACATTGGTGCTGTTGCTGGAAAACCCGTGATGGAAGGTAAGAGTCTCCTTTTCAAAATCTATGCCGGTGTTGATGCTTTCGATATTGAAGTAGATGAAAAAGACCCAGAGCGTTTCATCCAAGTGGTGAAAGCCATTGCTCCCACGTTTGGCGGTATCAACCTAGAAGACATCAAAGCACCTGAATGCTTTGAAATTGAAACTCGCTTGAAGGAAGAACTCGACATCCCCGTGATGCACGACGACCAACACGGCACAGCCATCATCTCTTGCGCAGGTTTGCTCAATGCTTGCGAAGTAGCTGGAAAGCGCATTGAAGACGTAAAAGTTGTCATCAATGGAGCTGGAGCCGCTGCCATTAGTTGCGCGCGTCTTTATCTCGCCTTCGGTCTTCAACAGCGCAATCTCATTATGTTGGACTCTAAGGGAGTCATCTCCACTGATCGTACAGATTTGAACGCTCAGAAGCGCGAATTTGCCACCGAACGCACCGATGTACGTACCCTTGCTGAAGCCGTGCAGGGAGCCGATGTCTTTGTAGGTCTTTCCAAAGGTAACATCCTCTCACAAGACATGGTGCGCACTATGGCAGAACGTCCCATCATCTTCGCTTTGGCGAATCCCATTCCCGAAATCTCCTACGAAGATGCTCGCGAAGCACGTACAGACGTCATCATGTCTACGGGGCGCACCGACTATCCCAACCAAATCAACAACGTCCTCGGTTTCCCCTACATCTTCCGTGGGGCTCTCGACACAGCGTCTTCAGCCATCAACGAAGCTATGAAGCAAGCCGCAGTGCGTGCTATTGCTGATCTGGCGCGTCAAGAAGTGCCTGATGTCGTCAAAGAAGCTTATGGCGTGGATCATCTCGAATTCGGTGCAGACTATTTCATTCCCAAACCCGTTGATCCACGTCTTGTTGTAGAAGTATCTTGCGCAGTAGCAAAGCCGCCATTGAGAGTGGAGTAGCGCGCAAACCCATCACCGACTGGGATGCTTATCGCACGCAACTCGAAGCGCGTATTGCTAAGAAATAAATCTGTTTTGTTGGATTTCATCCTTCCTTTTCTCGCCATGGCATAACTCGAGCAAGCTCGGTTCTGCTCATTTGGCTTTGCGAAAACGTTCGTTTGTCTTCAGACGGTATGCGTTTGCAATTCCTACTGTTATGTTCAAGATGAACGATATTCTGATAATGAAAATCCCCTCCCACCTAGTTTTATGCTAAGTGGGAGGGGATTTGTTAAATCCAAATCGGTTATTAGATCCTGAATAGATTTTATTTGGAAGTAATCTTTTCCATAACGAGCAGCAATGTTACGGTCTAATGACTGATAGGGGAGGAGATTGGCGAAAGTTGTGATTACAACACCACACTCTTCACTGCAGGCAACACCAGAGCAAGGTCGTCAATCACTTGCTGACGTGAAGTTCCCTCGCGGATGATTACCAAAATCGTGTCGTCACCCGCCAATGTACCGCAGATGCTTTGAAATTTTTGCGCATCAATTTCAGTGGTGATGCCGGCAGCATAACCAGGTCGCGTGTGCATCACCACGATATTTCCGGAAAACTCAAGTCCTAGGAAGCCCGTGTTTCTTAAAAAATCGGGAGCTTCTACTGAGATTTTGCGTCTATATAATGGATTGTCAGGAAGGATATAGCGATATCCTCCCACACTTGCCACTTTTGCAGCCTTGAGTTTCTGTAAATCTCGGGAAAGGGTAGCTTGCGTCACCTTATATCCTTCTGCTTCTAGTTCTTTGAGTAATGCTTCCTGGCTTCCTATTTCTGTGTTGGCAAGGATTAAGCGCAATACCTCTATTCTTTCGTGTCTTGGTTTCATGCTAATAATTCAGCTTGTTGCTACAAAGATAGTAAATAATCCGTTCATATGCCTAGTTTTCTATTAAAAAAACGTCACGGACGTCGTTCAATGTAGCTTTTTGAGTCTTTTATGTGAAAAAACATCCCATTTTGTTCGTTCGGGTGCTGTTCCGTCTTTCAAAGGTAGGAATCAAATGTGCTCTTTTTCGTTTGCCTGTTGCCCTGAAGTGATAGGCACATCATAGACTTCAGAGTTTGGGGCAAAGAAATGGGAATGAACCGTCTCACGACGAAACATTCCCTCACAGAACTTATATAGAGATGAAAAAACTATCTCGAATTTGGAGAGAGGACTACTTGTAAGCTTGTCCCCTTTGTTTATGATGCAAATGTACGCACTCTTGTCGAAACTACCAAATAAATCCGCAATTATTTTATGCATAATCGCGATTTTTCTCTATTCTCCGTATTTATCCCTTTTTATTTCTTCTAGTATCGCTATTTTTTTTACATTGATATTCTGATTTTCGTCTTTCTCTTCTGAAATCACAATGTCGCTGTTCACCTTTAAGAAAACCCTATGCGAGGAATTAAAGATAAATACTTCGATCCCGTACGATATAATCAATGTTCGTAAAGAAACTCTCTGTGATAATGTGAGAAATGAAATTTTCTAGCAGAAACTATGTGCTGTGTATATAGTTTTCTTATTAGAATTGAGAAGAAACTATATAGTTCTTCGTGGACAGCTAAGAAATAAGTAGTATTAAATGCCTTTGTCCTTTATAGGTTGTATTTATGTCGCATAAAATATGAATATCGGGTATGTGACCTTGTTGCAGCACTACTATTTCCAAATGTAGAAAAGAGCAACACTATAACGGGCTAATGACCGATTGCGGATAATACGGAGTAAATCGTAGAGTTTCTGCACCGTTCTTTTCTCCATAAACTTTGGAGGTGAAAAAAAGACTGCGTCAAAAAAACGTTTTTTTGACACAGTCTTTTGAGCTATGCGTTTTGTTGAAGAGTTTTTTGCTCTGCAACTCAAGCAAGAAGTTCGTCAATGAAAATCTCTGTTGCAGTTTAGATGCCTGCAGAGATGTTGAGAGCTTGCAGCACGTAGCGCGCAACGAGCAGCGCAGAAATGATGTAGAGCGTGATAGACACTTGGTTGAAACGACCAGTGAGCACCTTAACGAGGGTATAGCTGATGAGACCCAATGCCATACCTTCTGCAATGTTGTAGGTCAACACCATGGTGAGTACCGTGATGAAGCTAGGAAGTGCTTCGGAGATGTCGAGCAAGTCAACGTCTTGGATGGAGCTCAACATCAACACGCCCACCAACACGAGTGCACCAGTAGTGGCTGCAGAGGGGATGAGCAAGAACAAAGGAGAGAGGAAGAGCGCGAGGAGGAAGAAGAAGGCTGTGGAGAAGGCTGTCATACCTGTGCGTCCGCCTTCTGCAATACCTGCAGAACTTTCCACGAAAGTGGTGACAGTGGATGTGCCCAATGCCGCACCAACGCTGGTGGCAACGGCATCGGCCATCATAGCTCCCTTGATGTTTTTCACGTTGCCAGCTTCGTCCATCATTTCAGTCTTCGCAGCTGCGCCAATCAATGTGCCGATGGTGTTGAAGATGTCGATGAAGACGAGCACCAAAATAGTGAGAATCATGTCGCCACTCAACACTTTGCTGAAGTCCATTTGCAGGAAAGTAGGAGCAATGCTATGTGGCATACTGATGGGAGTGAAGTCAGCACCGATTTTGGTAACTCCCAAAGGAATACCGATGAGGGTGCAGACGATGATGCTGTAGAAGAGAGCACCGCGCACGCGGAGTTTCATCAACACGGCACTCAAAATGATGCCCAAGCAAGCCAAAGAGGAAGTGGCATTGAAGTGACCGAGAGAAACGAGTGTGGCGTCATTGGCTACGATGATGCCTGAGTTTTTCAAGCCAACGAAGGCGATGAAGAAACCAATACCGGCTGAGATGGCAAAACGCAAACTCTTGGGGATGCAGTTCACAATCTGTTCGCGCACATTGAAAGCTGTGAGCACAATGAAGATGAGTCCTTCGATGAAGACAGCAGCGAGCGATTGCTGCCAAGTGTAGCCCATGGTGAGGCAGAGGGTGAAGGCAAAGAAAGCGTTGATACCCATACCAGGAGCTTGTGCGAAGGGCAACTTCGCCATGAAGGCGATGAGGAGTGTGCCGATGGCAGAAGCCAAAGCGGTTGCTGTGAAGACAGCACCTTTCTCCATGCCGGTGTTAGCCAAAATGTCGGGGTTCACCGCGAGGATGTAGCCCATGGTGAGGAAGGTGGTGAGACCTGCCAACAACTCTGTGCGAAGGTTGTGTTTTGTAGGATCAAAACCTACGAGGCGATAAAGGAATTGCATACGAAGCAGTAGCGAGTTTATTAAAGAATGAGAGGGATATTCGAGTAGGAAATCAGCAGCATTCCTGAATCTTCCTCAGGGAATAAGTCAGGAATGCTGAGCTGTTATTCGTTTGCGCTCTGGCGTTTTAGTTTAGAACGTCCACTTAGCGGCGAGAGTGGGGTTTACCACAGTTTTCTCCGGCAAAGCAAAGTTGTGGCTGATTTCAACTTCTGTACCAATGCTCAAATTGAAGTTGGAGTCTACGCCTTTCACCTTATTGAGATTTATCCAAAGTTGAGGTTCGGTGAGGAAGATGATGTTTTTCTTGCCAGTAACATAGTTGCGATCACCCCAAATATCTGCAAAACCATTGGTGGTCATCAAACCGCCAGCGAAGTGGTAGTACCAAGTGCCGGTGAGCTGCCATGAAGCAGGGCTTTTTTGTTGGTCTAAATACTTGAACATGGGTGTCACAGTGAAGCCGGCTTGGAAATCGGGACGATTCCAGGCGTAGGTGACACCAGCGAGATAGTTGTGGTTGAATGAGGCACCTGTGTGGGTTCCTATTTCGTATTTCAAACCACCATTATATTCCACGTGAGCCAAGAAGGGAGAATTGCCCAACTTGATTTCACGAGAGATTTCCCAATAAGATAATTGTGTACCGGTACGACGATAATTCATATCCACAAAGAAGAAGGTGTTACCCCATTTGTCGGGACGGAACATTTCGACTGTGGTCGTGAGAACAGGGCGTGGTTCATCGCCAAGTCGTTGTTCTGAATAGAGTGCACGACCGAAATCGTAGTGGAACTGGATGTTTTGCGCTTGAACGGCCACACCTGCGGTGAGGAGGAAAGCAGCGAGAAGGAGTAGTTTACGAATCATATAAAGTAAAGAGGTTATTGATTGCCGTGAAAAAAAGAATTGAGGAAGAGCAAATCTTATTTTTCTTCGTGGTTGTGTTCGGGTTCTGGAGTTTCCACACGGTCTTCTGCGCGTTCGGGGAGAACGAGGTTGAGCACCACTGCGATGATGGCGGAGAGTCCAATGCCGGCGAGAGAGAAGTTACCCCAAGAGAGAGCTGCTCCACCGATACCCGTAGTGAGGGTGACAGAGATAATCACCACGTTGCGCGAAGAAGCCAAGTTGACCTTGCTGTGCAACATACTCGAAATACCAGCACCTGCGATAGTGCCAAAGAGCAACAGCATGATACCACCGAGGATAGCTTGGTCGATGCTGCGAAGCAAAGCACTCACTTTGCCGATGAGAGAGAACACAATACCGGTTACGGCTGCGATGCGGAACACCACTGGAGCTGTGATTTTGGTCAAAGACATAGCACCAGTCACTTCAGAATAAGTGGTCACGGGAGGACCTCCCACTAAGGCGGCAAAGACGCAAGCCAAACCGTCACCGAGCATTGTGCGGTGCAAACCAGGGTCTTTCACAAAGTTCTTACCCACCACGTTGTTCACCACGTAGACGTCGCCAATGTGTTCAATTACTGGAGCGATGGCTACGGGAATCATGAAGAGAATGGGTTCCCAAGAGAAGCTTTTGGGGAGGTGGATCTGGGGAAGTGCAAACCAAGGAGCGTCTGCAATGAGTTTGAAGTCGATGCCGTCGCTTAGGCCTACACCGTGCAACAAGAGGTCAGCCACATATCCCACGATGATGCCGAGGAAGATGGGGATGAGTTTCACCAAGCCTTTGGCATAGAGCGTCACGCAAATGGCGGTAGCGAGCGAAATGAGCGCAAGCAACCAGTTTGATTGAGCCATCTTCACGGCTGCTGGTGCTAAAGACAGTCCGATGAGCATGATGATGGGACCAATGACGATGGGGGGGAAGAGTCGGGAAATGAACTTTGTGCCGAAAGCTCGAATGAGTGCCGACATAGCAAAATACACAAATCCCACTCCCAGAAGTCCGAAGAGTGCGCCTTGCAAACCGTAGATTTTTGTGGCGCTCACGATGGGAGCAATAAAGGCAAAAGCTACTACCGAGGAAGATAGGAACTTTGCCTTTCGTGACAAGATGAAAAATGAGTGTGCCAACACCTGCCGAGAACAAAGCAGTTGAGGGGTCAAGACCCACCAAAAGGGGGACAAGCACTGTGGCACCGAAAGCTACAAAAAGAAATTGCATACCTGCAATGACTTTTCGCGTTGGGGTGAGAAGAGGAGTTGTTTCTGACATAAATTTGTCTATATAGATACGATTAAACTCGTTTGGAATTCCGATTGAACTCGCTTGAAATTTAGATTAAACTCACTTGAATCTTATTGAATTTATTTGGAGTTTCAAACCAACTCATTGGGATTTCGAGTGCAAAAGTACATCTTTTTGCTAATCTGCAAAAGATTGAAACCGCTCTACTCCTCAAAAACCTGCACATTTCACCTTGTTTGTGTGTAATTTTTCACATTTCAAATGTAAGAGGTTCTTGTTTTGTCATCTCTACTTTGTGCTTCTTGGGTTGTTTACACAATGAAGTGCAACTGTTGTCGCCTTTTTTGTCAAGATGTGTGGAAGTTTCCCCAATTCACCAAACGAAGAAAGGCACCAAGCCTGCCACTCGCAGGCACTTTCATAGCTATCGCATCAACTTTTGTACCTACTCACTCGTAAACTCCTACATAGATAGGCATATAATATGAGCATATCGCCTACTTTCAAGATTGGAGGGCAAGCATTCTACTAACTCATACGATAGTGTTGTACATAATACTTGATTCTACAAACTAGTAGAAGCCTAATATGGGCCAGTGGAAGGCACGTCATTCAAGTAGCCCTGCTCACCCTTACTTACCCGGCATGGTGAAGTAGCCGGTGTGTGGATTTGCCATATCTCCTCCTCCCTTTTCGGGGATATAGGCAGCAGCTCCTTTTAGTTTGGGGTTAATGTAGAAGAGATTGTTGGTGTTTTCCCATGAATTGCGACAAAAAATAGTTCGTAGGTTAGAGCAACCCCAGAACATACCGAGTGTGCCTGTTCTTTGTCCTGCATTGAAATTAGACAAATCGAGCGAGGTCAAGGAAGAGCATTCATTGAACATCGAACACATATCTATTACTTGTTGTGTATTGAAATTAGATAAGTTGAGCGATTTCAACGAAGAACAACTACTGAACATTCCGTGCATGTTTGTCACTTGACTTGTATTGAAATTAGACAAGTTGAGCGATTTCAACGAAGAGCAGTCTCGGAACATTTCGTTCATGTCTGTCACTTGCTCTGTATTGAACTGAGACAAGTTGAGCGATTTCAACGAAGAGCAGAGAGCGACATGCCGCGTATGTCTGTCACTTGTTTACTGTTGAAATGAGACAAGTTGAGTGATGTCAATGAAACGCATGCAGAGAACATGCAACTCATGTTTGTGACTTGCTCTGTATTGAATTTGACCAAGTTGAGCGATGTCAATGAGGAGCATCCAGAGAACATAAAACTCATGTCTGTTACTTTTTCCGTATTAAAATTAGACAAGTTGAGCGATCTCAACGAAGAGCATTCCTCAAACATACAGCTCATGTCTGTCACTTGTTTTGTATTGAAATTAGACAAGTCGAGTGAGGTCAAAGAACGGCATCCTGAGAACATGAATCTCATGTCTGTCACTTGTTCTGTATTTAGATACTCTATACCGTCAATCTCTTTAAGAGCCTTGCACTCACCGAATAGATAGAAAGTACTTGTGGGACGGTAATCTTTAAAGCTCGCCTCAAAGATTACTTTCTGAACTCTCTTGGGAACTCCCTTTTCAAAGAGTCTGACACTGTCTGTTTTGTACTCGTCATAGTGAAAGGTGAATGTTTTCCCATCTTCACTCAACACACCGTAGGCTTTTTTGTCTTGTGCAAAGGCTTGAAGCGGTAGGAGTATTCCCACGAAACTGAATAGCAGGGAGAGGAAGAATGAGTTGAAGCGTTGTTCTCTCATCATTGATATGTTGTAGTGTTGTTGGTTACTTGTTTTTTTAGATAGGTCTTTTCAGCTGCAAAGATAATTTCAGCGTCTGATTTGTGTTCTGAAAAAAATGTGGGAGATATTCCAAACTAAGTAAGGAAACTAGAAGGGGATGAGCGGAAAAGAGAGAACCGCTTAGTTCTGAGCATTCTTCTGCTTG
>BNJS01002797.1_pt1 | contig 11560 bp, 18 predicted proteins | sample 8540461 | NCBI WGS metagenome assembly BNJS01 (sample SAMD00202454, study PRJDB9452) | human saliva metagenome | isolation source: human saliva | place: Japan
AGCCAGAACCGCCAGTGATGAGGATGTTTATCATATATAATCAATACAGCTATGGAAAAAAATATTCTTAATGTATGGTATTCTTTTTATACTATATACTATAAATAAACAAATTACATAAGTTGATAATATCCCTACGGTTCTCCAAAAGTATATTATCTGGTTTTTATATTATATAATTTCAGTTCATACTCCATAACAAGAATATGGATTAAGTATATCCCTAAACTACATGACGATATTTTTGCCTAAGGTTGGAGTGTTTTTTTATTTAAAAAAATCTAATTTCAAATATTTAAAGAAAACAAAAAAACAGATAGAGCCAAGAAAACAGAGTGGAATTGGATATAATCAGTAAATGTATAGTTAATAGAATTGCTATCTAGTGACATTTTTATATGTCATAAAAAAATCTAAATAATGCTCCTAGTATACCCAAAAGATATATGACTAATCTAACTTTCTTAGGTAAATAAAGAATATGTGCTAGATAACCCAAAACTAAAAAAATAAAATATACCCGCCTAAAGAGAATTGAAGATGACGATTTACTTCTAGTCCCAGAAAAGGAAAAAAAGCACAGGAATACAAGATGAAAATAAAAAAAACCTAGAAAAAAACGATATAGAGCAATATTTTTAATATTATCTTTTTAAAAGAGACAATACTGGTATAACTAGATAAAGCATCAGTAATGGAATAAAAAAACCAGAATACATTAGCGTATGCTATTCTAGTATTAAATATGTCATTAATTGCTTGCAACCCTGAATCATAGTTTATATTAAATATAAAGTAATTATGTATAATATATAGCATACTAAACAATATAAAAGGAATTAATGTTCTAGTGACCCTCTTTTTAAAGAAATCATAGGTGGAATACTTAGCTCTATAACCTAATAAAGTTGCTCCTGTAAGCATAAAGAAAATAGGTACAGCCCAGAAAAAAAACACCTCAAAGACCAGAGCTTGGATCCATATAACACTATGAACATCGTACCAATGAACAATTCCATTATGATGTAATGCAATTACTGCAATGCATGCAATGATATTTAGTACATCAAAATAAGGAACACGTTGATTATTTATCATATATTATAAATTCTACTAATTAAAAAACTAAAATACCAAATGTGCTTTAATAAGCCCCATCTCGCTTAATAACAGTTTGGAAAGTCTTAACTAAAATAATAATATCATTCCATAAAGACCAATTTTTCATATACCAAACATCCATTTCAACACGCTCATTAAAATGTACATCACTACGACCACTAACTTGCCACAACCCAGTAATACCTGGTTTAACCGCCAATACTAAAGGTGCCCTTTTTCCAATATCATTTTTTTCAATGACCATATATGGACGAGGTCCAATCAGGCTCATCTCACCACGTAAAACATTCATCAATTGAGGAAGCTCATCAAGTGATGTTTTTCTTAAAAAAGCCCCGACTCTAGTAATTCTAGGATCATTCATATACTTGTGATAAAGATCATAATACGCTTTTTCCTCAGGGTGCTTTTCCAACCATACCGGCATAAAAGATTGATCTGAATACATTGATCTAAATTTATAGCAAAAGAATTCTTTACCGTTCAATCCTAAACGTCTTTGCTTAAATAAAATATCACCTTTAGGGTCTTCAAGTTTCAACCAAAAAAAGCAATAATTAGAAGCACAGGCCCCCATAAAAAAAATGAGAATATCACCAACAAATAATCAAGCATTAACTTAATAAGCTTATTTACCTTGCTTACTAGTTTATTTTCCAAAATAAATACATTTGTACGCGAGCTAAACACATTATAAATATGCGATTGTGAGAAGTCATATCCATTAAGTACTGGTGTAAAGATAATCTCTCTGCTATTTTTTTATATTTTTCTTCAATAATTCTATCAAGTTTCTCTTTCGTCAAGTTTATACTATCGATGAAAAGTGTCGAGTGTTTAGAATCTGATGACTTTACATAACCTAAGTAATAATTATCAAACAATACGGACTCAAAATCATGATTATTCGAGATCACTTTTTGCCGTTTTTCTTCCAAAAAGCCTGATAGAAATAAAACCTTCTTAGCAAATAGCTTCAGTAATGGTATTGTAATCATACTTAACGAGAATATTAGAATCAACGTACTTCTAGAGTAATATTCTGCATTCTGTCCTAAAACTAACCCAGCTAATACAATAACAAAAGATAAGAAGCTAGAACGCACAACTATTCTAGCTTCGTGCCAAAAGTCAAAACGTTTTGTATAAACGCCAAAATAAAATAAAATAAAAAAATAAGGGTAATATAAACACTTCCGAATGAGAGATAACTATATCCAATAACTGGCAAATCAAAGAAGAGATTTAATATCTGTCTTAGTGACACAGCTAGCGCGATTGCTAAAAATATAGCCACCACATCAAATAGCATTAAAGTGATCGTTGATATGAACTTATTCAAAACTAACCCTCTATACTTATTCTATTTGAAATGACTATTTATACATTCTAAGGCTTCAGCAATAATATTATGCATATCAAAAATATTTATACTGAGCTAATCGACCACCAAATATTACATTAGTCTGATTATCTGCTAATTTCTTATATTTAGTATAAAGTTCATTATTTCTTTGGTCATTTATTGGATAATACGGCTCATCCCCCTCTTCATACTCTTTTGAATATTCACGAGTGATTACCGTTTTAGCTTGCGTACCGTATTCAAAGTGTTTGTGTTCAATGATACGAGTATAAGGTACTTTAGCTTCCGTATAATTTACTACTGCATTTCCCTGGTAATTTGGAACATCTAATACTTCATTGTCAAAACGTAAACTACGGTACTCTAATTTACCGAATTGATAACCAAAATATTCATCAATCATTCCTGTAAACACAATCTTCTCTGCTAAACTTTCGTAATATTCGCGCTCAGCAAAGAAATCGATATTCAATTTTACTTCAATACCTTCTAATATTCTTTCAAAAATACCCGTATAACCACCAATTGGGATACCTTGATAAGTATCATAGAAATAGTTGTTATCATAGGTATAACGAACAGGTAAACGTTTAATGATAAATGCTGGAAGTTCTGTACATTCCCGTCCCCATTGCTTTTCAGTATAACCTTTAATTAATTTTTCATAGATATCGCGGCCAACTAATGAGATAGCTTGCTCTTCTAGATTTTTAGGCTCTGTAATATTCTCTTTTGATATCTGCTCTTTAATTTTGGTCTCAGCTTCTTGTGGTGTGATAACTCCCCACATTTTATTAAATGTAAGCATATTGAAAGGTAAACTATACAATTCATCTTTATAACGAGCTACAGGAGAGTTAGTAAAGCGGTTAAATTCAGCAAATTGCTGAATATAGTCCCAAACAACTTTATTGCTTGTATGAAATATATGGGCACCATATTTATGCACATTAATGCCTTTGATATTTTGGGTATAGCAGTTTCCACCAATATGATCACGTTTTTCAATTACTAAGCATTTTTTACCACGTTTAGTTGCTTCATGAGCAAAAATTGATCCGAAAAGGCCTGCTCCGACTACTAAATAATCATATTTCATAAAATACTCCTTTATAATTACAATTTATAAATAAATTTTTCTAGTATAAAAAGATAATAGACCAAACAATAAATAATTGGTTTTTCTCAAGAAGTCTTACTTTTTGTTTGCTTTTACATCTTTTTGTAAAGTCTGCTGTTAGTTTATTAACATCGTTAACAAATGATAAACATTCAACCTTCCCTTCTTTAGGAGACATAGATAAATAAACATTAACCATTAAGGAAACCAATGATTTGAGATGAGAGTCAAGAAGTTTTTTTAGCTATTTCATGTAGTTTGTGATGGTTGTCATTATAGAACTTAATAAGAGATAAAATGACATGTCTTAACATGTTTCTATTCTTAATATAATTATTTATATTCACACTCTGAGTTGTTGTACCTAAACGATATTGGTAGACACTTTTACCGTAATAACCCACTTTGCTTACAAATGGCATTGGATAAATAATGTATTGAGTATCAACGTAAAAACATTCTTTCATCAACTCTAATTTGATTATCTTTTTAATAAACTTGTTAAGATAGTTAAAGAATGCATTTGAGGAATAAAGCCTACTTTATGAAGAAAATCCGAGTAACTAAATTCATCTTGTTTAATATCAAGAAAACTCTTTTCACACTTTTTACCACTATCTACATAAACTTCTGTGTAAGGAGAAATGACTTGATCAACATCAACTTCTTGCAAATAAGCCAAGAGCTCAGAAAAATGCTTTTGTATCAACCCAATCATCTGCATCTATAATTTTTAAAGTATTTACCACTGGCAGCTTCTATGCCCACATTTATAGCTGAACCATGCCCGCCATTTTCTTTATCAATAACACGAATAGTATTGGGATATTTTTTTTCAAAATCCCTTGCAATTTCTAATGTATTATCTTTAGATCCATCGTTTACAATAATTAACTCAACATCATTAACAAATTCAGATGCAAGAATAGTTGGTATAGTTTCACACAAGTAAGGTTCTGCATTATAGGATGGCATAACCACTGTAAGTATTTTTATTCATAATTTTTCCTTATGATTTAATAAAATTAAAAAAATTCTAGTAATATGAAACAACGTTCTTAATGCCTTACGAGATAATAGTATATAAAATAATTTATACTGTATAGGAAGATAGCTCCAGCAATCTACCTTCAAATACGCTAACTCTCTCATTTGTTCAGAATATAAGAAACTCGCTAAGAATGCCATTTTTTTCTTTATCAGTAACATCAGATGATGACAACATTTTTTTATACTCAAACAAACTTCAATAAAATAATTAGCCTTAATTAAATCTTCATTGTAATTTTTCTTTAAATAGTTTTTCTAAAACTTATCTGAGATCTGTCAAAAAAACAGTCTTTACCATTTCTAATCTATTTTTTTATAATTCTTTGAAGATAATGAGTTACCTCCACCTATTCTATAAAAAGTATAAAAGCCTCATTAACAAATGAGATCTTTTTCACACTTCTCTAGAAAATCTAAATTAAATAGTAAATCTTCCCCTAGACTCAACTCACTATTAAAAAAATAACATTTTTTTAACCAATTCATATCTATATAATTTACAGACAGGAGAATTAAAATACAAATTTAAATAGAAAAAAATTGAAATTTTTCTCCAGCCAAATCTAACACAGAGGAAATATTATTCTCTCTATCATATTTTTGGCAATTTAATCATTTCTCCTGATTTAGCATTAATATAAAGATATGAGCAAAAGACCATATCTTTATAACTGTCTTTATTTCTAGATATCAACAATTCACATAGTTGTTTATCAGCATAGTCATCACTATCTACAAACATTATATAGTGACCTGTGGCTACTTCAATTCCTTTATTTCGTGCTTTTTGATACACCTGAATTTACTTGAGAAACTAATCTTATTCTAGAATCTATACTTTGATACTTCTTACATATTTCATAGCTATTATCTGATGAGCCATCATTAATTAAAATAATTTCTATATTCTGATAAGTTTGATTTATTAAGCTTTCTATACAATCAGCAATAAATTTTTTTCTGAATTATATATAGGAACAATAATACTAATTTTTATTATTAATCATAACGACGATCCTGCTCCAGCCACAATAGTTAAAAATTTCTTTTTGTATATTCTCTAATAAAAACTTACTTCTAACTTTATCTAAATCAAATTTAAATATACTGTGATTAGAATCTAGTATAGCTCTAATAATTTCATCTGAAACATTTTTGAGATTCAACGTTAATTAAATTATAAGTATTACCTTCCAACACTTCTGACACAACACCAACATCTGAAATGATAATATATGCCCCACTTGCCATTGCTTCCAACATACTAATTGGCAATGTTTCATCTTTTATATTTAGATGGTAAAATAAAAAAATTAATATTTCTAAGAAATTTAATTTTTCTCCTTACCATACACTCCTGGAATATAGGTAACATTTGGTAATTCTTTTTATTTCTGACAAAAAAATTTAACTTTAAATAATCATCGAAAAACATCCCTGAAAAAAATAAAAACCTATATAAATCATTATCTTTTTAATTTCTTAGCAACATCTAATACAATTTTTATAGCCTTTATCAGGAATCATATTACTAAAAAAAACAACACTCTTTACTGAAGAACTCCATTTTTTTCTCTAACTCATTTGATGTAATAAATACATCATTATCTACGCCATTTCTGACAACACTAAACTTACTCTTATTAAGATTTAAACAAGAAAACATTTGCTTCTGCTTTTTCACCTAATATAATTATCCTATCTACCTTATTATATATATATCGATTAATAAATAACAATAACTTATTATTATTGACAACATGACCAAAAACTTGAGTTATGAAAATGGGTAATAATCCTTTTTTTCTTTTTTTAGTAACATAGCCAATAATAATAAGCTATCTCTAAAGCACCCTCCCGCACTACCTGATGGAGTGAAGTAAAAGCAGTCAGCATTAGAGCACATAATATTTCTCAAATGAGATAGAATAAGTTTATTATTCGTAATATCAATTTGCTCTAAACTTTCAACGTCCGGAGATTTTGAAGCATATTGGATAAAATCATCAATCGCTTTCCCCAATCCTGTTTTTTTATTTTTTTAATTTGCCCAATTACGCTAATCTTCATAACAGCCTCTATTTTTAACTCTAATTTAAGTACATCTATTAATATTCTCTCTTTTAATAACAAAAGAGTTATCAAATAAATAATAAAAAAATAGAACCTGAACATAATAATAATAAAAAAAGTTATTATCGAAAATAAAGTTTCTAAAAAAATGCTCACAACCCCTAGTGAGATAAGAGAAGACAATATAACTTTAATATAATTAACTTTCATAAATAAAAAAACATGTATTTCTTTTAAAAAAATATATCTGAATAAGCAATATAGTAAACTCAGCCAAAAACCATAGATATAGCTGCTCCTACAGAAGATAAGAAAGGAATCAAAGCAAAAATTAGCTACCACATTAATAAGAGCGCCACATAGTACTGAAACAAAAAGCTTCTTTTTCCTTCCCTAATGGAACTAACATCTGGATACCCAAAATATTAGTAATCCCAACAATAATTACCGCCACCAAAGAAATCTGTAACAATGGTATAGAATTAAAAATATTGTTCTCCTGATAATAATAAGATAGTTTCTTTTGCAAAAAAATGAAAAAAATATAACTAAAGGAAGAGATAAAGCTACTATAAACCCTCAGTGATAATATTAATAAGCTACTAAACTCATTCATCATACCTTTTTTTATATATAAAGAAAGTTTTGGTAGCAAAACAACACCTAATGAAGTAACAATGCTAATTAGTATACCTTTAATTCTTACAGCTACATTATAAAATCCAACTTCATCTAAGTTAGTAAGTAACCCTAATAGAACTGAATCTGTATAGGTATAAACAGAAATAGCCAATGACATAAAGAAGAATGTTAACATTGGCTTAATATGTTTCTTGAGATTATAATCATTATAGAATTTAAAAGTTAATATATTTCTTTTATATTGAAAAGATTTATTATTCCAGAACCAGACAAAGAAATAACTGAAATTAGTATAAATGAGAAATAATCAGAGTTTTTTTGTATAAAAAAATAAAAGAAGACACTAAAGCGATTAATTTAAATAATAAAGAGACTATTGTTATATAAGTATATTTTTTTCTATTCCTCTATAAAACCATTCAACACTACAAACATTTAGTAAAATCATAAAAGAGGCTATAGCTATACTAGATTTATTTTCATGTAATCCGTCAAAAAAAATGAACACAAAAAAATATAAAAAAAGATATGAGATAATCATAGTAATAAGGTTAATAAATATTATCTCATGTGTTACTTTTGATAATTCATCCTTATTTTCACCCACTTGTGAGCATGCTCTAATACCGTAAGTTGCACTCCCTAATGTTGCCAAAATAACAAAATAAGAAATTATTGACATTGCAAATGAAGATATTCCCATCCCATTAGGTCCTAACACTCTAGAAACGTATGGAAATGTAATTAGAGGAAATAGAAAATTTGATATAGTTAAAATAAAATTCATTAAAAAATTATATCTGATATTCATTCAGCTTCCTTACCTAAATAGATTACATCGACCAATATGACTATAGATATAAGCCAATATCAGAGAAAAATGGGTTAAATATAGGATCTAATAACTGTGGATCTGTAAACGAATGTCCTAATAAAAAAACTATAGAAATCCCATAATAAATGTTATTGTTAAATATAATGAGCTTAGATAATAGAGTAAACCCTAAAACTAATAATAGAACAACTACAGCTCCAAAATTAATCAATATTCTTTGATATGATGAATCTAAGAAGAAATATGGAGAAAACTCTGTTACTTGGTTGAATGATACATATTCAACATCATTACCAAACAAAGTCACACCATACTTTTCTATACCCTGATGCCCAAGTCTTAATCTATCTGCCAATATTTCATTAAGTGAGTTCATCCACTCTATAGAAGGATCGTAAAAACAATGTAAATAAATAGATAGAACACATAAAATCAAAAAAACTATATTTTTACTATTAATCTAGATAAAAAAAGATAAAATAGATTTATTGTTAAAATCCACAGGAAATATTTTTAATAAAAAAATAAAACTATAATAATAAGATTAATCAGATAATAAACCGCTTTTTGTATCTGTATATTTGTAAAGAATAAAATTAATTATAAAAAAATAGTAAATATTTCTATAATACCCAATTTCTTTTCTCTTAGTAAAATAAAAGCCAATATTACATGAAAAAAATAATTTGGTAAAAAAATGTAGTATAAGTAAACCCTAAAGCATATCTATATTGCCCATCATCCCTGAATGATTCATTTAATAAATTAACAGGGGGTAGAAAATCAAAAATAAAAACCTAAAAAAAGACTATCAAGATAATTGTTAAAAAAATATAAATATATATACTTTCAAAATTTTACTAAATGGAATATATTTAGCCAATAAGAAGAGGAGAGCATAGATAGCTAACACCCCAAAAAGTTTTACTAAAAAAAATATTACCAATAAGAAAATAGACAAAATAAATACGTCTTTTTAAAAATATATTCTTTATTCAATCTATAAATAAATAAAGATAAAAAAATAACAATAGGATAAAAGAAAATATAGTAAATATTTTATAATATTCAACTGTATCAAACAACAATTCAGAGTATGTTGTTGACATAATTTGCATCAAAAAAACAACCATACTCCATAACCGCTAAGATAGATTAAATCATCTCTTTTTAACCATAATATATATTAAAAACTATCCTGATATTTTTTCCCTAAAAATTTTGCTTGCAAAAAAGCAATTATTTTCTTAGTCCAATTAATTTTTCTCACCATAGACAAAATGGAATTGCTTTCACTTTTAATGGGTTAGATTGAGAATATTGTTTTAACCAAACATTAAATAGTAACTCACTGACACGCCCATAAAAACGTGCATGGAATGTTGAATATTGTTCCGCAGGAATACGTTTTTCCAATTCAAATAAAATGGGGAATAGCCAACTGCAATAATCATTCACTAATTCTTTAGACATAATGAACATGTTAAACATATACCCACCACGCTGTTTCATTACTGCATCAAAACTTCCTAGAAATTCACCGCACTTTTCGGTAATAATTTCACGAGTTACATCTAAATGCTCGGCATGTAAAGTATTCGCATAATGTGAATAAAGCGTTTCAATGTAATAATTGCGTTTACTTGGTACGATTACATCATATTGGCTTAATAATTGACTCGCTTCTTCGCGTGTTAAATAGAGTGTTTCTAACAGATTCTTTTTACGCTCTGCACGGCTTTTTACACTAAAAAAACGGCGATAATGAATTAAACCTAAATAATCATTAGGTAAATTTTTCCACGCCCAATAAAGCCCTGTTAACTCACAAAAATTAGGATTTTTAGCTGAGATATTATCACCAATATCATCGCCTTGATAACCAACTCCCTCTTTCCCTAATTTACCTACATGTAATGGCAGATACATATCATCTGATGGCATAAAATGTTGTTTGTGTGTAGCAATAATAATTTTAATATCTTTCATATTTATGCCTTATTCGAAAAAACCTCTCTAGCTAAAATGATTAATGATGAAAGAACTATACCAAAAACAAACCCTACAATAAGTAAAATCAAACGCTTAGGCCAATCACGTTGAACCGGATAGTCTGGTTCACTTAAATAATAATATCCGCTAACAGCGCCTTCTTTCTCTACTTTTTTCTCTAATACATTTAATAAGTTAGCTTGTTTTTCAATATTATAATAATTCAGAGGATAGACTAAAGGGGCATTTTTCAAGGTATCAACCTGAGCTTGTAAGTACTTTTCTCCTAACATAAATAAATATGATCCATCACTGAGTTTAGAATCACTAAATGGCACCTTCGCATCACCTAACAATACTTCTGGTACGCTTACATTACCACTTAAAGATTTTTGAATAATCTTTAATCCCAGCTGATTTTGCAATATCTAATGCCGTTGTAAGGTTTTCTAACTGAATTTGACGCACAGTTTCCGTATCTCGTTCAATCTTGTTTTTTTCTGAACTTCTAATCCACTAAGTACCAAATTAATATTTGCTAGAAAGTCTTTTTTATTTTCAGCAAGCACCCATTGGTTTACAAATTGGATATAGTCCGATAATACATTCTGCGCATCTTTTGGCGTCTCAGCAGCAAAACTAACATTCACACCAATTGAATTTGGATCTTTTTTTAGGATCTGGTATGGTAACAATCAGATTTTTTTATCGACCAAATTAGATAACAGTTTTTTTGTTTAGCTTCTTCGGAATTAGCATTTTTGGCTGCATAAGTGTTAAACCAGGCAGATTGAGAAAAGAATGCTTCTTTCAAGCTACGTGAAAATAAAGCCGTTTTAAAGTCATTAAATACCTTTTCTGAAACTTTATCTTGAGAAAAATCTTTGATATCTAGAATAGATGCATATTCGCTACTAAATGATAAATAATCGCCTAAATTGGCCACCTTAGGCGCAATTACTACTGATTTAGATGTCCATTGCTCTTTAGCCGTAAAAGCATAGCCTGCCGCAATGGCGGTACAAACAAAAAGCTGATAAAATAATCCATAGTTTTTTTCTTCCACAGATTTTTTTAACTAATTCAACCAAATCAATCTCATCCGACTCATTTAGCTTTTTGATAACGACTATCACTCATTATTAATCCTTTCTGGTCAATTGAATATACTATAAACTCACCGCATTCTACCCGACTTCCCCTGCTCTAACAAGGGAATTAAAATAATCTTAATGAATAATGACTAATCGTAATAACAAAATAAGCTATTGATATAAATAAAAAAAGGCATCATTTAGTAAATGATACCTTTTATACATTAAAAATCAATTAATTATATATTAATTAAGCATAATACATC
>BNJS01003459.1_pt1 | contig 11551 bp, 12 predicted proteins | sample 8540461 | NCBI WGS metagenome assembly BNJS01 (sample SAMD00202454, study PRJDB9452) | human saliva metagenome | isolation source: human saliva | place: Japan
AGGATGAAGCTAATGTACTGAACATTTGGAACCCTTCAAGACCAAGCTAGATGATTTTCAAGCTCAACTTGCAGTGGTGGAGACGAAAGAGTCTAGTAATCTAACAGAAGTTGATCGTAATCGTGATAGTGCCCTTGGTCGGTCTCTACCCTTCATAGAGGATTTGCAAGATTAAGGATGCCAAGCTCAAGGAGCTCATGAAACTCTGAAACCAGTCTTTGCCAAGTACAAGGACATCACTAAGCACAGCAATGATGTGGAAACGGCAGAAATCAAGAGCCTTCTCAAAACGCTTAGTGAAAAACCCTATCATGAGGCAGTTACCAGTCTAGGACTGACACCCATGCTGACGGCAGTTGTCAACGCTCAAGAGGAATATGACCAAGTGAGAAAGTAAGGCAGCGTGCTTCTAAGTCTGCGAGGAAGTTGTAGGACCAGACAACTCCGTACTGAACTTTCCAACTAGCTACGATCTCTTTGCGCTATACCGCAGCGGTGCGAAGGCTGCCCTGAAAGGATCGTGACTCAGCTCCTCAGGAGACTCAATGGCATCCGAGGACAACGCAAGCGACGTCTCATCACTAGTAGCAAGAAAGATAAAAAGACCAAACCAGTAGAACCAGCCCAAGCAGCAGGATAAAGACAACCCCTTAGAAGCGGATTTCTAAGGGGGATTTTTGTGGTTTCGTGGTATAATTTAAGAAGAAAGTGATGTTAGACTACATTTTGTATTGAAAATAGATAGTTATATTTCTATCGTTGGTTAATAAAAAGAAAAGTATTATGGAAAATATAATTTTTAATGTGGAACAATTTAAAAGAAATATTCTAACATTTAAATATTTTAATTGGTTCAGAGTATCAAATCAGCTATTCCTTTAATGAATTTATTTTAAAAGATGATAAAAGGTATGGCGGTAAGTAAAAAGTACAAATACTAATTTAGAAAATCATATTTGGAAAGTGGAGTTCCTTTTGCTTTGGAATCATAATGAGTAGAATCAAGTATTTTGTTGAGAATGTGGATAAAGAAGACTTTGTATTCAATGGGTTATCTTACTGAGGCTGAAGAATTTCAATACCCTTAGATATAATATTGATTTATGTATTAGAACGATATGTAAAAGTTTTTAGAAAAAGTCATTACCCTATGCTATACTTCGAATTCTAGAACGGTTTCAAAGAGTGTAATATTTTTACTACAAATTATGATTTATTTATTGAAAGTTCTTTTGGATTTATTAATGAAAATGAGAACTTTATATTTAATGATGGGAACAACAGTTTCATTTCCATAAAGTGTTAGATGAGTTCTAGTTATAATAAAAGAAAGTGTAGCGTATAGGGGATTAAATAGAAAGTATTTACGTGACTTCCATCAATTTCTTTAATTAAACCTCATGGGTCTATGAATTGGGAAAAATGTGAAAAATAATCAGATTTTTTAATAAGACCGTGTACGATTTAATCACCCAGTTATTATTAGACCTACTGGACTTGAAGGACAAAAACATATCTTAACAATCATTTTCATGATATGTAAGAGTGTTCCAACTAGAGTTAGATAAACCTCAATCGGTATTAATTGTTGTAGGATTCTCGTTTCAAGATGATCATGTTACCAAGATGATAAGGAGGCCTTAAAGATCCAGAATTAATGATTTTATATTTTTGTTATGCTGATAGAGATTTTTGATGTTATTAAAAAATTTATCTCTGATAATATTCCTAGGAATATTCAGATGGTGACTTTCATCGATTTGAGTCGAAAATCAGAACACCTTGGTACAAGTGGAATTTTGATATAAGTAGTTTAACAAAGTTATTTTATCGTTGAGAATAAAGTATAATGAATCGAGGTTGTAGAAAAATTAGAGTGTCATTGTCGGTGTGGATGATGATATTTCTCAAGTTGGAGATGTATCATTTATCTAATGATGCTGAATATCTATGGTATGGTGATGTGTTACAAGGTGCAAAAATCGGAGCATATCTGACAATTTTGCAGAATAATGTAAAAATTATCGCTTCTGTTGTTACTGAAAAAGTTGCTGATCAACAAAATACAATTCGAAGTACAGAATTTGACAATCGATTTTCAAAGAATTCTATAAATCGAATTGTTCATTTCCCAGAAGACTAAAAGGTGTTATTGAAAAGAGTGAATTTCAAGTAACAGTCAATATGTACCTATGATTGGTATGAAGTATGTATTACTTCAAAAGACTTAGAATTAATATATAGGATTAATACATGAGCGACAATTTCTATTGGAAAATCAATCTTAGAAGGTCAAGTTATCCCTTTATCAATTAATAAAATTTTTGCCTCCCATATTGGTGTTTTTGGTAATACTGGTAGTGGTAAATCTAATACTTTGCACAAGTTATTTTTAGAACTATTCCGGTCAGAGTATAAAGAGAAAATTTTAGAGCATTCAAAATTCTATGTTATTGATTTTAATGGTGAATATACAAAAGAAGATAGTTTTGGTGTAACCGTTAAAAAGAGTATTTGAAAGTTAATACTAAGAATCAAACAACAACTAAACTCCCGATAACCTCAGATTATTTATTTGATCCTGATATTTTTGTCAATTCTATTCAGACGACTTCGGCTACACAGTTCCTTTTTAAGAAAAATCGCTTAAAATATGGAATGAGAGACAGTTCGATGGTGAAAGTATTGCCCGTTTTGTAATAGGGAACCGCTGAAAAGTTTTAACTACTGGGAATTCTGCAAGTCTAGATTCTAAAGATAATTGGATATCTATTTCGAGAAGTACGGTGATAATGATTTGTTTGATGTCTTAAAGTAATTTGTATTATAATTTACAATAGCAGAATCTTATTACACAGTAGTTAATGGTATTAATAAATGATATTATTAACCCTAATACGCCTATTCTTGATTCTGAAATAAGTATCTTAGAAATTGAGTGAAATAGAAGCTTTAAAAGAAAAGAAATTTAACCTATTATCAGAATTTGATAAATTAAAATTTCCTTTTGATTTTTCAGAAAGTACACCAATCAGCATGAAATCAACGAATATTGAACATATTAATCCTTTGTTTCACAGGATTGATACAGCCCTAAATAGTTTGAAAAAGTTGTTGAAGTTAAAGAGAGTATTGGTGGAGATTTTTCCAGTCTAAATATTATTAATCTCGTACATGCTAATCAGGAAGTTACCAGACTAATTCAATGCTTATTTCAAAAATGGTTTATGATAAACAGAAAGGAATATAAATCAGAGACGATGTTACATGTACTAGTCATTTAATTATTGATGAAGCACATAATATTTTTAAATACTCAAAATCATTCTGTAGGAGATACTTGGCAGGACTACAGATTGAATATTTTTAGAAATCATTAAGGAAGGGCGAAAAATTTGGTTTCTATTGACTTTATCTAGTCAACGACCAGCAGATATTTCACCGACTATTCTTTCACAAGTTCATAATTATTTCATTCATAGATTGGTTAATGATAATGATTTTACGAATGTTGGTTAATACTATGCCTACGCTGGATAAAACTTCCTTTAATAAAATTCCTAGTTTAGGTAAAGGAGAGGTTATAATCACTGGTAATGCGATTCAAGTTCCAGTATTTATGAAAGTAGATAAAGAAGAGGTCATTAGACCGAATAGTGACGATGTTATTTTGACTAAATTGTGGAGTTGAACTATGAGAAAAGAAGAAATATTTAGATTACTAGGAGTATCAGATGAAACTGAATTGGAAAGCTTGTTGGATTGTAAATCAGTTGAATATGCCGATGTAATTACTGAGGAAAACTATTTTTATAATTAATCGTGAAACATCTAAGTATGGGATGCCATCGATTGATCATGTGGTTGAAAATAAAAACATAAGTTGATTGAATTATCAGCATGTTTAAATAGAACAACCCTATGTTTGTGAAGCATTTCTAACTAGAGAAAGTTTAGATACTTTTGGAAGCAAGAAGAGAAAGAAATTAAAGGATCCAGTCAATTGGGAATGTGTTGCTTCAGATATATTTGCAAAAAAATATTTTCATAGAGGACATATTATTGGTCATTCATTAGCCAATGAACTTGTGATTTATAATAAAAAAATAAAGAATTTTATTTGTTCAGACAGCATGGAGTAACATGAATTCTCAAGGTCTTAATACCTTTAGTCAGTCTTATTTCGAAAATATGCTTGAAAAAAACCATAGAAAATGGGAAGAACATTTTTTTACAAATCAAAATTAATTTATAAAAAAATAAAATTGACAAAATACCAAATGGTATTCAAATTCAAAGCTATCTCTATTGATGAAGAAATATCTATTAATGTTTTTATTCAAATGTTTCTCCAGAAATATCAATTGATTATACAGAAGGTAAAGATAACGAGGTTAGAATGATAAATGTTCCCAGTATTATTTTTTTCAAGATTCAATGAAAATTCGTCATGAAATCAAAAATTCAAAAGAATTATTAGACCCAACGGAGGAATTAGACGAGGTCCATTTGGCAGTGCTTTAAAAAAAGATTTTTTTGTTCAAAACAGTGAGTATGTAGTCTATGAACAGCAAAATGCGATTTACGATCACTTTAATACTAGGTATAGAATCTCAGAAGAAAAGTATCATGAACTAAAGAAATTTATTTTGTTACCTGGTGACTTTATTATGAGTGGTGCGGGCACTATTGGTAAAATTTCACTAGTACCTGAGGGAATCGAGAACGGTGTGTTTAATCAAGCTCTAATCAGATTAAGAGTTAATAAAAACACTGATAAAGAATTCTTTTTACAATGGATGAGATCGCCAGAAATGCAAAACAAGCTAACGAAAGCTAACCCAGCATCAGCAATGGTAAATTTGGTACCGATGTCTGAAGTGAAAGAATGGGATGTAATTATTCCATCTCCAGAAGAACAATCCGCCATCGGCTCCATTTTCCGCACCATCGACGAACTTCTTGCTAGCTACAAGGACAATTTTGCCAACTATCAATCTCTTAAGGCGACCATGCTCTCCGAGATGTTTCCAAAAGCTGGACAGACTGTTCCTGAGATTCGTTTGAATGGATTTGATGGTGAGTGGGAAACTAAAATGCTATCTGAAGTTACAAATATAACAATGGGACAATCTCCCAAATCAGAAAACTATACAGATAATCCGAATGATTATATTCTAGTTCAAGGAAATGCAGATATTAAAGATAAGCAGGTAGTTCCTAGATTATGGACCACAGAAGTTACTAAAATGGCAGAAATTGGAGATATAATTCTAACTGTGAGAGCTCCTGTTGGGGATATTGGTAAAACGGATTACAATGTAGTTATTGGACGTGGAGTTGCAGCAATAAAAGGTAATGACTTTATATTTTATACTTTAGAAAAAATGAAAATGTCTGGTTTTTGGAATAGATTTAGTACAGGGGTCAACATTTTGAATCAATTAGTTCGAATGATATTAGAGAAGCAATTATTCAAATTCCAACACTTAAGAACAACAATCCATCGGCTCTTATTTCTATAATCTTGACCAGCTTATTACTTCGTATCAAGAAGATTTCTCAGTTAGAGACTCTGAAAAAGCTCTTGCAGGATATGTTTATTTAAGGAGAAGTTATGTATAGCTCTATTAAAGATTTAATTGAAAAAGTTAAAATCCGAAAAGAAAAGACTTTCAAGATAATTTTAGTCAATTAGCTGATTATGAAAAAGAATCATATAAGACTAGCTACCAGCAAGTAGATAATTGGTTTTCTACCCTTATTGATTTGGTTAATAACGAACTAGATGATGAGTTTTTTTATCTGATAATGTAACAGAAAAGTATAAAAATCTACGTGATAATTGGTTAGTAAAGCATACGCTCTTGTTTTGGAATGGACGCTAATTTATATGCATCAAATCTGCCTCAAATTATGAGAACTTTCAAAATTATCAAACTTTTTTTCTTTTATTTCAAAAAGTAGATTCTACAACAGTTATAATAGGAGCTAATGGATCAGGGAAAAATCAAGTCTTATCAATGAGTTAAGAAAAGAATAGTATAGATGAGGATGTATGTTTTTACCTGCTCAAAAATTGTTATATTTTGTTTCAAATATCCATGATCGTAATAGAATTTCTAGAGAAAGATATATTCAAGATTTAAAAAAAGTCGATCTTAAATATGAAACAATTGAGTTTGTATCAAACAAAGATTGAAAACGATTTTTTTCAAATAAGTTTTACTAAATTAATAACATTGTTGGTAAAAGACTACACAAACATAGTTACTCGTAGATCAAGAAAGAGAAAAAGATTTACCTTTAACTTTATGGGATAGAGTAGAACATATATGGAACCAAATTTTTCTCAGAAATAAAATTTGAGCTTGAACCTGATGATAGAGTTGTTAGAAGTTGAAAAAAATGGTTCTAAATATAGTATAAATGGCCTTAGTGATGGAGAACGTTGTATTTTATTTTTATATAGGCAGTGTTCTTCTTGCTCCAGAAAAATAGCTATATTGTGGTTGATGAACCAGAAACATTCCTTAATGCTGCTGTCTATAATGAATTGTGGGATTTGCTAATATCAGAGCGATCTGATTGCCAATTTATCTTCGCTTCACATAATATGGACTTTGTTCAATCAAGAACCAATGCTACCTATATGTGGTGCAAGAAATTTGAAGCACCTTATGACCTAGATTATGAACGATTGGAAGATTCTCAAGAATTTCCTTTATCCTTATTAACAGAAGTTTCTGGTACAAGGAAACCAATACTATTTTGTGAGGGTACTAAAACTAGTATAGATTATAAAATCTATTCTAAACTATTCAGTAAATTTTGTTTTGTCAAACCAGTTCAAGGTCATAAACAGGTTATCCAGCATACAAAAGCCTATAATGATTTACAATATGTACATGGTAATACAGCATACGGAATTATAGATAATGACTGGATGGATGAAAGTAGCATTCAAGTGTACAAAGAACAGGGTATTTTTGTTCTTCCATTTAATGAAGTAGAGATGATACTTGTTGATGACGCAGTCGTGAAGTCATGTTTACATTTTGATGATGACAAAGAAAAACAACAAAAAATTAAAAATCTTCAACAAAGTATTATTGACTCTTGTAAAGAAAATAAAGATAAAATAATAAGTATTGCCTTGAAAAAGAGACTTGATGAATTTATGGAAGGTAACTGTATTGATATTAATAAACCTACTAAAGAAGATGTTGAAGAATTTTTTAAAAAAATTTAGTAAATAAATTTGATGCATCTTCAACAGTTGATAATATAACTTTTATCGTTGAAGCAAAGTTTGAATTCATCTGATTTTTCAAGGATATTTAAAGATTTGTAACTTAAAAAATGAAATAATTGATTATAGAGGAAATACGGAAATAGTTCCAAACTTTAAAAGATAAAAGCTTTAAAACGTATTACATTGGATAATGATTTACAGAAAAGAACTACGTCATAAAATATTTTTGAAGAATTAGAAATGAAACTATTGAATCAATAGATAGATTTTTGAATTTATAAAAAAGAAAGAAACATTATGGAAACAACACAAACGTCCCAGTCGCTTTACCAAGCCCTGTGGAACTCAGCGGATGTTCTCCGCTCTAAGATGGATGCCAATGACTACAAGTCCTATCTCTTGGGCATGGTCTTTTATAAGTACCTGTCAGATAAGATGCTCTTTTTCGTGGCGGAGACTATGGAGGAGGGGAGTGAGAGTCTAGAGGCTGCCCTTGAGGTCTATCGTAACTACTATGAGGATGCGGATACCCATGAGGATCTTCTTGCAGTCATGAAGGACGAACTCAACTATAGTATCAAGCCTGAGTTGACCTTTACGGCTCTTGTAGCACGTGTCAATGAGGGGACTTTCCAGCTGGAAGATTTGGCTCAAGGTTTTCGTGATATCGAGCAGAGTGATGAACTCTATGAAAACCTCTTTGAAGATATTGACCTCTATTCCAAAAAGCTAGGGGCAACTCCGCAAAAGCAAAACCAAACGGTGGCGGCGGTCATGAAGGAGTTGGCTGTGCTAGATGTGGCTGGTCATGCTGGCGATATGCTGGGGGATGCCTATGAGTATCTGATTGGTCAGTTTGCGACTGACTCGGGTAAGAAGGCTGGTGAGTTCTATACACCTCAGCCTGTTGCCAAACTCATGACTCAGATTGCCTTTTTGGGTCGTGAGGACCAGCTAGGCTTTACCATCTATGATGCGACTATGGGTTCTGGCTCTCTCTTGCTCAATGCCAAGAAATACTCTCATAAACCGCAGACAGTGGTCTACTTTGGTCAGGAGCTCAATACCTCGACCTATAACTTAGCTCGGATGAATATGATTCTACACGGAGTTCCTGTTGAAAATCAATTCCTCCACAATGCCGATACCTTGGATGAAGACTGGCCAACTCAAGAGCCGACTAACTTTGACGGTGTTCTCATGAACCCTCCATACTCTGCCAAGTGGTCAGCAAGCTCTGGCTTTATGGCGGATCCTCGTTTCTCTCCATTTGGGAAACTAGCGCCCCAGTCCAAGGCTGATTTTGCCTTTCTCTTGCATGGTTACTACCATCTCAAGCAGGATAATGGAGTTATGGCTATCGTCCTTCCCCACGGTGTTCTTTTCCGTGGCAATGCGGAGGGAACCATTCGTAAGGCCTTGTTAGAAGAAGGAGCTATTGACACAGTTATCGGTCTACCTGCTAACATTTTCTTTAATACCAGCATTCCGACCACGGTTATCATTCTCAAAAAGAACCGTACCAATCGTGATGTCTACTTTATCGATGCCTCTAAGGAGTTTGATAAGGGGAAAAATCAGAATATCATGACAGATGCTCATATCGAGAAGATTCTGGAAGCCTACAAGTCTCGTGAGGAGATTGACAAGTTTGCCCATCTGGCAAGCTATGAGGAAATCGTCGAAAATGACTATAATCTCAATATCCCTCGCTATGTAGATACCTTTGAGGAAGAAGAAGTCGAGCCACTGACAGATATCGTCAGCAAGATTAACACGACTAATCAAGCAATCCAAAACCAAACCGCTTCCCTACTTGAAATGCTCGGTCAACTACACGGAACCACACCAGAAGCCGATGCTGAGCTTAAAGAGTTTTTGAAAGAGTTTGAAGGGTGATGGAGAAGGAAACTGGGTATATCAATTGTAGAGTATTTGAAAATACGGTTTTGTATCCTCATTGCTTAATGGATATGTGAAGTTTGAGTAGGAAATAGAATTGGTTTTCAAATAATACAGAAAAAATTAGAAAATAAATCAAAAAAAGTCATGTAAAATGACTTTTTTTGATATAATTAAGACGAGAAAAACTAAGGAGTCCGAAATCATGGTAAAATTAAGGAGTCTCATCATAGAGAATATTAAGAACGTGCAGTATGGAGTGATTGATTTTCAAAATAAATCTGACTTTATCAATGTAACGGGAATTTATGGTCAGAATGGTTCTGGGAAAACAGCTGTTGTAGATGTATTTGAAGTTCTATCTGCCTTGATGAGAGGAGAGTCTATTCCACAACATACAAAAGGGATTTTTAATGCCATAGACCAAGTAGGGGAAAATGCGATTACTTTAGAATTAGAAGTCCCAGAAACCTATATCATTCGATATAAAGTCGAGTTTGCTGCAAGTGAACCTACAGGCGTGCAAGATGTAATGGTTGTAAAAGAAGAACTTGCCTATAAACCTCTAGAATCTGGCTCTAGATACCGCTATTTGCTACGTTACGAATATGAAGGAAGTAACTTTGATGCTGAACAACCGCGACATACGGGATATTTAAAATCTCAAAGAAGTATTATGGGAAAGGATGCAGTTAGTGTTTTAACAAAGACAATTATTGATGATAATCGTTCCTTTATTTTTTCAAAAGAATTTGGAGGCTTTATTTATACTTCAAGTAAGCAAGATTTATCGACGCTTGTTGAAATTTATAATGTCATTCAAGACTTTTATCAAAATTTGAGAATTTTTACCCAAGAGTTATCTAGTCTGAATAGTAGTGGGGTTACTCCTATCACGATTAACTATCAGAATCGTGACTCTCATGTGAGTTATCAGAGTTATCCCATGTTTCTTCAAAGTGGAGGAATTTCTATAAATGAAGAACTTTATAGTGTTTATGAGAGCACGATTGACTATTTGAATGAGTGTTCCTATTATTATCCCTGACTTGAGACTTGAAATGGAAGCAGGTGAGATAGAGATTCGAAATGATGGACAAAAAATAAGAAATGTTAGTTTTATTTCCAATCGTGCAGGTAAAAGATTCTCTTTAAAACACGAATCTGAAGGGATTCGTAAAATTATTAGTATGCTTGGTTTTTTGGTGGAAGTATATAATAAAGAGAATATTATCGCTGTTATTGATGAATTGGATGCAGGTGTATTTGAATATCTACTAGGCGAGTTGATTGAAATTTTTTCTGAAAGTGCTAAAGGACAACTAATTTTTACTTCTCATAATCTACGTGTACTAGAAAAAAGCTTCCATCCTACAAGGTTGTGTTCTCAACTGCTTCACCGACAAATCGTTATATCCGCTTAACGGGTATTAAGCCAGCAATAATTTAAGAGATATTTGATTTGAGAGGAATTCAGCTGGGTGGACACGAAGAAGAATTGTATCAAGGAGTTTCTAATAGTAAAATTAAACGAGCTTTGAGAAAGGCAGGTATCAAGCTTGGCGAATAAAAGTAGAAAGGTTATTCTAGTATTTGTAGAGGGAGAATCTGATGAGACTGTTGTAGGATTTATAACAGATTCATTAGTGGAACGATTGAATGATATGCATATCACACTAAAAGGTGATGTATGGAGATGTCTTTTTCAGATAGGAGATATTCTGCATTATCTGGAACGAAAATTATGAAGCGATAGAATTTGCGAGGTTCTTGCTACAGACATGGGAAGGCGATCTACTGTTTGTTGCCTCTGTAACAGATACTCTGGATGGTACGTTTATGAATCCAACTTTCTAGTTGCAGATGACTCTTATGGAAGGGACAGATTTCGTTTCCATCATGATTTAAGGCAAACCTCGAGGCTGCTTCTTTTCAACGCCGAAGAAGAAAAGCTATCATGAAACGACAGAGACAGGCACAAGGCAAGGCATGTCAACTGACCAGCTGATTAAAGATGGACTTCTGTGATGGTTAAGCGGAAGTTAGTTCACCAAACTTTGTGTATTATAATTTGCGTTTAATCTACATACGTTTTTATTTTGGCAAAAGATATTACCAAATCATGAAAATGAGTGCTGCTGATGATTTCATCGACCAGTATGATGGAAAAGGCGATGCGGGAGTAGAAGGTTTTAGCATTTTCCAAAGTAGATGCCCAGCAGATGATTACGAACAATCATGGCAGTTTATAAAACAAAATGAAATGACGAATGGATATTCTAATTTAGCGTTATTGTTTGACAAGATTCAGAATTATAAATAACATCCTGACAGACAGTTTGTAGTCAATAAGTTCAATAGAATAGAGGAGGTCAGCAATCACTATGAGTAATA
>BNJS01003227.1_pt1 | contig 11547 bp, 15 predicted proteins | sample 8540461 | NCBI WGS metagenome assembly BNJS01 (sample SAMD00202454, study PRJDB9452) | human saliva metagenome | isolation source: human saliva | place: Japan
TTTTGGTGAGGTAAATAATGAAATAAGCTTTGTTTTATAAAAAGACAAGGCTTTTTCATCTTGTCAGAATCTATGCCTAAATGGTATAATAAGCGTATAAAAAAATAATTTGACAGGAAATGTATTATGGCTAATGAGAATGAGTTACTCGCATTACGATCATCAAATATTGAGATTGAATACGACGAATTGCTTAATTTAGAAAAATTCTCTAGAAAATAATCTCAAAGATCTTATTAAAGATATAGAAAAATTGATTTAGATAGGGAAAAAAATTACAAAAATAATGAATACCTTCAAGAATCTATTGAGAATATAGTCTGGGAGCAAGTACAACTTCAACTTGCTGCCCAAATTGGTGATGAGTTTATTAAAGAGAACAACGGACAAACCCTAGATTTACGAAAAGAAGCACATATACAAACTGCTGAAAATTTGAAAAAGGTAAATTTGCAACCCATAATAGAGATGTTAATTATCAAGAAAGATACGACACTTGGCAAAATAATTTTGTTAAAGACAACTTAGGGAATATTCAAACACACTCAACTCGTTCAGGTAAAATTGTAAATACTTTAACCAAAGAAGCGAGAAAACCATTTGACACCGGAAGGCCAACAGGTTCAAAAGAAAAAGGAACCCAAATGGATCATACAGTTTCTGCTGGAGAGATTATACGTGATCCAAAAGCAAATGCTTTTTTGACAAAAGAAGAGCAGATTGCTTTTGCAAATAGTAAAGCTAATCTTAACGAAATTAGGAGTGAAGTTAATCAAGCGAAGGGAGATTTATCTACATCAGAATTATTCGATAATCCAAACTCTAAGGGACAATATGCTAGAGAAGTCCATAATATTAGTTCAAAAGAAGAGAAACAGTTAAGAGAGAAAGATAAAGAGGCACGCACGGAATACGACAGAGTGAGAGATGAGGCTGAGAAGCGAGCTATAAAATCAGGTAAAAAATCACGTCGTGATGAGGCGTTAAAAATTTCCCGGAAAAGCTTTGAAAGCAGCGCTTTTACAGTTATTATCAGAATTTTTGCGAGAATTGATTTCTAAATTTATCTCTTGGCTAAAAGATACAGAAAGAAACTTATCGACTTTTATTCATAAAATAAAAGAGGCTATCATATCTTTTGTAAATAACTTAGCAAATCATGTATTAAATGTCGGTAAATCTGTAGTTACAATGATTGCGTCTGCAATAGTTGGACCTGTAATTAATACAGTTCTTAAAGCCTGGACCTTTATACACCAAGGTTGGAAATCTTTGAAAGAAGCAATAGATTATATAAATAATCCTGAAAATAAAGATAAAAGCCTTGATATTATGATGTTAGAGGTTGGAAAAATTATTGTTGCGGGTTTAACAGCTACAGGTGCAATTGTAGTTGGGGAAGTTTTAGGAGCATCCCTCACTGCAAGTTTTCCAGTTTTGGCTATTTCAATACCACTTTTGGGAACAATCGGTAGCGTCATTGGAACATTTATGGGAGCAACTTTATCAGGAATTATTGGCGCTTTCGTACTAAAAATGATTGATCAGCAAATTGTCAATAAACAAATTTCCGAGCTAAATTCTAAGAAAATTGATCAAAATAATGAAATGTTAGTAATCCAAGATCAATTATTAGATGTTAAGAGTATAAAGTTACAAGTTGAAAAAGATTCTGTTATCAATACTATTAAGGAAAGACACGATATGGCTGCTTCAATGATGAAAGAAAAGCTGTCAGATATTTTTGCAGAATCTACAAGAGACGATAAAAGTGACTTTGATGAGATTGATACTTTATTACAAGAATTATTAGATTAAGGAGAAAAATATGGAACAAGAAGTATTTGAGCAAGAACAAGAAACAATTGAAATAAACATTAGTAGACATGATTTTGACCAGGCTAAAGAACAACTAAAAGAATTTGCTGAGCAGATTGGAGAAGAACTTTATTTTGATAGAGTTAGAACTCATGAAGATTTCTTTGGTTTTGAATTTGCTGAACACGGAGTGACTGGAAATGAGTTTAATACCTTAGTTGAGCAAATTCAAAATTATTTCTCAAAATTCTATGAGAGACAACAAAAGATGGTAGAAGAATTTGGTCAAGTATATATAGCTTTAGAGGCTCTTGATAAAGATTATATTCAAGCAATTTTATCTTCAGTTGCAGCAATTGATCATACAAATAAAAAAATTATAAGAGAACAAGAACGTCTTCAAAAGACGATTGAAAATCAGAAAGCAACTCTAGTAGCTCTTAAGCAGTTCAAAGAGAAACTTAACGAAGAAAATAACAAAAACTCTATCGAAAAACATGAAGTAATGCTTTCTAAATTCAATGATAGACTTGAAAATCTAGAACAATTCGCAAGTACTCTTCCTTCAGAACCAGTTTCAAATACTGGAGAAATTGAGCAACTTAGGAGAGAATTAAATGAAAGTAAACAACAAATTCAATTTATTTCAAATCGCCTTCTAACAGTCTTTATTGTTTCTGGAATTTCTATTGGTATGTTAGTGATTGCCTTGCTTTTCATGTTATTGAGGTAAGATATGTCAACTTCTCGAGATAAATTAATTTGTAGTGCAAAGAAATTAGACTTCTATTTTGGAAAAAGAAAAATAATTATCTTGATAAAAGTAAATAATATTATAGCAAAATCATACTGATACAAAAATCAGTAGCAGAATTGTATAAATCTATTTTTATTACAACAAATTAATAAACGAAACAAGCTTACACCTTTATTGAAAGATTTATCTGATAATCTAGCTAGTTTTCTTGGATATACTTATCTATTTGATACTTTGGAAAAAGAACTAAGTCACCAAAAGAAATCATCTTTAGACGACCTTTTGGTGGAATTAAATCAGTTAGTAGGTTTAGAGAAGGTAAAAAAAGAAGTTAGTCGTTTAATTATTTATCAAAAAGTTCAGTCAAAAAAAGGAAAGAGTCTGGTTTAAATATTCCTAAAAAGAACTTTACACATGGCTTTTATGGGAAATCCAGGAACAGGAAAAAAACAACTGTTGCTAGAATTATTGGAAGAATGTACTACCAATTGGGACTTTTATCCAAAGGACATTTTTTAGAAGTCTCCAGAACAGATTTAATTGCAGGTTACCAAGGACAAACTGCACTGAAAGTTAAAAATGTCATAGAAAAGGCAAAAGGTGGAGTTCTCTTTATTGATGAGGCGTATAGTATTACTGAAAATGAAAATACTGATTCATACGGACGAGAATGTTTAACAGAACTTACAAAGGCTTTAGAAGATTCACGAGATGATTTAATTGTTATTGTGGCTGGTTATACCGAACCAATGAACCATTTCTTTGAATCAAATCCTGGTTTGAAATCTCGATTTAATTATTTTATTAATTTTGAAAATTATTCTTCTACAGAATTGTTAGATATTTTTGAAACATTAGCAAGAAAAGACGACTACCATATAGATGACAAGTTGAAAGAAGTATTATTAAATTATTTTTAATGAAAAGTTAGAAAGTAATCTCACCAATTTTTCTAACGGTCGCTTTGTTCGAAATCTATATGAAGATTTAATAATGAATCAAGCTGTCCGACTTAACCAAAGTGAAGCTGTGAATTTAAAAGAATTAACTTTGTTGATTAAAGATGATTTTTTGTTTAGATGAAAATCGTTCTAGTGACATAGATTTATAATCAAACGAAAGAATGAATCTTCAAACTGTTTATGAATGTATTATTGACCGTTGCAGTCAATTTACGAATCTGAACCCTTGTATCTGCAAGGGTTTTCTTCTTACTTTCTTTTTATGGTAAAATATTTTTAATGAAATGGCTACATTCCCCCCAATCTTACAAAAATGTAAGATTAAAGTCTCTTTTGTAAGGTTAGGTTATGGCAAGCGGTCTTTTTTTGATGTAAACTAGACTCATAAAGAACAAAGGAGTAACATCATGAAACAAATCTTACAGAAGAAAACAAAGAAAAACCAAGCCACAAAGATATCGAGCGTGTTCAACTGGGATGCGCTATGATGCAAGAGACATTTCATTTGATGGGATATTAAGAAAGGAGATTCTCATGACACTTTTAGATGTAAAACACGTTCAAAAAATTTATAAAACTCGTTTTCAGGGCAACCAAGTAGAAGCCCTCAAGGATATTCACTTTACCGTAGAAAAGGGTGACTACGTTGCCATCATGGGTGAGTCTGGTTCTGGTAAATCAACTCTTCTCAATATTCTAGCTATGCTGGATAAACCAACTCGTGGTCAGGTTTATCTGAAATGGAACTGATACAGCAACCATTAAAAAAATTCACAGGCTTCTAGCTTCCGTCGTGAAAAAGTTGGGATTTGTCTTCCAAGACTTTTAACTTGCTAGATACTCTCTCTGTAAAGGACAATATCTTGCTTCCGCTTGTCTTGTCAAGAAGACCCATTACGGAGATGATGAAGAAATTGGTGGTGACAGCTGAGAATCTGGGAATCAACCAATTGCAAGAGAAGTACCCTTACGAGATTTCAGGTGGTCAGAAACAACGTGTAGCAGTAGCCCGCGCCATCATCACAGAACCTGAAATTCTCCTAGCGGATGAGCCAACAGGTGCCCTTGACTCCAAGTCATCTGCAGCTCTTACTTGATGTCTTTTGATGAAATCAATGAGCGCGGCCAAACCATTCTCATGGTAACCCACTCAACAGCAGCAGCTAGCAGGGCTAAGCGTGTACTCTTTATCAAGGACGGCATTCTTTACAATCAAATCTACCGTGGAGAGAAGACAGAACGTCAGATGTTCCAAGAAATCTCTGATACCTTGACTGTCATGGCAAGCGAGGTGAATTAGTATGTTTCGATTAACCAATAAGTTAGCGGTATCGAACTTGATTAAAAAAACCGCAAACTCTACTATCCTTTTGCGCTGGCTGTTCTCTTGGCAGTCACTGTCACCTATCTCTTTTTACTCTCTAACCTTTCAATCCCAAGATTGCTGAAATCCGTGGAGGAACAACCATTCAAGCTACACTTGGATTTGGTATGTTTGTCGTCACCCTTGCGTCAGCCATTATCGTCCTCTATGCCAATAGTTTTGTTATGAAAAACCGTTCCAAGGAACTGGGGATTTATGGCATGTTGGGTTTGGAGAAACGCCATCTGATCAGTATGAGCTTTAAGGAGTTAGTTCTATTTGGGATTCTAACTGTTGGAGCAGGTATCGGTATTGGAGCCTTGTTTGACAAGTTGATTTTTCGCCTTTCTTGCTCAAACTGATGAAATTGAAGGTTGAGCTGGTCGCTACCTTCCAGATGAAAGTTGTCATTACAGTACTTGTTGTCTTTGGTTTGATTTTTCCTAGGTCTCATGTTCCTGAATGCCCTTCGAATCGCCCGTATGAATGCCCTCCAGCTCTCTCGTGAAAAAGCTAGTGGTGAGAAAAAAGGTCGTTTTCTACCTCTTCAAACCATTCTTGGTTCCATTAGTTTAGGGATTGGCTACTATCTTTCCCTTACTGTAAAAGATCCTCTTACAGCCCTAACAACCTTTCTTCCTAGCTGTTTTTACTGGTTATCTTTGGTACTTATCTCTTTGTTTCAATGCAGGGATTACCGTTTTCCTACAAATTTTAAAGAAAAACAAAAAATACTATTACCAACCAAATAACCTTATCTCAGTGTCCAACTTGATTTTCCGTATGAAGAAAAATGCGGTTGGACTAGCAACTATCGCTATTTTGTCAACAATGGTTTTGGTAACCATGTCTGCAGCGACTAGTATTTTTCAATGCCTCAGAAAGCTTTTAAAAAAAGTTTCTAAATCCTCATGATTTTTGGGGATTACATGGACAAAATGTTGAAAAAAAGAAGACTTTGGACAAACTCTTGAGCCAGTTTGCAAGTGACAAAGGTTATAAGATTAAAGAGAAAGAAGTTCTTCGTTACGCTTACTTTGGTGTTGCAAACCAAGAAGGTAGCAAGTTAACCCATTTTTTTGAAAAAAAGGACAAAAATCGTGTCCAAGCCCAAAACAGTTTTCATGGTATTTGACCAAAAAGATTATGAAAATATGACTGGTCAAAAACTGTCTCTATCAGGAAATGAGGTCGGACTCTTTGCAAAGAATGAGGGAGTTAAAGAACAGAAAAGCTCTAACTCTAAATGATCATCAATTTTTCTGTCAAAAGAAGAATTTACTAAAGATTTCATTGTAAACCATGTTCCAAATCAGTTTAATATTTTTGACTGCTGATTACAATTACCTTGTTGTACCTAATTTACAAGCCTTTTTTGACCAATTCCCAGATTCGGCTATCTATAATCAGTTTTACGGTGGTATGAATGTAAAGTATCAGTGAAGAAGAGCAACTCAAAAGGTCGCTGAAGAATATGATAAAATACTTACAATCAGTTTAATGCTCAATTAAACACTGAAGGTAACTATGTGTATGGTAGCAATCTAGCAGATGCTAGTGCTCAAATGAGTGCCCTCTTTGGTGGTGTCTTCTTTATCGGTATTTTCCTATCCATTATCTTTATGGTCGGAACCGTTCTGGTCATCTACTACAAAGCAAATTTCTGAAGGCTATGAAGACCGTGAGCGCTTTATTATCTTGCAGAAAGTTGGTTTTAGATCAAAAAGCAAATCAAGCAAAACCATTAACAAACAGGTTTTTAACTGTTTTTCTTCCTTCCTTTGCTTTTTGCCTTCATACATCTAGCCTTTTGCCTATCATATGCTTAGTCTGATTTTAAAAGTGATTGGTGTACTGGATACGACTATGATGTTGATTGTGACCTTGTCTATCTGCGCTATCTTCCTCATCGCCTATGTGCTGATTTTCATGATTACTTCAAGAAGTTATCGCAAGATTGTCCAAATGTAAAAAAAAGATACCTCGACTTGAAAATCGAGGTATTTCTTGTATTCTAAATGCTGAAAAAGTTGTCCGAGCAGGAAGGTAACTCCCATGGTCAAGAGGCCAATAGCTAAGGTTCCGAATCATAGCTGTTTTTGGTTGGGGCTTTTCCAAGTTTGGCACTAGTGTAACCAGTGAGAAGAAGGGCCACACCGACGATAAGGACAGTAGCAGGGATGCGGTATTCACTTGGGAAAATGGTAATTGAAAGCATGGGTGGTAAGCTACCAAGGAAAAAAGAAATAAAGCTAGAGATAGCAGCATGCCAAGGATTGGTAAACTCTTCATACTCAATCCCATATTTTTCCTCTACCAGAGCCTTGAGTGGATTTTTAAGAAAGGCCTTATTGGTCAAGAGTTGGGCAGAAGTTTCGCATTCTCCATTTTGGATATAGGCAGCATAGAGGGACTTTTTAGCTAGTTCCATATCTTGGTCTAGCAAGACTTGCTCACGCGCAACGGCTGCTTCCTCGGTATCTTTTTGAGTTGAAACGGATACATATTCTCCACCAGCCATTGAAAAGGCACCAGCTAAGATAGCTGCAAATCCTGATAAAAAGATAATCCAGATATTGCTCGTAGCACTGGCAACCCCGATAACCACACCAGCAATGGAAATAATTCCATCATTGGCACCAAGAACACCCGCACGCAGGATATTTAAACGACCTGCAAAATTTGAATCAATTTCGTGATTTGTTTCTGACATACTATTCTCCTTTTTATCCAGTATAAAGGAAAAATATAGGGAAATCAATCTTTTAAAAGTATCTGAAAAAAGTTGCACGATTTTAATGATATAAAAATGTCGACCTCTTCTCTAATAGATCAAACACCGAAGGTAAAGAGTATAGAATGGCATAAAAAATTTAAAATTAAATATGAAAATCATTTTGTTCACTTTATAATCGTTTACAAGAGAATAATTAGTATTAAATCAAATAAAATCCAAATATTTTGCGAACTTTTTTATATTTTTTTCGTAAAACGCTTTACAAGTTCTTAAAAACATGATATAGTAATAAAGCTTAGAAAATGAGATGATGTTTTCTAGCAAATATAAACCCGAGTAAAAAATGCCTACGGACAGGCAGGGTTGAATGCCGAAGCGTGGTTGAAAAAGCCACATTATTGATAGGGTTAAAAGCCTACTTTTATAAGTTGATGTTAGGACACTTGTCCTAATTCATAAATTTTTAGTGTGGTGAAAGCACACGTCATCTTGTGAAACGATCAATAAAGTACGTAATATTTGCTACTAGAGAGTTAGGAAACATCGGGAACAGACATACTCAACAGAAACAAACATAAAAACGTCAGAAGATTGCAGAGCAGGTGAAAACCTGCTCTTTTTTCATGAGTCAACCTTTAGTCGCCTTCGTCTTCTTGAGGCGCTACAAAATACAGTAAAGGAGTATGTCTTGAAAGAGTTAGATCAAAACCAAGCCCCAATTTATGAGGCCTTGGTGAAGTTACGCAAGAAAAGGATTGTTCCCTTTGATGTTCCAGGTCACAAGCGTGGACGAGGGAAATCCAGAACTTGTCGAACTGCTAGGTGAAAAATGTGTTGGCATTGATGTCAATTCGATGAAACCCTTGGATAATCTAGGGGCATCCTATTTCGATTATTCGGGATGCAGAGGAGCTGGCTGCTGATGCTTTTGGAGCTACCCATGCCTTTCTCATGATTGGGGGAACAACTTCATCGGTGCAGACTATGATTCTGTCAACCTGCAAGGCTGGAGATAAGATTATTCTGCCACGAAATGTCCATAAATCTGCTATCAATGCGTTGGTTCTATGTGGTGCCATTCCCATCTATATCGAGATGAGTGTGAACCCTAAAATTGGTATCGCTTTAGGTCTTGAAAATGACCGAGTAGCACAGGCCATAAAGGACCATCCAGATGCCAAGGCCATTTTGATTAACAATCCTACTTACTACGGAATCTGTTCAGACCTAAAGGGGTTGACAGAAATGGCTCATGAAGCTGGCATGATGGTTTTAGTAGATGAAGCCCACGGAGCGCATTTGCATTTTACAGATAAACTTCCAATTTCTGCTATGGATGCAGGGGCTGATATGGCAGCAGTTTCCATGCATAAGTCTGGTGGGAGTTTGACCCAAAGTTCGCTTCTTTTAATCGGGGAGCAGATGAATCCTGAATACGTTCGTCAGATTATCAAACCTGACCCAGTCAACATCCGCCTCTTACTTGTTGATGGCTAGTTTGGATATTTCACGTCGCAATTTGGCCCTTCGTGGTAAAGAATCCTTTGAGAAGGTTATTGAACTATCAGAGTATGCTCGTCGTGAAATCAATGCTATCGGTGGATACTATGCCTACTCAAAAGAGTTAATAGATGGTGTGTCGGTCTGTGATTTTGATGTGACCAAGCTGTCAGTTTACACTCAGGGTATTGGCTTAACAGGTATCGAGGTTTATGACCTCCTACGAGACGAATACGACATTCAGATCGAGTTTGGTGATATTGGCAATATCTTGGCCTATATTTCGATTGGTGACCGCATCCAAGACATCGAGCGCTTGGTAGGTGCTCTAGCTGACATCAAGAGACTTTACTCGAGAGATGGGAAGGACTTGATAGCAGGAGAATATATTCAGCCCGAGTTAGTGCTGTCTCCACAAGAAGCCTTCTATTCAGAGAGAAAAAGTTTGTCTTTAGACGAATCTGTTGGACAAGTCTGTGGGGAATTTGTCATGTGCTATCCTCCAGGAATCCCTATCTTGGCTCCTGGAGAACGCATTACACGAGAAATTGTAGACTATATCCAATTTGCTAAGGAACGTGGTTGTTCCCTCCAAGGGACGGAAGATCCCGAGGTCAATCACATCAACGTCATTAAGAGAAAGGAGAACTAGATGGATTTATGGTTTTCTGAAGTTCATACTCCAGATGTGAAATTGTCCCTGAGAACAGCCAAGCAACTCTACGCTGGAAAAAGTGAATGGCAGGATATCGAAGTCTTGGATACGCCAGCTTTTGGAAAGATTTTGATTTTAAATGGGCACGTCTTGTTCTCAGATGCGGATGATTTTGTCTACAATGAAATGACAGTTCATGTTCCCATGGCTGTGCATCCCAATCCCAAGAAAGTCTTGGTTATTGGGGGTGGTGACGGAGGTGTTGCCCAAGTTTTAACACTCTATCCTGAACTGGAGCAAATCGATATTGTGGAACCAGATGAGATGTTGGTTGAAGTCTGTCGTGAGTATTTCCCAGATTTTGCTGCAGGGTTAGATGATCCTCGTGTTACCATTTACTATCAAAATGGGCTACGCTTTTTGCGAAACTGCGAAGATGATTACGATATCATTATCAACGATGCGACAGATCCATTTGGACATACGGAAGGGCTCTTTACCAAGGAATTTTACGGAAATAGTTACAGAGCCTTGAAAGAGGACGGTATCATGATATACCAGCATGGTAGTCCTTTCTTTGACGAAGATGAGTCGGCTTGCCGAAGCATGCACCGTAAGGTTAATCAAGCCTTTCCAATTAGTCGGGTCTACCAAGCCCACATCCCAACCAGTCCAGCTGGCTATTGGTTGTTTGGATTTGCATCGAAAAAATACCACCCTGTCAAAGATTTTGACAAGGAAGGCTGGAAAAAACGCCAGCTATTTCACAGAATACTATACTGCAAACTTACACGTAGGTGCCTTTATGTTGCCCAAGTATGTTGAGGACATTTTAGAAGAAGAGGAAGGAAAAAAATGAGTCGTTTACTAGTTATTGGATGTGGGGGCGTTGCCCAAGTTGCTATTTCAAAGATTTGTCAAGATAGCGAAACATTTACAGAAATTATGATTGCCAGTCGTACTAAGTCAAAATGTGATGACTTGAAGGCGAAGTTAGAAGGCAAAACAAGTACTAAAATTGAAACTGCAGCACTTGATGCTGACAAGGTTGAAGAAGTGATTGCCCTGATTAAAAGCTATAAGCCAGAAGCTGTTTTAAACGTAGCCCTTCCTTATCAAGACTTGACCATCATGGATGCTTGCTTGGCTACAGGTGTTCACTATATCGATACGGCTAACTACGAAGCAGAAGACACAGAAGACCCTGAGTGGCGTGCTATCTACGAAAAACGCTGTAAGGAACTTGGTTTTACAGCCTACTTTGACTACTCATGGCAATGGGCTTATCAGGAAAAATTCAAAGAAGCAGGCTTAACCGCTCTTCTTGGTTCTGGTTTTGACCCAGGTGTAACCAGCGTCTTTTCAGCTTATGCCCTCAAACACTACTTTGATGAAATCCACTATATCGATATTTTAGACTGTAATGGTGGTGACCACGGTTATCCATTTGCGACAAACTTTAACCCAGAAATCAATCTACGCGAGGTTTCAGCACCAGGTTCTTACTGGGAAGATGGGAAATGGGTTGAAGTCGAAGCTATGTCTATCAAGCGTGAGTATGATTTCCCTCAAGTTGGACAAAAAGATATGTATCTCCTTCACCATGAAGAAATTGAATCATTGGCCAAAAACATTCCTGGAGTCAAACGCATTCGTTTCTTTATGACTTTTGGTCAATCATACTTGACGCACATGAAATGTCTTGAAAATGTTGGACTCCTTCGTACAGATACCATTAACTTTAACGGCCAAGAA